>Ga0007794_10000092_pt1 | contig 32308 bp, 27 predicted proteins | sample CryBogmetaGMA5M_FD_60365 | JGI IMG/M metagenome (GOLD analysis project Ga0007794, IMG submission 60365) | Freshwater microbial communities from Crystal Bog, Wisconsin, USA - MA5M | ecosystem: Environmental > Aquatic > Freshwater > Lake | place: Crystal Bog, Wisconsin, USA | collected 2009-07-06
TAAAGGCCGGAGTACAAACCTAGGTTTGCACTCCAAATTGGGGGCTTATTTATTGCGAGTTGCCTAAGCATTATTGGCAACAATAATGGCCCGCTTGGGCGCTGGCAGGCCTTCGCAGGTTAGCTGGGGGTTTTCTGCACTGAGAAAATTCTTGAGTGAATGAAACTGCATCCATTCGGTGCTACGCTGTTCTTCAACGCGGGTTGGGGTCACATCAATCACGCGAATATTTTTAAAGCCGCAGCGTTTCATCCAGCTCACCAAGGTATCACAACTGGGTAAAAACCAGACATTACGCATGTTGGCATAACGCTCCTCAGGTAATAAAGTGTCCCCCGGTCCGCCATCAATAACCAAGGTTTCCAATACCAGTTCACCTCCGGGATTAAGGCAGTCTTTTAGCTCCATAAGATGATCAATGGGCGAGCGGCGATGATAAAGTACGCCCATGGAAAATACCGTATCAAACGCTTTTAAACCATAAGGCAAATTTTCTATACCTAGCGGTAATACATAAACGGGCGCTTCGCCATACAGTTTTCTAACCAGTTGAAACTGCATTACGTTAAGCAGTAAAGGGTCTATGCCAACCACCATTTTTGCGCCTGCACCCAGCATGCGCCAGCAGTGATAGCCATTGCCACAACCGACATCCAATACCAGACGATGCTTAAGTGGCGCAATATGGTTTTTTAGGCGATCCCATTTCCAGTCTGAACGCCATTCGGTATCAATTTTAATACCGAATAAATTGTAGGGGCCTTTGCGCCAAGGATGCAGTGTTTTTAGTTGCTGTTCAAGTGCCAGCAGATCGGCTTCAGGCAAGTCCGTTGACAGGCCTATTTGCACGTCATCAGCATTCAGTAACCGGTGTGCTGTGGTTAATGGTGGCAGGTTCTCGATTGCGTTCTGCCATTGCGACAGTGTGCCGTGCTTGGCTGTAGCAAACGCACTGGCAAGTTGACCGGGTAATAGTTCGACCCAGGTGTCGGCTTTTGCATCGAGTAAGGTGCTATATAATGGTTGATAATCAATCATTTAAAATGAGAAGTTGGCAGGATTGGGTCGGTGAGTAGTTTTGGCGTAACGACGGGCGGGAGTGTGTAAGCTTAACCGTGTCAAAAAACAACACGCCTTGTTACAGATTCACAGCGTATAAATAAATTTATGCTGTGAATCTGTAGCGGTTTATTTTTGCGAGCAACCTTAACTTACGGTAAATTTTATGAGTTTTTTGCCGCGAGCGCTTCGGTATTACGTTTTGCCAAGCTATCGATAACGGCGCTTAATGAGCCTTTGGTTTGAACTTCGCTGGTAAAAGTCGTGCGGTAGTTAGTGACCAAGCTGACACCTTCAATCATAATGTCGTAGGCTTTCCATACACCGTTACTAAGCAACATGCGGTAATTCACCGCAACAGGCTGAAGGCCCGGCTGTAAAACTTCTGTTTTTACAATGACTTTTGTTGCGTCAGCTTCCATTTCAATGGGCAAATAACGAATCGACCAGTCTTTAAATTCGACAAAGGCGCGCGAATAAGTTCTTACCAGCAGCGTTTGAAATTCTTTCTTAAAGCGTTCCCGTTCGTCCGGTGTCGCGTCTTTCCAAAGTTTGCCCAAGACTAATGCTGAGATTTTGTCAAAATCAGTGCTCGGCAAAATGGTTTCATTAACAAACCGGGTAACCTTTGCAAAGTCCTTGATAAAGGATTTATCCTGCATTTTTTGATGTAATTTTGTCGAAGCAAGCTCAATGGCTTGTTGTGGAGGCGACAAGTCAGCCGCCATTAGGCAAGTAATGGGCGATAGCGCCATCAATACTGCAAAAAAACCAAATAATGTGTAGTGTTTAATCTTCATAAAAACCTCTAAATTCAAGCCAGTGGTGTGTATATACTCCGTGCGGTCACCTTTTCGGTTTTCTGATCGGCCATTTCATCCGATAGCGGCGTTGCAAAAACAGTTACATAGCTAGCTATGCGCCTGTTTTTGCGCCTTGCCCTCGAATAAAATAACTCGATCATAAATTCCGTAAACATGACCGCGCGGAGTATAGTTGTCATATTTTTCAAATATCAGTGAGTACATTCCCTGATACAATAAATGCTTTAATCAGTTAATCGTAACGGCTGAGTGACTCAAGCCCGAGCTTCTGATTTTTCCTAAACCCATGAGTATGGATAAGATGACATATAATAACATCAATTTTCCTCACACACGCATGAGAAGGATGCGCTATCACGATTTTTCGCGGCGTTTAATGCGTGAAAATAATTTGACGGTTGATGATTTGATTTACCCTGTTTTTGTGATGGAAGGCACTCACCAAAAAGAACCCATTTCATCCATGCCAGGCGTAAACCGGATTTCTCTGGATGTACTGCTTGCAGAAGCCGAAGAAATCCATCAGTTGGCTATTCCTGCCATCGCACTGTTTCCGGTAACGCCTGCCCATCAAAAATCAGATAATGCGGCTGAAGCTTATAATCCGGACGGCTTGGCTCAGCGGAGTGTAAGAGCGCTAAAAAAAGCCTTTCCTCAATTAGGTATCATTACCGATGTCGCATTGGATCCTTTTACCTCACACGGACAGGATGGGCTGATTGATCAGAATGGCTATGTCCTTAATGATGAAACCATTGAGGTGTTGGTCAAACAAGCCTTATCACATGCGGAAGCGGGAGCGGATATTGTGGCACCTTCGGACATGATGGATGGCCGTATTGGTGCAATAAGAGTCGCCCTCGAGGCGCAAAACTACACCAACACCTTAATACTCGCCTATTCTGCCAAATATGCTTCCAGTTTCTATGGCCCGTTTAGAGACGCAGTGGGTTCTGCCGGAAACTTGGGTAAAGGTAATAAATACAGTTATCAAATGGATCCGGCCAATTCTGATGAAGCCCTGCGCGAGATTCAACTGGATTTACAGGAAGGCGCTGATATGGTTATGGTTAAGCCTGGAATGCCTTATCTGGATATTATTCGTCGGGTTAAGGAACAATACGGTGCACCTACTTTTGCCTACCAGGTCAGCGGCGAATACGCCATGATTAAAGCTGCCGCGCAGAATGGCTGGCTGGATGAGAAACAGGTTGTTTTGGAATCCTTGCTGGCGTTTAAGCGTGCGGGTAGCGATGCCATTTTGACTTATTACGCCAAGTCTGTTGCTCAGTGGTTGCAAGAGTAATTTATTCACCACGAAGACACGAAGGACAAGAAGTTTGATGTTTTTGTGTGATAATTATTTGAGTTTTTTAAGGATCTACCTGCTATCCGCTGGAAGGTGTTTTTTACTCATTAAGTCGAGCGGGCTAAAATTAAATGTTTTAGGTTTTTTCTGTAATTTAATAATTTATGTTTTCATGAAAGTAAATGATATTTTAATCATGCTGAAAAAAGATGGATGGTCTCTTGTGGCTACGCGAGGGAGTCATCGCCACAAAAGCATCCTGTCAAAAATGGGCGTGTAACCGTACCAGGAAAACCGGGTGATGATTTAGCGCCAGGCACTTTAAACAGTATACTCAAGCAAGCAGCACTCAAGGAGTAACTTATGCGTTACGCAATCGTTGTCGAAAAAGCAGAAAATAACTACTCAGCCTATGTACCCGATTTACCTGGTTGCATTGCTACGGGCTATACTGTAGAGGAAACTGAGCGCGAAATTCGTGAAGCCATCGAGTTTCATATCGAAGGGCTGATTGAAGATGGCTTGCCTGTACCACAACCGGCAAGTATCGTTCAATATATTGAAATTGCAGCCTAAGTAACGAGCATGAAGTGACTTTACCGCTTTACTCTCGCCGAGAGGGCTAATGCTTAAGTGTATTGTGCCTGTCAGGACGTTATTAGTCGCTAATGGAATAATTTTAAGGGTATTTCGGATGAAAATAAGAGTACAAGAATGACATTACCAGATCACTACGCGGTCTTTGGTGATCCGATTAAACACAGCAAATCGCCACGGATTCATAAGATTTTTGCCGAACAAACCGGACAAGCCCTGGAATATAAGGCGCAAGAAGTGCCCGCCGAGCAATTTTCTGAGGCCGTGGCAGCCTTTTTTGCCAATGGTGGTAAGGGCTTAAATTGTACCATTCCATTGAAAGAACTCGCTTGGGCTTATGCGGATGTTAAAACAGAGCGCGCCCATGTAGCAAAAGCGGTTAATACGCTGGCGTTACAGCCGGATGGTTCCCTGCTTGGTGATAACACCGATGGTATTGGGTTGGTAACCGATTTAATGAGTAATCATGGCGTTACTTTGGCAGGAAGCAGAATCTTGATTTTGGGCGCCGGAGGCGCAAGCAGAGGCATCATAGCGCCATTGCTTGAGCAATCCGTGCAAGCACTCGTTATCGCTAACCGGACCCTTGATAAAGCCATCAATCTGGCGGCAGAATTTCAACATCAAGGTGTCGTTAAGGGTTGTGGCTTTAGTGATTTAAAAAACCAGTCATTCGATTTAATCATAAATGCCACGTCAACCAGTTTAAGCGGCCAATTGCCGCCCTTGCCCGAAGCGTTACTCGCAACAAATGGCGTGTGTTATGACTTGGCGTATAGCAATGAGCCGACTGTTTTTGTTAAATGGGGACAAGAAAACCAGGCACTAAAAAGCCTGGATGGCTTGGGTATGTTGGTGGAACAAGCGGCTGAAGCCTTTTTTATCTGGCGAGGCATTCGCCCAAAAACCCGACCGGTTATTGAGCTACTTAACGCAGAGCGAAAGCTGTAAAAAAACGGCTTTTTTAAATTTATTAATTTCCCTGTTTTAAATGCTCATTTTTCAACTGCACATAATGTTGTGCTGAATATTCCAAAAACTCTTTTTCGGATTCTTTTAACGGTCTTATCTGTTTGGCAGGCGAACCTACGTATAAATAACCGCTTTCCAGTCTTTTTCCGGGGGCCACCAAAGAACCTGCACCCAACATGACAAAATCTTCGAGAACCGCATCATCCATGATAATTGCGCCAATGCCAATCAGACAATAATCGCCTACGGTGCAGGCATGCACTACGGCTTTATGTCCAATGGTTACGCCCTTGCCTATGGTTAAGGGATGGCCTTGTGTGGAAAACGGGCCGGCATGAGATACATGCAATACAGAACCATCTTGAACATTGGTACCGTCACCAATTTTTATACTTTCGACATCGCCTCTAATAACGGTGGCAGGCCATATCGATACGTCATTGCCCAGCGTCACATCACCAATGACGACAGCACTGTCATCAATATAAACGGACTCGCCAATGACAGGTTGCTTATCGTTAAATTTTCTAATTGACACAAGACTTCCTTTATTTTAAAACAAACATGAAAATAAACAGGATATTGACATAAAATCACTTTTTGGGGATAGTTAAATTAATGTTAGGCGCTTGGCAATGTTAAAAACGACAAATCACTCTGATTTTAAAGGTACAGCATGACGGTCATACAAGGAAACGGCTTTGTTGCCGAGATAATTCGTTCTTCCAAAAGAAAAACTTCAGCCATAAAAATACAAAAAGGCAAGGTATTTGTTATGGTTCCTGAGCGTTTAAGCCGTGCAGTGATTGAATCTTTAGTGACTGAAAAGACTCGCTGGATAAAAGAAAAACTGGCTATCCAGAAAGAAATTATTGCCATTAAACCGAAAGAATTTATTTCGGGTGAAGCCTTTTCTTGTCTGGATAAAAGTCATCCGTTAAAAATTGAATCAGGTCTTTATCCGGATATTAAACTCCATCAGGATGAATTGGTGGTTTCAGTCAGGGATAAGGCCGCAGACAACGCCCAGGCTATCAAGCAATTACTCATTAAATGGTTTAAGCAGCAAGCTGAATCGGCATTGAGAGACAAGACCGAGCATTTTTCCAGAATGATTGGCGTTAATGCTTCATCCGTTACCATAAAATCATTTAAAGCAAGATGGGGCAGTTGCAGCGTTACGGCAGGCATTCAATATAACTGGAAAATTATTATCGCGCCTGACCGCATAGTTAATTATGTGGTCATTCACGAGTTATGTCATATCTTGCACCACAACCATTCGCCTGCTTTCTGGAAAGCCGTTGAACGATATTGCCATGATTATCGCGACTGTGGTGCGTGGTTAAAAAGTAATGGCGCCCGTTTGGATATTTAAAATACTCACGCCTTACCGTTTGGGCTAAAGGAGGTCAGTGCGATGATCAGAAAAATGATCAGCAGTATCGGCCAGAAAAAAGGCACGACAATGGCTATCCCCAGTAGTGCAACAAAGGCGGCCGCCATAAACAGGAATACACCGACACCTAAAAACAACAAGACTATCAGCCCCCCCGTGATGAGCATAATCACTAAAAATGAAGGAATAGCGGCAAGATGAATCAACGAATTGGCAACCGGTTCGCCGTTCATCATGATGCTAAATTGGCCAACCTCAGGATGAAATAAATAGCTAAAAATCGCAATCACCAGTCCCACTATCAGTACTTTTGTTATTAGTTTGGTTTTACCTGGGTGTTCCATAAATCACCTCACATAGATTGAGTGTTGGTTAAAAAAGTTGGCTACCAAGTTAAGATAGGACAGTGGTAGGGTGCGCATCGCGCACCTAAAACCGCATTCACTAAACGGCTTTATTTGCACCACAATCACTTATTTTTTCTACCTTTAGCCTATTGGGTTTCTTTCTCTGGCATGGTTGTGATGCGCGATTCGCACCCTACCGGGCTTTTATTTGTGTAGATACTTATGATATAGGAAACGGTTTTGGCTGCTATTTTCTTACTGCTTATTGCGTGTCGGCAAGGTGAAATAAAAAGTGGTGCCTTTCCCCGGTTGGCTATTAAAATGCAAATACCCATCATGGGCTTCGATGAGTGAGCGAGTGATGGAAAGCCCCATGCCCATGCCGTCTGACTTGGTGGTGAAAAAAGGCATTAATATTTTTTCTTGCTGGTCTTCGTCAATTCCCGGTCCATTGTCCTTTATTCTGACTTGGATGCTATTGTTGGAAGTCAATTCAGTCTGGATACTTAAGCGGCGATCCTGGTTTGCAGGAGAGTTTTGCAAGGCATCAATACTATTTCGGATCAGGTTTATGAGGACCTGTTCAATTTGTACCTGATCGACATTGACAGGCGGCAGACGTTCTTCAAGTTCAAAGGTTAGCGTTATGTTATGTTCTTTAAGTTCATCAACACAAAGGCCGGCCGCGTTATTAATCAAGGTATTAATGTCGGCGATTGAATGTTGTGTGGTATGGGATTTAACAAATTCCCTCATGCGATGAATTATCCGACCCGCTCTTAACGCTTGTTGCTGGGTTTTGTATAAAATTTCCGAGATTTTTTCCAGATCAGGATTTTCAGCTTTAATAAGGTTTAAACTGACTTGTGTATAGGTGGTAACAGCCGTCAGGGGTTGGTTAACTTCATGGGCAATACCTGAAGCCATTTCTCCCATCAGTCCCAGACGGGTGACATGGGAGAGTTGGTTTAGATGTTCCTTGTCTTGTTGTTCCTGATGTTTGCGTAAACTGACATCTCGAACAATAGTCGTAAAATAGTGCGCATTGTCGATTGAATACTCCGCTATGGACAGATCCAGCGGCACCACTGAGCCATTTTTATGAAGACCATCAATTTCCTGAATTTGACTGCTCGGTTGAACGGTATCAAGGAGTTTGAAATGCGCTAGCGGAATGAGATTGCTAATGCTGCACCCCACCAGTTCTTCGGGTTTATAGCCAAAAATAGTTTCTACAGCGGCATTGGCTGATACGATGTTATTGGACATATCAACGGTAATAATGCCTTCTACCGACGCATTAAAAATAGAGTCGAGCTTGGCTTCCATTAGTTTCCGTTCGGTAATGTCGGTAATGAAGCCGTGCCAGAGCGTTGCTCCGTCAGTTTCACGCTCTGGTAGTGCATTGCCGAACAGCCAGCGTATTGTGCCGTCATCAAACTTGACCCGATATTCATGGCTCCACGGGGTTAAGTCTTGTGCTGATTTCTGGATGGAGGCGCTGACGCCGCTGAGGTCGTCCGGGTGAAGAAAAGTAAATACTTTGGACGCATCTTTGCTGACTTCTTCCGGGCTGGTTCGGTATATATCCCGAATGCCTTCACTGGCAAAAGGAAAGCAGGAGCTACCATCAGGATGCAAACGATATTGGTAAACCATTCCCGGCACCCGACTGGCAATTTTCTGGAGGCTGTCGAAAGCTTCTTGCTGGGCCAGTTGCGCTATTTTTCGTTGTTCTATTTCAGCTTGGAGTTGCTTGGCCGTGGGTAAGGACAAGGCTTGGGGAGCAATCCACAGCATTAATGCGGCGGTGACAATCGAGATAATGGCGGTAAAAGCTTTAAGCAAGCCATCCAGCCAATATAAAGGTATCCATATCGTAATGGCCGACAGTAAATGCGTGGTGCCGCAAGCGATAATAAATCCCGCAAACAGGATGCCCAGCCACGAGTACTGCATATCTTTACGTTGCCGGATAAAATAGACAATAGTAAAAGGAATGGAATAATAGGCAAGCATGATCAGTATATCCGAGCTGACGTGTAGCCAAAGTAATACAGGACTCCACGACAGACAATAGCCATGAGGAATAAGGTCTTTAATACCAAAAAGGTCAATCAGTGCTTGCATGTGTAAGTTGAATTGGCGGCTTATTAATAGTTGGTTTACAATGAATCTGTTAAGGGAATTTTTATAACAATAAATCAAGAGGTAATTTCATGAAAATGCTCGTTAAGTTAATCGCTATGTTGGCACTGGTTTCTTTAAGTCAGGCAAGTTTAGCAGCTGATCCTGTTGAAAAGAAACCTGAAATGACAATGGGTCATCCCATGGATGAATCAAAAATGATGGAACATTTAAAAACAAGGCAGGAAGAGATTCTAAAAATGCATGATCTTTCCAATAAAATTCTAGCAGAAACTGATCCAAAGAAACAGCAAGCCTTGAAAGATCAACAGCTTGAACTGATTAAAGCGGATCATATTAAAATGATGTCCATGCATCATTCAAAAATGATGGATATGGCTAAATAAATAGTTAAAAAGTCTCAACGAAGACCTGAAGGACACGACGAAATAAAACGTCGTGTCCTTTATTTTTTCGCAGTGTACACATTTTTTATTGGCAATGCGAAATTTTAGGCACTTTATTATATTAATCTACGGTTTTCAGATTGTATTTTCTTACCCGGTAGCGTAGTGTTTCCCGAGTTGCACCTAGCGCCCTGGCAGCTCCGGTCAGATTGTTATCGGCTCGTTCCAGTGCAGTTTTAATGATAAATCGATCCATATCATCCAGTGCCATACTGCCGTCCAAAGGTAAAAAAATACCTTGTTCACTTGATTTTGCTTGAGAGTGGGTATCGAACCCTGCAAAGCTTTGATCCCGATCACTTAAGCCTGCCTGGGAATGCCGTCCCGGCAATTGTAGCCATTGTCGCGGAAAGGTTGCCCCGTCAGAAAATAATACGCAGCGTTCAATCACATTGCGCAACTCCCTGACATTGCCCGGCCAGTGATGCGCTTTAAGCTTGTTCCATACTTCATCAGGAATATCTTTTACTTGCCGTCCGGCTTTGGCATTGTATTCTGCAACAAATAGCGGTACCAGCTCGTCAAGATCCTCAACGGCTTCACGCAGTGGCGGTAGAATTACTTTAAACACGCTTAAACGATGATATAAATCAGCGCGAAAACTACCCGCCTGAGCCATTTGTTCAAGATCACGATTACTGGCCGCAACTATCTGCACATCAACACTGATCTCTTTTTCACCGCCCAAGCGCCGCACTTTGTGATCCTCGATGGCTTTAAGCAACTTGGCTTGTAAATCCAGCGGCATTTCACCGATTTCATCCATAAACAAAGTGCCGCCATCGGCTTGTTCCAACAAGCCACGATGACGTCCCGACGCGCCCGTAAAGGCACCGGGTTCATGACCAAACAATTCGGATTCCAATAGTTCTCGCGGCAATGCGGCACAATTGACTTCAATCATCGGTTGTTGGGCGCGAGGGCCGCCGTAGTGCAGGATACGTGCGGTCAAACCCTTGCCGGTGCCGCTTTCGCCGCCGATAATCAAGGCGCTGAACGGTACTTGCGTTAGTTTTGCCAGTAACAGCCTGATTTCTTGCGCTTGCTGGCTATGCCCCAAATAAGCGTCCGGCGAGTAACGCCGATGACCTTGCTTGGTTTGATCAATAACCCGACGCTGAATAGAGGCACTGCGCGTAGCACTGGTCACGACCAGGTCGAGACGTTCCAAATCACAGGGTTTTTCCAGAAAATCATAAGCACCCAGACGCAGCGCCCTGACTGAATCGGGCACACTGCCATAGCCGGTTAAAAACAACCATTCGGCATAGCTGACATGTTTTTTCATCGCTTCCATAAAGTCCAGCGCGTTACCATCCGGCAAGTTCATATCCGAAAGTATCAGTAGTGGTTCCAGGCGATTTTTAAGCAGTAACGTTTTGGCTTTTTCTAATGTGTCAGCCAATACGACATCCCAGCCTTGTGCCCGGTAGTGACGAGAAAGCTCGGTACCCAGCAGTTTTTCATCTTCAATGATGAGGAGTGTTTCTATCATAAATTATTTCCAGACAAACATTCTTTCGGTAATAGCACTGTAACACAAGCGCCATGCGGTTGTTGATTACCCAATTTAATGGTTCCACCGACGTCTTTGACAAAACGCTGTACCATTGCCAAGCCCAGGCCGGTTCCACCCTGACGACTGGTGCGGAAGGGGCGTATGCCGTAGTTAAGCAGGTCTTGGGAAAATCCGGGGCCATTGTCAAAAACATCAATGCGTAAGCCGTGGGCTTCAATGCGTGCTTTGATGCGGATTAAGCCGGGATTGCCTTCCAGGGCATCGGCGGCATTGAGTATCAAATTTAATAAAGCCTGACGGATGCCGCTCTCGGGTAAATGTACCGGCAAGGTGTTTGGCGTATCACCGTTCAGCTCTATGGATTCGGTGATTTGGTAGCGGGTTAAGGTCAGTAAATCGCGAATGAGTGTGACCATATCAAAATCAGTCGCTGTTTCAGGCGAATGACGGCTTTGATCGAGCATATCGTTTAGCAATCGTGCCAAGCGCTTTAGCTCGCTACTAATCAAATCCATTCTTTCGCATTGGTTTTGATCATCAATTTCACGGCGTAAATTGTTAAAAGCCATCTGAATGCCCGCCAGTGGATTACGTATTTCATGGGCCAACTCAGCAGCAACTTCACCAATGGCCGCCAAACGTTCAGCTCTCGCCAAGCTATATTGTTGTTCCAAAAGGGCTTGAGTCGCTAATCGGACTTCCCGTTGCAATGATTGTGCAAACAAGCGCTTGGCTTCTTCCAGTTCGGCGAGATGTATCACCAACGCGTTATAGCTGTTAAAAACCGGAAATAGCAAAGGATCCAAGTGATCTGTGGTTATCGGTGTGTAGTTTTCTTCAGTCAACCGCTCCAATAACTGCCTTAGGTCATTCAGCGGATGCAAAATTCGATAGTTTAAAAACAGCATCGCGCCTAATAATATCAAGGTAAAAGTAACCAGGGCGATGTACAGTTCGGTTTGGGTATCAAAATTGATATCTTCCAGTAATTTTTCCCGTCGCAAGCCTTCTTCATCCAGTGTCTGGCTCATGACTTCAAGCGCCTGTATCAAGCGGGTGTTTTTTTCTGACTTGTCCAGCTTGCTCACATTAGCGAGAAGACTGCCGACTGTTTCCAGGCTTTCTTTGGTAGCCGGTAATAAATAGCGATTATCAGCTATTAAGGTCTGCATTTCATTCAGGGTTTTAGTCAATACGACAGGTTGGGAATCGGGAACGGTTTCGGTCACATAGCCAATCAAGGATTGCTGTAAACCCACCGATACATTTTGAATGCGGTGGGAATAGTTCACGTAGGATAAAACCGTTTCAAAATGATGTAGGTTGCGCCAGATCATGCCGCCAAGAATAGCCAGCGCCAACAGTAACAACCCCAAGAATGCCAAGGCACGAATTTTTGCGGGTCGATAAAAAATTGAGGTCATTAAGTTTCTTTTGAACGGTTAGGTGAATATAGGAATGCGCATAAAATAACTTAGGCATCTTGCGCCCTCTCCCTCTGGGAGAGGGCTGGGGTGAGGGAATATGGTTATGGGATGTCCGTTGGAGAATTTTTCAGATAAAGCGCTTTATAAGCGGCAACCGTCTCTGCAAAATCAGCATTTGCCTTAACCAAGGCATCCAGATCGGTTGCTAATAGTTCGTCAATAGTGGCTTGACGATCAATATTTAAATCGCGTAACTTTTGCAGCACTTTCTCTGCACCTTCACTATCTCCCTGTAAATAAAGACTGACGGATAAGCAGTAATACGCATAGCTTTTTTTCTCTTCCAGGGTAACCAGTTTAAGGCTCTTTGCCGGGGCGACTTTAAAATCCCAGGTATCTTCATTTTCCGGCTTGGTCATTATGGTTTTATCATCCAGCCAATCAAGCGCTTGATTTTGATAGCTCATTGCCTGGCTGAGATATTCAAGTCGCCAGTAAATCTTGGCGCTTTCAAGTGCGGAAAGCGGGTATTCCTTATTTTTTCCATATTCTTTAATCGCCTCCTCATAATGCAGTTGTTTAAAATAGATATTACCCAGATTGTTTCTGTATTTAGGTGTCGGTGAGCTATCTATCGCGTTTAAAGACTCCACCTTGGCGTCTTCATAATTGCCTGATTGGTCATAAAGTCTGGCCAAATCATAATGAGCTTCAGCCAGCTTCGGATTTTGTGTTATAGCCAGTTCAAAATACGGTACGGCCTTATCGGGTTGGTCATTAGCGGCGTAATATTCACCCAGGAATAAATTAACATGAGAGTCGTTTGGGTTCTGTTGATAAAGTATATCGATGGCCTCTTTAAACTCTGGCTGGGATAATGTTTGTGGAATATCGGCTATTTGTAGATACCACGCGGCTTGTTTGTTTTGCGGATTGGCTTTGAGTTCTTCTTCAAAAATCCGTTTGGCATCGGCGTAACGCCCAATATTTAAAGCATTATCGCCTTCAACGATTAACTGCTTGGCAACAACGGGCGGTTTTTTTGAACTGTCATAGATATAGGCCACCCAACCGCCAGTTATTAAGGCAGCGACAAGACTTAGTGTTTTTATGTAATTCCAGAGTTTGGCTAAAAAGCTCATGGTCTCGTCCTAAATAGACATCAACTTAAGACATTTCACCACGAAGACACGAAGTTCACGAAGAAAAACCAAAGAAAAATCTTCGTGTTCTTCGTGTCTTCGTGGTGAATTAATATCTTTAAGTTGATGTGCATGGGGTTACCCTATTTTACAGGTCATTATCTTGGGAATGCGCATGAAATAATGCGCAAGTATCGCATGCTGCGTGACTCTCATCAAACGAATGATAGCGTAAATTCAGTAACTCTGCGTTTTAAAGCTGTGTCGTAAGCTATTGTCAGGCCGGATTCCGGCGATTTTTTCCGAACGTCCGCATGACAAAATAAACCGTAGGTGTAGCGATTAATGACAGCAGCACTGAAAGTGTCAGGGCTCCAATGACGGCAATCGCCAAGGGTTTAAGCATATCTGATCCCGCACCGATGCCGTAAGCCAACGGTAAAAGACCTAATGCTGCCGTCAGTGACGTCATCAGCACGGGTCGTAAGCGCCGACGCCCTGATTTAATCAATGCCTCTTCCAGATTTTTTCCTTGCAACTCAAAGCGGTGTAATGAATCAAGCATTAAAATGCCGTTTTTTGCCACCACACCGATGCCAATAATCGCGCCCAGCAAGGATACGATATTGACCGATGTACCGGTTAAATACCAGGCCAACACAGTGCCGCACAAAGCCAGCAAGGAGCCAAACACGATGGCTACAGGTTCGTAAAATGAGCGAAATTCAATCAGTAATACAGTAAAGACCAGAAATAGTGAGGCTAACAGCACCACCAGCAAGTTATGAAAGGATTCTTGTTGTTGCTGAAACAGACCGCCGAATTCCAACACACCCGCTGGCAGGGTTTGATCTTGACTGAGTTTGGCTTTTATTTCCGCCATTGCGCTGCCAAGGTCACGGTTTTCCAAGCGTGCAGAAATAGCGACCAGTTGCCTTAAGTCTTCCCGGTGCAGTTCCAGTTGTCCCGGTTCGGTGATGAGGTCCGCTACTTGCGAGAGCTTGACGTTTCTACCATCTAACGATCGTAACGGTAATTCGCGCAGATTGGCAATTGGGCTGGTGGTGTCGTTGCTCATTCTTACGCGGATATTAATGATCCGGTCACCTTCCAGAATATACGATGCTTTTTGTCCGAGCATGGCGGTGCTGACCGCCAACGCTATTTCATTAACTGTTAGCCCAAAGCGTTGTGCATCACTGTAACGCACACGCAAACTCAGGGAAGGGCCGGTGGTTTCCAAGCCATCGAAAGTATCGACGACGCCTTTAATTTGACTCAATTCGGCTTCGATTTGCGGTGCTTTTTGTTTGAGCCATTCAACATCAGTAGAGAATAGTTTGATCTCAATCGGTCGGGGCGACCAAGTCAAATCACCGATTAAATCGCCCAGAATACCGGCAAACTCCCATTTTAGTCCAGGAACGGCTACATTAAGCTGTTGGCGAAGGTCGGTAACCACTTCGTCAGTTTTTCGCGGGCGACTGGATTTTAACTTGACCAAAAAATCACCTTTATGCGCTTGGGAAATACCCAAAGCCAGCCGCGCACCGGTTCGCCGTGAATAGCTTTCCAGTTCGGGAATTTCTTTCAGGATGGTTTCGGCCTGCTGAAGTTGCCGGTTGGTTTCGCTTAAACTGGTGCCCCAAGGTGAGTGGTAATCCAGTACAAAGCCGCCTTCATCCATAAAGGGCAAAAATTCACTTTCCAAATGGCCGTATAGCCAAACGGCGAGTGCCAAAATCAAGGCACAGCCCAGTAATACTTTACGGGCTTGCTGAAGTGCCGAGCGTAACAGTTTTTCGTAGACTTTAAGCAGGCGTTCAAGCCAGCTTAACGGCTTTGGGTTATTATCGGAAAGTGGGGATTGCGCCGGTAACGAGTTGCCGGTTGGCATCCACCACGCGGCTAAAGACGGGATCAGTGTGACCGCCAATATCAGTGACGTTAACAACGCGACAACCATCGTTAATGCCAAGGCGCGGAAAAAGCTGCCAGCGACACCATCAAGAAAAGCCAGCGGAATAAATACCACCACCGGCGTTAGTGTTGATGCCAGTAAGGGCCGAAAGATTTCCGCCATTGCTTGAGTCACTGCCGTCAGGCGTTGTAGCCCCGTGGCTATTTTTGCATGCACGGCTTCTACCACGACAATGGCATCATCGATAATCAGGCCAATAGCAGCCGCGATACCGCCCAGCGTCATTAAGTTAAAACTTTGATCCATGACGCGCAGAACCAGCAAGGTGATCAAAACTGTCGCCGGAATAACCACAGCCGCAATTAATGTAGCGCCCCAATTTCTTAAGAAAACGTAAAGAATGGCGATGGAAAAAATCAGCCCCAAAATAATAGCCTCCCAAACACTTTGGATGGAATCACCCACCAGCAATGACTGGTCATAAAATACCGTGGCTTGCATATCGGGCGGCAAGGCTTTTTTTAAGGCTTCCAGTTCCTGTTTGAGTTGTCGGGCAATATCCAGGGTGCTGCCGTCCGGCTGACTGTAGATATTAAGCAAAACGGCATTAACTCCATTCGCAGTGACAATGTTAAAAACCGGTTCCTGCATCCGTTCAACGCTTGCAAAATCCTTGATGCGAACAGGATGAACCGTCGTCGTTACCGGTTGTCCGGTTGCTGCAACGGGGCTATTGCCGGAGACTGAAACAATCAGGTTTTCCAAGTCTTCGGTAGTATGAATGCGACCATCGATTACGGTAAGATACAGCTTGTAATCTTCCTCCAACATACCGGTCGGTACGATTAAATTATTTCTGATGAGCGCATCACTTACCTGGCCGAGACTTAGGTTGACGGCTTGCAGGCGCAGGGGATCAACAATGACGTGATATTCCGGCGCACGTCCACCGACAATACCGGTGCGAGCCACGCCAGGTATCCGAAGTAAACGGGGTTGCAGGTTATAACGTGCGGTCTCCCACAGCTCTGTCAAGGAATAATGGGCACCGGTCAGGCTGAGTCCAACCACCGGAAAGGCCGCAAACGTTAGCCGCCAAACCGCTGAACTTGCGGTGGCGGGCAGGGCTTTTTGCACAACCGCAAGCCGCCCTTGCACAAAAAGTTCGGCCTGCACCATATCCGTTTTCCAGGTAAAAAACACGTTTATTTCCGCTGAACCACGTCCGGTTTTTGAGCGCACCGTGCGTACACCGGGAATGTCTTTCATCGCCTCTTCGACAGGACGGGTAATAGTCGCCATCATCTCGTTGGCCGGCATCACACCGTTGTCGATCAAAATAACTACGCGCGGGAAATTAGTCTGAGGAAAAATCGATGAAGGCATACCCAATGCCGCATAAGCACCTGCCAGACATAATACGATACAAAGAAAAGCAATAGATACGCTGTGTCGAATGGCAAAAGATGACGACATGGACGGTTGGGTTGGCGTGTTCACTGGATCACCCGGATACGGGATTCAGCGGGCAGTCCGTAAACACCGTGGGTTACAATAGTCATGCCTTCTTGAAGGGTTTCGCCAGTCACTTCGACCAGATTGCCCTCCCGTAAACCTGATTTAACGGCCTTCAGTTTGGCGTAATTATCCTCGACGATGGCAATCATGCTGACATCTTCGCGGGTGACTACGCTTTCAACGGGCACTGCCAAACGGTCGGGTAGTTCTTCAACGAGGATGCGAACCCTGACAAATTGACCGGGGCGTAGCTTGGGGTTATGGTTTAAAGATGCCCGAACCAGTAAGGTGTCCGTCAAAGGATCAATTTGTGCGCCAATAAAAATCACCGATGCCCGTTGGCTCATGGTTACGTCAGTGTCATTCCAGACAGGGGTTGAGGTGGTGTTAATATCTACTGGCTGCCCTACTTCAAGATCTGTTGCTTCGAGGCTGGGTATCCGGATGGCAATATCCAGTCGTTCCATATTGACCAAATCTGCCATGACGGTGTTTAGACCAACGGCTTCGCCCACTTTAAAATGAATCGTTGTCACGATACCGGCTAACGGTGCCTTGATTTGCAACAATTCACGCTGGGTTTTAGCGTTGAGTAAATCCTTGCGGGCAGTTTGTAACAGTTGTTCTGCTTCATCATAAAGTTTACGCGAGACGTTATCGGTAGCATTTAGCTGCTGCTTGCGGGCAAAGTTCTTTTGCGCAAATTCCACAGTGACTTCGGCTTTAGCAATCAGAGCATCGGTGCTGCGCGTATCCAGTTTAAATAGTAAATCACCCTTTTTAACGGACTGGCCTTCTTCGCAATAAATTTGCGAGAGGAGTCCGGCTATCGGCGCGGCAACTTTTGAACTGGCGGCCGGTTTGCCGTTCATGGCAGGCTCCGGCTCAACCATGCCGTAAGCCAGAACATAACGATGCAACGTCGTTTTGCTGATCTTGCCGGTCTGTACCGCCACTTCAGTTATAACTTCCGGTTCATCAGCCCAAACCGCAGCGATTCTTGTGCTGATGCAAACCAATAGGATGACGATTTTTAGCCAAGGGCTAGGTTTCATTGGGGTGTTTTCCTGGTTGCCGAATCAGATAGCAAGGTTGAAGTCAGTGAGGACGCAAGGGGATAGCGCAAGGTATCTTCAAGCACATTGAGTGCTTGTTGGGTCTCGATCAGTACATCCAGACGGGCACGTTCGGCAACGGCACTTTCCAGTTCCACGACCAGTACGCTCAGACGGTCGGTTTCGCCTGCGTCAAACAACGCTTGCGCTGAATGCAGGTTATCTTGCTGAAGTTGCTGTTGCTTTTCGGCTTCAGCCCATTTTGCCAGTACGGGTGTTAAGCCTGTATTAGCACGGTCAATGTCACCAATAATGCGCATCTGCAAGGCTTCAAAGCGCACGGCAAACTCACGCCGTTTGGCCTCGGCTTCGGCAATCGGCCCCTGATTTTGATGAAATACCGGCAATTGCAGTCCGGATGCACCTAAAGCCCAGCGATGTTCGCCCATTTCCCAGGTATAACCGGGATTGACCTGAATGTTGGGATACTGGTTGGCGATTTCGAGTTGCAGGGCAGATTGTGCGGCGGCGTAATCAGCTAACGCGGCCAACACATCTGGCCGTTTGCGTAACGCGACTTCTTTCAGTTTTTGAACGGGGACGCCGTCCAGTTTGGGCGGTTTGGAAAGATTCGCAAAGTCGAGTTTTATCCCTGACAAGGCACTGACCGGTACGCCGATAGCCGCTGCCAACTGCACCTGACTTTCGGCGCTTCTTTTTCGTGCAGCGTTGACGTTAAGTTGCAGTTGATTTAAGGCCAGGCGCGAACGCATAACTTCAAGCCGAGACAGTTCGCCTGTCAGCAATTGTTGTTCCAGCCGTTCGGTCATGGCTTGTTGAAGGGTGAGTTGTTGTTGAACCAGTTGCCCCGTTTCCTGTGCCGCGTAAACTTCGAGCATCGCCAAACGTAATCGGCCACGCGCCAACCAGGCTGCATCCGCTATGCGCAAGGAAGCGGCATCGGTAAGATGTTCAGTTTTATCGATACGAAAGCCGCGCTTGCCTGCTGTTTCTATAGGAATGTTAATCGCGCTGGCTGCGATCCATGGAACGGCGGCTGTGGCCAGGTTACGTACCCAGGTCGGTGTAAGCGTGATACCGGGATTGGGGTGTTGAGCTGCCGTGGTGATGGCAGCATCTGCTGTTTCTGCTTGGGCTCTGGCCAGTGCAAGATCAGGATGGTAATAAATGGCCGCCAGTGTGAGTCGATCAATATCCCAAACCTTGAAAGGCCATGCGTCTTTGCGCTCAAGCACGCTTTCGATAAATTCCCGAAGTGCCGCACTGGACAGCGTGCGTGCTTCCAAAGCCGTTGCAGAGCCAGCCGGATTTAACGGGCGATCCTTAAAACGGGCACAGCCATTGATTGACAGGCTTAAAAAAGTCAAAAGTATTAGCGGGATGAATCGTTGCATGGTGTTACATTTCAACAGGGTAGGGTGATTAGCGTTTTTGCCCGCAATTCTTAATAAAACCAGCAATATGAAGCAATTATTGGTTTGGTAAACGTAATATAATTTTAAGCCCCGGCTTGTTATCAAGGAGCGTTAGTGTGCCATCATGAAGTTCAGCTATCGCTGCAACAATGCTGAGGCCAAGGCCATTGCCTGGCGTGGTTCGGCTTTGTTCAAGCCGGTAAAAACGCTGGAACACTTTTTGGTGATACGCTTCATCGATTCCTGAGCCGTTATCGGCAACCATCAATTCAGTATGCGTGTTTGATGATTGCAGGCTGATTTTTATTCGGGTGTTTTTGGGGGTATGCAAGATGGCATTATCCAGCAGATTAAAGACCAGTTGCGTTAGCAGTTCCTTGTCACCTTTCAAGACTATAGATTTTTCAATAGCCAAATGGATGGTTTTTTCTTGTTCCTCTGCGACCGGATTCAGCGCATCGGTCACGGCAATAACAATGGCGCTGAGGTTGACGGATTTGAAACCACTACGGCGGGAGCCGGATTCAATCTGGGAAATTCTGAGCATGGCGGAGAAAGTAATCAGAATTGTATCAATTTCTTCAATGGCAAAGGCGACCCGCTCTGAGTATTCTTCCGTCGTGAGCTTTGTGGATAAGGCTTTTTCAAGCCGGAATTTTAAATGACTGATAGGTGTGCGTAGATCATGTGCAATATCATTGGAGACTTGCTGAATATTTTCAATCAACGAGCCAATTTTATCCAGCATAAGGTTTAGTAATGCTGCCAGGTTATCCAGTTCATCGCGGTTTTTTGAAACGGGCAGGCGGTGCTTCAAATCACCAGCAATAATGGTTTGTGTTGATTTTGTAATGCGCTCGACTTTTCTCAGGAATGCACCGCTAAGATACAGTCCACCGCCTGCGCCCAGAAATATAACTAAAACAAAGCCGGCTATAAAAGCCTGAATAATCGCATTACCGGCATCCTCAATAATCTCGCCGTTATGACCAACAACCAGCCAAATATTATTGGATAATACCATGATTCTAATATAGAAAAGTTCTTTTTCTTTTTTTTCTGGATCATTACCTACAGGCGTTCGCATGACGGTACGCCATCCCGCAGAAGGTTGTAAATTATTGAGGTTTCCAGCCAGTAACCGGCCATTTTGATTAATCACGCCATATTCAAAAAGGGTGTGCGAACTCCGCTCCTCAACTTCATCAATCTCGTTTTTTAATTCGGCTAAGCCGCCTGAATCATATTCGGTTTTTAGTCGGATGGCTTCCGTTTCAACACTGCTTTTAAGTTGTTGCTCCAGAGTATGGTGCGTTAACCAATAAACGGTTATGCCAATGAATAAAAAGGAAAATAAAAAAAGCAGTAAATATAACGCTGACAGTTTAAAGCTGACGGTATTGGCAATACTAGGCAGTTTCATTAATCATATATCCTGCGCCACGAACGGTATGAATAAGATCAGACTGGTTCCCGGCATTCAGCTTACTGCGCAAGCGACTGATATGGGTTTCGACAATATTGGTTTTAGGGTCAAAATGAAAATCCCAGACATTTTCAAGCAGCATAGTACGAGTGACCACCTGTCCGGCATGGCGGACAAGATATTCAAGCAGGCGAAACTCAGTGGGTTGAAGATCGATAAGTTGCCCGTCACGTTTGACTAATCTATTCATAAGATTTATTTCAAGCCCCGAAACCTGCAAAATTTTTTGTTCCACTGTTTCCCTGGGTCTGCGTAACAGCGCATTGACCCGAGCAATAAGCTCGCTGAAAGCGAACGGCTTAACAAGATAGTCATCAGCGCCTGCGTTTAAACCTTCAACGCGATCATCAATGCCGCACATGGTGGTAAGGAAAAGCACCGGGACATTACAGTTAGCGGCACGCAACGTTTTTACCAAGGTGAGTCCATCCAGACCAGGCAACATTCGGTCGACAATAAGCAGGTTATAGGTTCCCTCTTTGGCAAGGAGCAGACCTTCATAACCGTCCCTTGCCGAGTCGATGGAATGACCGGCTTCTTTTAGACCTGTCGAGATATAATCCCTGGTTTCGTTGTCGTCTTCAATAATTAATATTTTCATGGTATTTAAAGAACGCCGGGGAGAAGCTCCCCGGCATTAAAATTACTCTTTTTCGTTTTCAGTGCTTTCCTTAGATTCATCATCCAGAGAAACCTTAAGGACTTTGCCTGTTTTACTATCGACCATAACTTCATGAATCTTACCATCTTTGAGAACTTCTATCTCGAACTGAACGGTGTTTGATTCATCATCCACGCTGGCTTCCATGGCCTTACCGCCGACTTTCTGCTCCGCTGCTTTGATGGCTTCGGTTAAAGAAATTTTAGTCTGACTAAAAAGTGTGAATTCTTTTGCTTCTTTTTCCTTGGATTCACCTGCCTGCGCTACGTTAGTCGCTGTGCTGACCATTATGATTGTTGTAAACAAGGCTGTCAGAATTTTGTTATGTTGTTTGTTCATCGATTAATCCTCTTTAATATCAAGCTGGATTGCCTGATTTCAGAGATAGAATAACGTAAACAACATTGCGAAAAGCCTTCCAAAACTATACAGTTTTGTAATAAATGAAAATTAAAATCTACTGAGTTACAGGGATTTATGTGTGTTTAAACCTGACCTTGTGTTTGAGTGCGATAGATGGCTTGGGAATAGCTGCACACGTCGATCGCAAAGAGGTTATTTTCGTGATGTTGGAAAGTTTATTGACCGAGGGTAGGCGAAAGTGGGCAGGTAAGATTTATATTAAACGATTTCAAAAGAGAAAATGATAGTAATCAGTGTCATTGACACCAAGCCAAGCAAGAATATCATTTCAGCCCAACGCTCCAGACGTTCAGTCGATTGCTCTATGCGAATCGATAAAAATGAAAGTAGCGCACTGATCATGAATAACAGGCTGTCAATGGCTAGTCCTTTGTCAATCAGGTAGTGTGTTAAGCCGGGGGCCATGGTTTTAACGATGCTGATAACCATAATACAGACACCCACCATCGTCGCAGAATTCGGCAAAATATGATGTGAGAGATCATTGGAGCGGAACGTCTTGTTATTCATGAATTAATTTTATTGCCGAAGGCTGGGTTTGCGATGCTTAACAAAGAGCGCGTAAGTCAAAGTCAGCGGGCAATTAGTCAAAAAATAGATTATTCACCGATGCTATCCGGTTTCTTGCCATAATAAAAGTGGTATGAGGCACATATAAAAGGTCGGCAATTTTTCGTACCAGATATTCTTCGTTCATATCCAAGACTCCATCAATAAAAGCAATTTTCCAGAGTGATTCAATTAATCCAACCTTTTGCTCCAGACTGTAGCCTTTATTAATTAAGGACGTAAATTGAAAATAATCATTGGCTTGTTTTCTTTGTTGTTCCGCTAACGCCAATAACGAAGTGGTTTGCTCGGCAGATAATGAAAAATTCTGATGTATTAGGGAGAAAATAATATCTTGTTCTACGGGCTCCACTTTATCGTCCATATTCATCATTTCCAAAAATAAAACCACGGTCGCAAGTTGCAGTTTTTCTTCCGAAGGGTTTTCTGGTGCTGAAAGGGCAAGATGTTGTTCAAAAAAAAGTTTGATCTGGTTAAGCATGTTTAAAGGATTCCACGGTCATCAAAATAGTTACATTGTTTACTTCTTGTTCATGGCATCAAGATTGTTTTTCGCTGCAGGATGTCCCTGATCTGCGGCTTGCTGATATAAATCAAGAGCCCTGGTTTCGTCCTTGGGTACGCCTAAGCCGTTTTCATAGCGATAAGCCAATTACTAAAACGTGCGTGACGGGGCTGTAAACCCCGTCACGCTTCGATCTAAAAATCAGCACAATAAATAATGGTTAAGACCAGTCGTCATTTCCATCATCAGCGCTATCATCATCCCATGATGACGAGTCGGCGATACCAAAGTCGGTGCCGACCATATCGTCATTATCATTTATATTGCTGGATGTGTTCCATGGCGAAGTATCGGGTAATGACTGTTCGGGAGCAATAGTGCTTTTATTGCCATCGACAAAGTGATGCATCAGCGCTTCGCCTGCCACGACTCCGGCACCCATGGCCGCGCCCGTTGCCAGGCTGCCCATAATACCAGAACCCATTCCGCCAGCAGTCGGTTGACCCATGACTGAGCCAGCGCCACTCGAACCGACTGGTGGCATATTTTGTCCGGGCGCATTACCGGCATAGCTATTGGCAGGCATTATTTTGGAATTTCGCCGACTCATAAAACCAATTAATAACACGACTAAACCAATGCCCAGGATTAAAAGAATCGAGGGTGTCCAGTCTTTAACCATAGACTGTGGACTTTGGCCTGCGCTGGCCGGTTGTACTGCACCCGTTGACACTGACGTAATACGACCCTTAAGGTTTTGCAATACCTCTGGTTTGACAAAAGGCAGGCCGGGTTGCAAGCGTTCAGCGGTATTGAGTTCTACGCCTGCCTCGTTAAACCGGCCTTGTTTTGCCAGTAATTCAGCTTCTACAAAGTGCGCCTTCGCGCTGTCAGGATGGTTTTGCAGCACTTTGTCCATCATGGCTTGTGCTTCATCAAATTTTCCTGCTTCAGCGGCCAAATAAACTTGATGCATCGTAGCATCTTCTTCGGCAAAAGCAGGTACAGTAAAGCATAACGCTAATAACAGTAAAGTAGTGGTAATAATGTGCGGTTTTAACATGGCTATGACTCCTGATTCTTGGTGTAATAAGTTGGGCACGGTAATGATAATAATAATGTCGTTTTGTTTATAGTGGAACTGTTCATTTATTTTAAAGAGTCTTCTCACTTGTTTAAGTATTTACAGCAATTTATAGGCCAGAGGAGAAATTAGTTATAATTCAAATAACAAGGGAATTCTTGCAATAAAATAGCAACTTTTAAAGGGTGGAATCAAACAGTCATGACTTGTTTATCGGTGCAAAACAACCGCATCATTGCTCCATAGGTTGCTCTATATCGCTTTAAATGTATTGTTTTAAGATGGGTTTCGTAACGCTTAATGACCTTGTTTTGCCGGTTTATGCGAAAAAATGAAGAGGCAAGAAACAATTAAAAAAAACAATACTACTGATGCCGAGTAACGGCTTAGCTCTAAACCACCCTTGCTTATCGGTTTGTCCAGGAAGTCGCCAACCACCGCTCCGAGCGGTCGGGTAAGAATGAATGCCGCCCAAAAGAGTAGTGTGCGGGAAATTGTTGTTCGGAAGTAGGCGACTGCAATAACTGCCAGCAGTGTGCCAAATACAATAGCTCCACCGCCGTAACCCAGGCCTGCCGTATCTGCCGTCCAATCCCCGAGGGCAGTGCCTAAGGTTTGAGAAAGCATGATTGTTATCCAGTAAAAAACTTCAGATTTAGTTGAGCTGACGGTGTCCACTGCTACCGAGCCCAGCACGCGATACCAAATAAAAAGTGACGCCATGAGTAATGTAAACAGGATTGCCGTTCCGCCTGAATAGCCCATACCCAGAGATCGATCCGCGAAGTCTGCCAACGTTGTACCAACCGTTGTTGTGGCGATAATGGTTGTCCAGTAAATAACGGGATGGAACCGCTTGACGGAAATTTGTGCAATGACCGCAAAAATGAAAATGGCGGCAAATATCTCGGTACCCACCAGATAGCCAAGATCCATCGACATAGATACGGCGTCGCCACCGGTCTCGCCGAGGGTTGTTGCAAAAACCTTTATAATCCAAAAAAGTAGTGTGACCTCTGGAACTTTACTTAAAGCCTTTTGATGTTCTGTGTTCATTTCTACCTCTTCTGCCGGGGTTGGATATCAGATTGCGTTGGTTAATAGAGAGATTTGATTAAGTAACCTAATAAACGCATAAGCCAAGAACAGCCTTGTTTGGCAGGTAAAGCTTATTCCGCTTAATCAACGAAGACCTTCCAAAGAGATTATAAAGTTTCTGTCTATTAAGGGTGTAAATAGTTTTGTGTTCAAAATTACTTTAGGAGACAACAATCCCAAGAAACTTAATCGGGTGCTGTTGTTTGCAGCGTTTTTGCCCATCGGTATTGTTAACGGCGTATAAAAGGCGGTTTTTATAAAGTCGATCGCATTGCATCAACGCTTTGTTGTCTGTATCCTGCTTGTCCATGCAAATAAATTTAATTTCAGTAGGAAACCGTATGCCGGGCTGGGTTCAGCAAGGTTACGATGAATATGCCAAGCGCTTGCCGCGTGAATGCGAGCTGGTGCTTAAAGAAATTGCACCGGGTAAACGCAGTAAAAACAGTGACGTTGTCCGAATTGTAAGAGATGAGGGAGAGCGGATGCTGGCGGCCATTCCGCAGGGGACTCATATTGTGACGTTGGATATTCCCGGCAAGCCGTGGACTACGCCCGAATTGGCGCAGGCGATGCAGCGTTGGCAGGAAAGTGGCCAGCATGTGTCTTTATTGATTGGCGGCCCTGAAGGTTTGGCAGATTCTGCTAAACTACTGGCACGCGAGTCATGGAGTTTATCAAGGCTTACTTTTCCTCATCCGCTGGTGCGTATTTTGGTCGCTGAACAGCTTTACCGTGCCTGGAGCATTCTCCATAACCACCCTTATCATCGCTAATGTCCGTACAGATTATTCTTGCTTCCGCTTCTCCACGCAGAAAGGAACTGCTAGACCAAATTAATGTCTCTTATCAAGTTTATCCTGTTGATCTTGATGAAACCCCTTGGCCTGATGAAGCGCCGCTGGATTATGTACAGCGTGTGGCCGCCGAAAAGTCTGCGGCGTGCAAGGCTCAACTTAATACTGAAATACCGGTTTTGGCCGCCGATACGGCAGTCATTTTGGGGTCTGTGATTATGGGAAAACCCAAAGATAAGGCTGATGCGATGGCCATGTTGACGCAGTTGTCCGGTAAAACCCATCAGGTTTATAGTGCAATTTCTTTGAGAGGACGCGAGCATGGTCAGGCGGTTAGTATTACCGAGGTGACTTTTCGGTGCTTGACTGAACAGGAAATGCTGGATTACTGGGACAGTGGCGAACCGGTTGATAAAGCGGGCAGTTATGCTATTCAAGGACGGGGCGGTGTGTTTATAGAATCAATAAAAGGCAGTTTTTCGGGAGTGGTCGGTTTACCCTTGTTTGAGACTGCCGAACTTTTATCTAAACAAGGAATAGAACTTTTCAAATGAGTGAAGAAATTTTAATCAATGTAACGCCGCCGGAAACCCGTGTTGCAGTTATTGAAAATGGCGTATTACAAGAACTCATTATTGAAAGAAGCCGTGAGCGCGGGTTGGTCGGTAATATCTACAAAGGTGAAGTGTGCCGGGTTCTGCCAGGTATGCAGGCGGCTTTTGTTGATATTGGCCTGCCCAAGGCCGCGTTTATTCATCTTTCAGATTTATGTGCGAAGGATCTGGAAGAAAAAGGTTCGGATGTTATTGAGCATTACCTGCATGAGGGTCAGTCTATTGTTGTGCAGGTTGTTAAAGATCCGATGGGTAATAAAGGTGCCCGTTTAACGACAGAAATATCGATACCTTCCCGGTATCAGGTGTATATGCCCTACTCGAATAATTCGGGGGTGTCGCAACGTATTGAATGCGATGTTGAACGCGCCCGGTTAAGAGCCTGTCTTGATGCTTTCAGGCAGGAGCAAAAATGCGGTGGCTTTATTGCCAGAACAGCGGCCGAATGCGCCAATGAATCGATTCTGATTGCTGATATGACTTTTTTGCTGAAATTGTGGGAATCGATAGTAGAAAAGATTGCCACTGCAAATCCTAAGCAGTTTATTCATAAAGATTTGCCGCTGAGTGTCAGAACGCTCAGGGATTTGTACAAGGAAGGCATTGACAGGGTTCGTGTAGACTCCAAAGAAACCTATCATCGACTGCTTGAATTTGCCGAAGTTTTTGTACCCGAAATCGTACCGGTTATTGAACATTACTCGGGCGAATGTCCGGTATTTGATATCTACAGTGTTGAAGATGAAATTAAAAAAGCCCTGGAGCGTAAAGTTAAATTAAAGTCGGGCGGGTATTTGATATTTGACCAGACTGAAGCAATGACCACCGTAGATGTGAATACGGGCGGTTATGTGGGTGGGCGTAACCTTGAAGAGACTATTTTCAAAACCAATCTTGAAGCGGCTCAAACTATTGCCCGTCAGTTGAGACTCAGAAATCTGGGTGGAATTATCATCATTGATTTTATCGATATGAAAAGTGAGGAGCACAAAAAACAGGTGTTGCAGGCTCTGGAACGCAATTTGGAAAAAGACCGCGCGAAAACCAAAATTACTGAAGTTTCAGTGCTGGGTCTGGTTGAAATGACGCGCAAAAGAACGCGTGAAAGCCTAGAACATATTCTTTGTGAGCCTTGTAGTGCCTGCGGTGGGCGAGGTGTTTTAAAAACGCCGGAATCCATGTGTCTGGAAATATTTAGGGAGATTATTCGCGAAGTCAGGCTATATAAAGTGCAGACCTTATTGGTTCTGGCTTCTAATGAAGTCGTAGAAATGCTGCTTGATGAAGAAGCCGACATGCTGGCGGAACTGGAAGTATTTTTGGGTGTGCAGATTAAGTTTAGGGTAGAGGCTGAATATAATCAGGAACAGTATGATGTTGTACTTCTTTAAGGTTAAAGGCGCACATCTAAACATGTTATTTTTGCCTTTAATCTTGTGCCTTTAAACTGCCCTTATGATTCATCACCTTAAGCGTGCAACGCGGCATCTTGTTTTCTGGTCTTTGATTGCGTCAGCCCTAAGCTTAACCGGCGTGCGATTACTGTTGCTGGGGATAGACAGTTATAAAGCTGATTTGTCGGCTCGCGTTAGCGAACAGGTGGGGACGCCGGTAACCATAGGGCAATTACGGGCAAAAATGCGTGGTTATAGCCCTGAACTGATACTAAAAGATATCAAAATAGCATCCGCTGTAGCCAATGAGAAACCCGCGATTCAACTTAAAGAAATACGGCTGGGTATTAATTTACTGGATGCCTTGGTCGATAGCGATCGGTTAGCCTCAACGTGGGTTACTTTGGTGGGAGCCAAGCTTGCCGTAAAACGCAAGCTGGATGGAAGTATTGCCATTGTTGGCTTAAAAGCCAGTGATGAACAGCCTTTGTGGTTGTTGCAGGGGCATAAATACGAAGTTTTGCAAAGTGAGGTTAGTTGGCAGGATGAACTGCACCCCAATAAACCCGCAGTTATTGGCGAGGTGGATCTTGCCGTTATAAATAATGCGCAGCGGCACCAAGTGAATATTCGAGCCAAGTTGCCGAAAAAACAGGGCGATGAGTTACGCGTGTCCATGGATTTGATGGGCGATGTTTTTAAACCGTCATCTATTAATGGAGCTGTTTTTGTTGAAGGAAAAAATCTACATCTGGCTGAGTGGATGATTGATGCGTTGCCACTGGCTATGCGTATTGGTTCGGGTATTGGCGATGTCAAGCTCTGGAGTCATTGGCAATCTTCTCAACTGGTTTCGCTGGTGGGCGACGTGCAGTTTCAGCAGTTGCAGTTGACCAGGCCGGAGAAGCCTTCGTTTCCGGTTAGACAACTGATTACCCAATTTTTCTGGGCGCTTAATGACGGGCGTTGGCGCTTGGATGTGCCCGGATTTTTGTTGGAAACGGCGGATAAAAAATGGCCTGCAGCCGTGTTTAGCGCTTCCGGTGATCGGACTCAAGATAAGTTATTGCATAAGCTGGGTCTGTTTGTTGAACAAGTGGATGCACATGAAATCTCCAAAATACTACAGTTTTTTGCGCCACTACCCAAAGAAGCCGACCTGTCATTGGCACATGCCCAGTTGGAAGGATCTCTGGAACAGCTGTCTTTATTTGCCGATCTGGATGAAAAGCACTACGCGGTTAATGGCAAATTTACCCATCTTAAGGTTGCGCCATTGGCTGCAATACCCGGCATAGACAACGTAAGTGGACAAATAAAAGGCACTGATCAATTGGGTCGTGTGGATTTTTCAACGCAAGATGCGCGACTGACTTCAGCAGGTTTATTTCGTGAGCCACTACACATTACCCAACTTAAAGGCGCTATCGCTTGGGAACAAACCCCCAGTGAATGGCTCGTCTCCAGTTCCAAAATAGAGCTGGATTCTCCGGAAATAAAGACCGAAAGCAAATTGAGTTTAAGAATTCCAAAAACGGAAGGCCAAAAGACATTTATGGATATGCAAATGGCTTTTAGGTGTGACGATGTCAGCAAAATAAGCCATTACTTGCCGATAAGTTTAATGGGTAAGGTAACGGTTGATTGGCTGGATCATGCTTTTATCAGCGGACGAGTGCCCAAAGGCGGCATGTTGTTCTACGGTCATTTAAGCGATTTTCCGTTTGTTGGCGGGCAAGGGGTTTTTGAAACCCTGTTTGCTATTGATCAAATGGAGTTGAACTATAATTCCGAATGGCCCCATTTAACCGATCTAAATGGAGAGGTTTTGTTTTTACAAGGCGGCTTGCAGGTTGATTTGCATAAGGCCCTAAGTCAAAAGGTAAAAATTAATCAGGCCAGGGTAACCATACCCTCGCTGGATAAAAGTGAGTATTTACTGGTTCAGGGCAAGCTGGAAACGGACATTCTGCAGGGCTTGAGATTTATGCAGCAGACGCCGCTTAAGTCACCAGTGGATAAGTTGCTGGATGCGGTAGAGCCCCAAGGCAATACTCAAATTACCCTGGATTTAAAGCTCCCGTTGCTGGATAGCGGCACGCCTAAAGTTGATGGCTTCGCACAACTAAGCAATGCCAAGCTTAGAGTCAAGGCACTTGATTTGTGGGTTAGCCAAATGACCGGTGCATTAAAATTTAACGAGTTAGGCGTTTATACCGACCTTATTAGAGCGACTGCTTTAGATCATCCTATCCAGCTTGCCATTAAAAGTTCAGAGGTTCAGACAGCCGTTAGTGTCGGTGGTCGGGTTGGGGTCAGTGATTTGCAGCAACAATTTAAAATACCCGGATGGCAGGTGGCACAAGGTGCGACAGATTATCAGTTAACGTTACAATTGCCTTATGACGATAATTCGCCGGAACTGTTGGTGCAGTCAAAATTGGCAGGCATCTCGTTGGATTTGCCGGGAGCCTTGGCCAAAACCCGCGAACAGCAGCGATCTTTAGCACTGACATTTAATTTGGCTGATGATGCGTTGTTGCCGATTAACTTAAATTACGATAATCAACTTAAAGCGGCGTTCAGGTTTAATATAAAGCAACAGCGAATTGAATCCGGTAACGTTTTGGTGGGTCTTGGCACGGTCGCTCAACGCCTGGATGCAGGTATTTCGCTGGAGATTAATCGTGAGCGATTGGACTTGCAAGACTGGTTGGGTGTGGCGTTATCGTTTACGCAAGGACAGGATAATCAAGCATTATTAAGCGCAGTGACCAGTCTTAAGGGCATAAAAATACACAGTGAACACGGGCTGTGGAAAACAACAGATTTGGGTTTATTTGATCTGGCGTTAAAGCCCGAAGGTAATTATTGGACGGGTGATATCAGCGGTGCCATTGCCAAGGGTAAATTTAAGATACCTTTTGATCTTAAAGGCTCTGATAGTATTAGTCTTGATATGCAAGAGTTGCAACTTTCGGCATTTAAACAACTTAAACTTCAGGACGGTGCAATGGAGCCGGTGCCTGTGTCGGATTTTATGCCATTGTTAACGATCACCAGTCAAAAAACGCTTTGGCAGTCCCTTGATCTTGGGCATTTGACCTTGCAAACCGAGCGTATACCCAATGGTATTATTTTTAAGCGTTTGGAGTTGGCGGGTAACGATCTAAAGCTTGCTTTGTCAGGCGATTGGAAAGTTAACGGCAAGCAATCCAAAACCACCGTGCAAGGCACAGTGATCATGCCGAAAGCAGGTCAGTTACTTTCAAAACTGGGTATTAACAAAGACCTGACGGAAACCAGTGCCGTTGTTGATTTTACCGGTGTCTGGAATGCAGCACCGTATCAATTTTCGTTAATCGATTTACTAGGCAAGATAGACGTTAATTTAAAAGGCGGTCGCATTTTAAGTATAGAACCCGGATTTGGTCGGGTACTGGGGATGTTGGCAATGGCGCAATGGATAAAACGTTTGCAGTTGGATTTTAGTGACGTGTATGAAGAAGGGCTAACGTTTAACACGATTAACGGGCACTTTGATTTGGCTAAAGGTAAAGCCGTTACCAATAATTTAGTGATTGATGCCATCCCTGCAAAAATTACGATTACCGGAGAGACAGACTTTATTAATCGACGTCTTGATCAAGTGGCCAACGTTGCACCAAAAAGTGCTGATGCGGTACCTATTGCTGGTACAATTGTTGGCAAAGTGGCCGGTTTAATCGGGCAGTATTTGACCGGTACAGATCAAGACGGATTTTTCTTTGGTTCGCAGTATTTGATTAAGGGCGACTGGGGGAATGCACAAGTTATTCCGCTACATGAAAATGATGGCTTGCTGCAAAAAACCTGGACGGGTATCACCGGTTTTCCATGGTTACAGCAAACTAAAGAACAATAACCAAGAGACAACATGACTAAATGCGCAGCAATACAAATGGCCTCAAGCCCTACTATCAGCGTTAACTTGCAGGAAGCCGAAAAGCTTATCGCAGAAGCGGCTACAGCGGGTGCAAAGCTGGTCGCCTTACCTGAAAACTTTGCATTAATGGGTAATCATGAAACGGACAAGCTTAACGCAAAAGAAGTCGATGGCTCGGGTCCCATACAAGATTTTTTGGCGGCAGTTGCAAAAAAATATGCAGTTTGGGTTGTTGGCGGTACTATCCCGATGGCTACCGATGACAGCAATAAAGTGCGTGCCGCTTGCCTGATTTATAACGATCAAGGTGAAAGGGTCGGGCGTTACGATAAGGTACATTTATTTGATGTCAATGTTCCTGGGACGCAAGAGGTTTACCGTGAATCTGACTCTATTGAACCGGGTACCGAGCCACAGGTTTTTGATACGCCTTTTGGCCGATTGGGGGTCGCAGTTTGTTACGATTTGCGGTTTCCGGAATTTTTCAGGAAAATGAGCGTCCAGGGTGTTGACATACTGGTGGTTCCTTCTGCGTTTACTGCGGAAACCGGTGCCGCGCACTGGGAAGTATTGCTGCGTGCGCGAGCCGTAGAAAATCTTTGTTATGTGATTGCGCCCAATCAGGGTGGTTT
>Ga0007794_10000097_pt1 | contig 30343 bp, 33 predicted proteins | sample CryBogmetaGMA5M_FD_60365 | JGI IMG/M metagenome (GOLD analysis project Ga0007794, IMG submission 60365) | Freshwater microbial communities from Crystal Bog, Wisconsin, USA - MA5M | ecosystem: Environmental > Aquatic > Freshwater > Lake | place: Crystal Bog, Wisconsin, USA | collected 2009-07-06
TTTATATACACAAAACCGGTGCCGGCCGGTAGGTAATCGCAAAATAGTGAATATGCCAAAAATATGCAGTCACAACCCGACGCCGCCGACCGTGATCTGGTTGCCGCCGCCCTCCGCAAGACCAAGGCCGGCGAGAAGCTCAACCCGCCAGAAGCCGCAGCACTCAAGCGGTTCCGCGTCGCCGCCGAAGAGGCCGACCGCTGGCGATACTACGCGACGATCCCCAAGAAACACTGGGTCAAGCTCAGCGGCCGGCAACACAAGATCCTGGACGAGCAGGCCAGTCGCTATCAACTCCCGGTCCTCGGCTCAGTCATCGACCTGGGTGCCGTCGCCCGCTGGCTACACGACTTCCTGGCACGCAACGCCACTAAGCTCAAGCCTGGCGACGACGACGTGCTCGTCCAGGGCGATTCTAATTGGGCCGAGCGATACCGAAAAGAACGCGCCTTACTGGTGCGGCTCGACCGTCGCGAGCGCGAGCAGGCCCTTGTCAGCCGCGAGCGGTCGCATCAATGCTGGATTCGGGTCGCCGGCGTCCTGCGTCGGGCTGGCGAAACACTCCAGCGGCAGTTTGGGCCGACAGCCCTACGCATACTCAACCAGGCACTAGAGGATGCGGAACGTGAAGTGGATTCTGTTTTTGCTGATGGCAACTCAACTAAGCCCGATCGATCAGACGACCGCCGCGGAGATTCGGTGGTGCCTGACGTCGGCTCGAACTCGTGAAATCCGGACCCGCCGCCAATGGTGCGAGCAAGTACTCGTACCTTCTGAGGGGCCGCTTCGCGATCAGTTATGGCGTGCCGAGTCCCAGCCCTTTCAGGCCCTACTGCTCGACGCCATGGATAGCGGCAAGTGGCCCCGTATCGTCACCACCGGTTGCGTACAGAGCGGGAAATCTCTAATTTGCTTCGTCGTTCCACAGCTCTATCACCTGTTTGAGCTGCAAGAGACGACCATCGCCGGTGCTCCAACCCAGGATGTGAACCACGACAAATGGGATAAGGAAACCAAGCCGGTCATTCTATCCTCGCCCGATCTCCGCGAGCTGCTCCCAACCTCCGGCCCTGGCAGTCGCGATGGAATAGGCAACCTCGAATCGATCAAGTTCAAGAACGGTGCAGAACTCAAGTTCATGTCGGCCGGCGGAGGCGATGAGAAGCGGTCGAGCTACACCTCCCGCGTCGTCGTGACCACCGAGCTGGACAAGATGGATCAGGCGGGCGAATCCTCCCGTGAGACCGACCCGGTGACACAGATGGAGAACCGGTCCAGTGCCTGGGGCATCCTGGAGCGGAATTTCTACGGCGAATGCACCGTTTCCACGGAGCAGGGGAGGATCTGGCAGGAATATACACGTGGCACGCAGTCCCGCATCGTCTGCCCTTGCCCGCACTGCCGGCAGTATGTCGCCCCCGAGCGTGAGCATCTCCTCGGCTGGCAGCAGGCAACGACCGAAATCGAGGCCATGCGGCTAGCCCACTTCGTTTGCCCGTCCTGTGCCCAACCGATCAGCGCCGCCGAACGCCGCACAATGAACGAGGCGGGCCGGCTGCTGCACCGTGGTCAGTCGATCGACGCCGACGGCACGATCAGCGGCGAGGCCCCCGACACGCTGACCCTCGGGTTCCGCTGGTCTGCATTCAATAACCTCCTTTGGTTTCCCGACACGATCGGCGCCAAGGAATGGAAGGCACTGCGGGCGGAAGACAACGAGTCCGCCGAGCGGGAGCTGGTGCAATTCGTCTGGGTCATCCCCCACGTACCGCCGGCCGTCGACGAAACGCCGCTCGAAGCCGCCAAGCTCGCCCTGCGAATGCAAGACCCCGGCAAGGGGATCGTCCCCGCCGACGCCCAGGCCCTCGTCATGCACATCGACATCGGCAAGCGAGTTTCCTACTGGATGCTCATGGCCTGGCTTCCCGACGGCCGTGGCCATATCGTCGATTATGGTACCTTCGAGGTCGCCGGCGACTCGATGGACATCGCCCGGGCGATCCTGCTGGCCCTCCGCGATTTCCGAGATCAGATCATCGAGCCTGGTTTCGTGGTCGATGGCACGTCTGATAGGCGGATTCCTGAGCAGGTTTGGATCGATGCCCGCTACAAGTCGCAAGGAATATTCGCATTCTGCGGCGAGTCTGGCCCTCGCTACAAGGCGGCGATGGGGTGCGGCGACGGAGCGCAGTATGGACGCCGGTACTCCCGCCCTGCCGCGATCAACAAGCGGATACGCCTGGTGGGAGAGGATTACCATATCGTCTGGTTCCCCACGGAGCGTGCTTGGGTTGTGGAAGTCAACGCCGATTACTGGAAATCGTGGGGGCATCGCCGCCTCGCCACGCCGATCACCGACGATGCCGGGAATCTCCAAGGTGGTGCCATGACCTTCTACGGATCGACCGACCGCAACGAGCATATCCGCCTCGGTAAGCATCTCACCTCCGAAAAGGAAGTCGAGGAATTTCTTCCCAATCGCGGGCTGGTCCGAAAATGGGTCCGCCTCTCGCGATCGAACCATCACTTCGATAACTATTACAATTGTTGTGCGATCGGCCACGCCCTTGGGGTTCGGCTGATCGCTCCCCCGCCACCGCCTCCGCAGGCACCGACCCGCGAGGCCGCCCCATCACGGTTTGCCACCGACGGCAGGCCGTTCATGGTTAATGAAAGAAAGTAGCTCCAATGTCCGAAAGTAGCGACGCAATCAGCTTCAAAGCCCTCCGCGAATACTGCAAAGAACTCGGTCTAACCTCCGTGACTATCGGGATGCCGGTCGATGAGATGATCGCTCAGGCCCGCAAGACCGAAAACCCACGTGCCTGGCTAGCCGCCCTCAGCAACGCCCCTCCGGAAGACGATGAAGATTCAATCCGTGAGGCCCATGCAGAAGCCGCGTATACCGACCCACCCGCCGTCGCCGCTTCGATCCCTTCATGCGATCTAGTTCCGCACGAGCCTGACCCTATCCCTCAGTCTATCCCCTTCACACTGATCGGATCGGACCTCATTGCCGTCGTCCTTCCGATCTCGCGTGAGCAGCCCGTCGGCTACCTGGAGCGGGAAATGCGGCTCGACCTGCGGCTCGGTCCCGCCGCCTCGATCGCCTTCCGCCGGCTCTGGAAAGCCCTCGACCAAAATAACACCCGGCTCAAGTGCGGAAAGCACGTCGGCTCATCCCGGGCCGACGTCGTCCGCTGGGTCTTCGAGCAGGTCGCCGACGCAATCGCAACCAAAGGCGGCGTCTAATGGCCAAGAAGTCGCCCATCCACTTAACGACCCACGATCCCCATTCCCACATCGCCGAGCAGCTCCGCCCGCTCGCCGTGGCGATGGACCGAGTACATCTCGACCCCAAGAACGCCCGCGAGCACTCCGCCGCCAACCTCACGGCGATCGCCGCCAGCCTCCGGGAGTTTGGCCAGGTCAAGCCGATTGTCGCTAACCGGCAGAATAGTCAGATCGAGGCCGGCAACGGCACCTACCTCGCTGCTCAGACCCTCGGTTGGTCCACCATCGCCGTCGTCTGGGTCGATCACGATTCTCAGCAGCAACGCGGCTTCTCCCTCGCCGACAACCGAACCGCCGAACTGGCCAACTGGAATCAGCAAGTACTCGACGAGCTGCTGGCGGAGGTGCGCGACGAGAATGCGGATCTCTACAGCGAGCTGCTGTTGGCCGATCTCGAACAGCCATCGGCGGCCCCAACGCCTGAGATCCAGGAGCTTGATGAGCCACTACCCGCGATCGAGGAAACTACCAGACACACTGTCGTCCTTCCCTACGAAGATGCCGACGTGCCCAAACTCCTCCGCTTCCTCGGACTGCGTTCGCAAGAGAAGCTGCCTCCGGCCCTGGGCAAGGCATTGATGAACAGAATCCGCATCGCATGAGCGAACTCAAGATCAATCTTCGCATTGCCCGAATCAGTAACGTGGATGCCGTCGCGTTCCTGAAGCGACATCATCCACTCGGTGCCGGCGGGGCCTTTAAGTTTGCCTTCGGAGCATTCTACTCGGGCCGTTGCGAGGGCGTGCTGACATTCGGCTCGCCCTCAACGAATCACGCCACTACGGCTCTCGCACTTCGACAGTGTGATGTTCTTGAGCTTCGCAAAATGGTATTAACGGATGTGCCCCCAAAAAACTCGGAGTCAAGAGCCTTGGCGATCGCCGGCCGTCTTGTCCGCCAGGCCTATCCACAGATATACTGTCTGCTAACCTATTGCGAGGGTGAGGAGGCCGCTGCCGCGTACCGGGGCAGCGGGTGGCAGGTGTTGAGCCGATCCGAGTATATTGCTGCGTACAAAATTGGCGGAAAATGGTACACTGCCCGCGATGCCCACCGATCACGAATTGCCGATCAGGCAACGGAAACGAAAACAGCCAAAAAACAAAAACTAATCCTGATTCTAAATGCGTGCATAGCTCAGAGAGTAGAGCACCTCGTTTCCAGCGAGGCGATGGCGGCGCAATCCCGACCTGCACGCTCCATTTCACGCGAAATAATCGGCTAAAGTCTTGCCCGTCAAGGCTTTTTGTCCTTTCTGAAAGCCCCTTTTTCGGCCCGGATATTGCCGAATTTACCGAACCCCTTATCGGTTAATGGCTTACGACTAGCGTTTTCCGCGTTTGCCCTCCCCGCGTCGCGCTCGTGCGGCATTTTCAGTCAAATTCCAAAAATATCCGACATGCCTAAGTCCTTGATATATAAGGGCTTCTGACCTAATCCGATTTTCGAGGGATTGCCATACTAACGGCTATATGGTAATTCGTCGATTAGGTGATATAATGAATCAATCGAGAGTGAGTGAGGCGAACGACCGAACCACGATCGACAGCAGCCGGTGATACCGGCAGGAGAATGAGGAAATGACGAACGCAATTGAGAATCTCGAATCGGTAGATGCAGCCGATGCAGCTTGCCTTCTTTCGCGCGCGACCCACAACGCAAACATCGGCCGCGATATTGCCTTGATCTGCGATCCGCAAACCGGCGAATACCGCACACGGAATAAAAACGAGTGCTCGCCCGATGAATACTACCAGAAGCAAGGGCCTGAAAGCCTGTTTGTGCTTGCCGTAAATCGCGGCTATTCCTGCGAGGATTGCACGGAAGAAAACGAGGATGAATGCGATAATTTGATTGCCGAAGATGTGCTCGTTGATCAAATCGCAGAAGCTATTGCAAATCGGATTTCCGCAATCTCCGCCAACGCCTAGCCCCGATTCCTGCCCGCGCGTCCCGACTAATCACCGGTTTGCCGAAAGGCGGCGCGCGGGCTGCTTTTCGGAAATCGCATCCATGAAAACGCTCACCATCCATGCCCCCTGGGCCTGGGCCATCATGCAGGGCTACAAGCGCGTGGAAAACCGCACCTGGAACACCCACTACCGCGGCCCCTTGGCGATCCATGCCGGAAACTCGATGAAGTCGGACGCCGAGGCCCGCGCCCTATTCGCCAACCTAGGGATCGGGTCCCCCGACGAATTCCCCCGGGGGGTCATTCTAGGGAGCGTCGATCTGGTGAATGTGCTCCGAACGGACGAGCTGGTCGCCGACCCCTTCGCCGTCGGCCCTTACTGCCTCATTCTCGCCAACCCCCAATTGCTTGCCGACCCGATCCCCGCCAAAGGTGCCTTGAGTTTCTGGCAGTCTGAAGTGATTCGCTAGCGGCCCCCAACACCTCGTCAAGACGTCCCAGCCATCGCCTGGGGCGTCCTTTTTCGTTTCTTGTCTAGTTCGTCGAGGGCTTGGGAGGTATCGCCAAAGGCAGGCCAGTCTCTCCATCGAGGATTTGCCCGTCCTGATCGAGGGCAAATGTCAGGGCTACATCGAATGTATCCCCGTCAAACTGCCACGGCTTGGTGCAGGTATCGCACTGATAGACCGCCAGAGTATGCCCGTCAATTGCCAGTTCCCCGCTGGCCACGATCGGCTGCCGGCACTTCGGACAGTGAACCTCGTTGCTTTTCTTCATCGCGTTTACCTCCGCCTCTATTCTATCCCGGCGATTCCCTTTTAGACAACGCCAAAACTATCCGCTCAATCCGGCTCCGGATCGCTCAAAAGCCCTAGGCGCGATGTAACGAGTGCTTATATTGAGCGCATGAGCATCGACTCCACGAGCACGTTGCACGAGGTCAAGGCGGCTTATTACGATAACGCCGACTACGATCTATCGGGCGGAAGCCTGGCCAAGGCGGAGGCCTTTATTGGGGCTTGCCGTCAATTGCTCATCCGCCTATCGAAGAAGGTCGCGCACGGGAACCGCTCCGAAGAGATCGAGATCGACCCAGGCGTCATCGAGCGGCAGATCGCTGACTGCAAACGCTGGATCTTCGCCGCTGGCAACCGATCCTCGGCACCGCCGGTTAGGGTCTTCTCCCGTGGCGATTACTTCCAGCCAACCTACCCCGGTCCCTATTACGGCTGAAATTATGCGTAATGATGACCGCTCCAACCTGGCTAAGTCTTTTTTCTCGCTGAGAAACGACTACGATGCCGCGCGACCGTCGATCTATCGCCGCACTCGTGTCGGCATCATCCCCCAGGGGACCGGTGCCGATTGGCATATCCGGATCCAGGTCGCCTACTTCCAGATGGTCGAGCTGGCCCGCGAGCTGATGCGGAACAATGTCGTCCTCGGTCAGGCTGTTCGACGCATGACCGCCAACATCGTCCAGGGCGGATTCATCCCCGCCGCCAAGACCGGCGACCGCATGCTCAATACCGACCTCCAGCAACGCTGGGCCGAGTGGGCGAACAATAAGAAAGCATGTTCTCAGGATGGTACCAAGACCTTTTGGGACATGGAAAAGCTGATCGTCCAGCACACGGTTGTCGATGGCGACGTGTTCGTCCTGCCGACCAAGGAAGGCCGACTCTGGTGTGCGGAGAATCACCGATGCCGCACCCCGGTCAACGCGACGCGCAACAATAAGACTCACTGCGTCCACGGCATTGTCGCCAACGATGACGGCCGCCCCACCGAATACTGGCTCACGAATCGCGATTGGGAGATTCACCAATCCGTCCGCCTGGTCAGCGATGTCACGAAGTATCCAGCCTACGCGAAGGACAGAGATCCCGACTTCGCCGGCTACGAATGGCCGAACGTCCTCCACATGTATCGCCCCGATCGGCTGAGCATGACGCGAGGCGTGACCGCCCTTGCTGCCCCCGCCGATACCTGCGGCATGATGGACGATCTGGCATTCGCCCAGCTTGTGAAGGCACAGGCCGCGAGTTGCTACACCTTCCTGCACGAATACTCTGGCGAAGTCGCCCCGCCGCTCGGCACCGGTGCCGGAGCAGGGAATGGCCAGAACTGGCCACCGTCTGGGATCCAAACGGGCGTCCGTGCCACGCAGCCAGGCCAGGACATTTATACCGATGTGGCGGGCGAAAAAATCACCGGGTTCTCCCCGGCGATTCCGAACGCCGAATTCTTCCAACACGCCGCCCTCGTTCTGACATTCATATCGATTAACCTCGACATGCCGCTCTGCGTCTTCCTCCTCGACCCGACGAAGACCAACTTCAGCGGATGGCGCGGTGCGATGGATCAGGCGAAGATCCGATTCAGGGATTTCCAGAAGTGGCTTTCGACCCATTTCCATGCCGACGTCTGGAAGTGGCGGGTCCGCCGCGCGATCGCCGATGACCAGGTGTTGCGGAACATGTTCCGAAAACTCGGTCCCGCGATATTCGCCCACGACTGGCACGCCCCCACCTGGCCCTACATTCAACCGCTCCAAGATGTGCAGGCCGACATGGCCGAAGCGGCCGCAGGACTCAATAGCCGCCGGAGAATCATGGCCCGTAACGGCCTCGACGTGGATGAAGTCGACAAGGAGATCCTTTCCGAGAACTACCGCGTCATCCGGCGAGCGAAGCAATTGACGGCCAAGCTCAATACCGAATTTAATGACGGCCAGACCGTTCACTACCGCGAATTGATGAGCCGTCCATTCCCCGAAGGCATGTCCTTCAAGCTCACCGGCAAAGAAGGACCGGACGACATCGAGCCAGCCGGATCCGCGGGAACTTCCGAACCTTCCGAATCCACCCCGGCCACGAAGGAGACTCCGTAAATCATGCCTAAGTGCTCCATCACGAACAACGGAAACGGCCTCGCCGAGATCTGTCTCTATGACGAGATCGACAGCTTCTTTGGTGTCGGTGCCCGCCAGTTCAACGAGCAGCTCACGGCCCTTGGCGACGTCCACCAGATCACCCTTCGCATCAACAGCCCCGGCGGCAGCGTCTGGGAGGGGATGGCCGTGCTGGCCATGCTCCAGAACCACAAGGCGAAGATCATCACTCGCGTGGAAGGGATCGCCGCCTCCATGGCCTCGGTCGTCGCCATGGCGGGCGATGTGATCGAGATGCCAGAAAACGCCTTCATGATGATCCACAACCCCGCCGATTACGTCGGCGGCGGTTCGGAAGACATGCGCAAGAAGGCCGACGTCCTCGATCAGGTGAAGGCCGCACTGGTCGGGATCTACGCCCAGCGGACCGGCCGAACGCCGGAGGAAATCGTCGCCTGGATGGATGATGAAACCTGGATGGACGGCGCGACCTGCCTCGAACGCGGCTTCTGCACGAACTTACTGCCATCCGTCACGATCGCCGCCAGCATCACCGATAAGCGATTCCGCAATACTCCCGTGGGGTTGATTCAGCCCCTAACTTCAGATCCTCAACCACTACCCCCAAGGAGTCCGAAAATGTCGGATATCACCGCAACCCCCGTCGCCGCTACCCTCAAGCAATTGAAGGCCGCCTGCCCGGGCGCAGACAATAACTTCCTCGTTGCTCAGCAGGAAGCCGATGCCACGATCGAGCAGGCCGCAACGGCCTACATGGTCGCCCAGCAAGCCAAGATCACCGACCTGGAGAATCAGGTCAAGTCGGGCGCAGCCGCCGGCCACAAGCCAGGCGTCAGCATCCCCACCGGCAAGAAGGCCAAAGGAAAAGATAAGCCGGTCGATGACGACGAGGACAAGCAAGATTCCAGCGGCCCAATCGATCTCGCTTATAGCGAGATGGAAGCCTCGGAAGTCCTTAAGCATTTCGACGCGGCCGTCAACCTCGAAATGCGAAACCGCGTCAAGACCGGCCGCGTCGCCGATCGCCGCGATGTGGTGATGTTCATCGCCAACAAGTTGCCCCAGTTGCACCAGGCGTGGCTCGTGGCCTGCAACACCAGCAAGGTCGGGCGCCGCCTGATCGAAGAGAAGTACGACCGACTCCCCGCAGCCAAGTGAGAAAGTGGGCAGTCCACCAACCATCAACCACCAATACCTTTTTTCGGAGATTAAACCATGCGTAAGCAAATCGGCAGTATCACGCTGCCAGTCACCCCGGGCGGGAGTTTCGCTCAGTTCCTGCGGGTGAAGATCACGTCGAGCGTGCTGGCACTTGCCGGATCGACCGACGATGAAGTCGGCGTCCTCGAACAGAATGTCCTCACGACCGACACCTGTGCGGCCGTCATCCCGCTCGACGATCAGGCAAGTCGCCAAGGCGTCGTCAGCGAAGCGATCACACAATACGCCACGGTCTATGCCGGGGCCAGCGGCAAGCTCGCCGCCAGCGGTACGTTGGTCCGCGGCATCGCATTGCAGGCCGCAACCGGCGATGGCTCGATCATCGAGTACCTGCCCCAACGTGCCAGCATCACCGGTGCCGTCCCCCGCACACAGCTTACCACCGACACCGCCGCCGTCTACGGTGTCAAACTCGCCAGCCTCGAAGCGACCGGCACCGGCACCCAGCTTGGGGCATCGGCCGGCACCCCCAGCGGTGCAATGGGTCTCACGATAGGTACCTTGGGATCCGCTGCCTCCATCGTGGTCTGCGAGGCCGCCAGCGGCAACGTCAAGACCGACAAGGCCCGCTTTCAGTTCGTCCTGTCGGCCGAGTACGTCTCCGGTGCGGCGATCAGCGTGCGCATCAAGTGTCGCTCGTCCGTGCTCGCCACGGTCGGAAGCACGATCGTCGCCACGGCCTACAAGACCGACGGTGCCGCCGGCGTCGGAAGCAACCTGGTGACCACCTCGCTCATCACGCTCTCCGCGACCTACGCCAATCGAGATTTCGCGATCACGCCGACCGGTCTCGTGGCGGGCGACGTTCTCGACATCGAGATCGTTGGCATCTGCACCGACACGGGAGGCACCACAGGCGCGGTCATTCAGATCGGCGCCGTCGCAATGCTCCTCAACATCAAGGGCTAATAACCAGCATCCCCAGGGGCGAAACGTGCCGGGTGGGCACTGACAATGGACTCACCCGGCACGGCCCCGACTGATTCTTTTTCTTCCATTGTCTGGGATTTCGATACGTAACCAAATTCTCCATTGTCACCACCCCCGAACCCGGAGAATTTAACATGTCCGCTCCCCGTACCGCAATCCAGCGTTTTGACTTGTCGTTTTCGTACGGCGAGTTCAACCTGCTGGCCAACCAAAAGAAGTTCATCGGCCTGAAGGTTTTGCCTCCGGCGCCGGTGGCCATGCAAGCCGCGTCTTACCTTCGCGTGAAGGTCGCCAGCCTGCTCACCAAGATCGAGGACACCAAGCGCGCGCCCTACACCGGCTACAAGCGAGGTAACTTCCTCTTCGATACCGACACCTACGCCACGGAAGACCACGGCGTCGAGGAACCGGTCGATGATCGCCAGTTGGCGGTTTACTCCAACGTCATCAAGTTGGAGAACTTCGCCACCATGCGGGCGATCAACCGCGTCCTGTTGGCCTATGAGGCCGACGTTGCCTCGGCCGTCTTCGCCACCGGAACGTTCTCCAACGCCGCCGCGGCCACTCCATGGACCACGCACGCATCGGCCAAGCCGATCGACGACATCGACGCAGCCCGGCAAGTCGTGCTACTCGCCTGCGGAACCCTCCCCAACACGCTGATCCTCAGCGATTGGGCCTTGGTTCAGCTCTGCCGTTGCAGCCAGATCCAAGACCTGCTCAAGTATTCGGGTCACGACGATCCGAAGCAGTACATTCAGCGGCTTCCCGCACTCTGCGAGCTGCTCTTGCTCGACGAGATCCTGGTCGGGCGTGGCATCAAGAACTCGGCCGACGAGGGACAGACCGCAACGATGGCCCGGATCTGGGATCCGACCATGGCGATGGTCTGCCACGTCTCCAAGGAGATCGATGTCGAGACGCCCGAGCCAACGATTGGCCGGACCTTCATGTGGACCGACGAAAACGCCCAGATCCCGGGCGGAGAAGACAGCACCCCCGGCGTCATCGTCGAGGAGTACCGCGAGGAAAACCGCCGCGGTGGCACGATCCGTGCCCGCAACGACCGCCAGGTGAAGATCTTCCACCCCGAGGCCGGCACGCTGATCACCAGCGTAACCGCGTAGAAAAAGGACGTGGGGCGTGGTCTGAGGCCAGGGGGCGAATATCCCCGCGTCCCGGACCACGCCCAACGATTCCCCTATTATGTCCAACCTCACCGACCACTTCGGCGACTCCGCCAGCCAGCTCATAGACGATCTGGCCGACACGCTCGACTATTCGCCCGACGGTAGCAATCCGCTTACTGTCGCGGCGATCATCGGGTACGAGGAATCGCGGTCACTAGTCGAGATCGACGGAACCAAAACCCGCTACGTCCGCCACATTACCCTGCCACGGACCGCCGCGGCAGCCGGCGGCGGAGCCTATATTGCAGACGTGCGACTCCACGACCAGCTTACGATCGAGGGTTTCCTGTACACGGTTGAAGCTATCGTCAGCATGTCATTGTCGTGGACCCAGGTGGAAGCCTATCGCGTCGCCACACGCGAGAAAACGAGGCAAGGATACCGAAGAACATGAACCTAATTGCTCAGATCCCGGGCGCGGACGTTGCCATCAAGGCAGCCGAAGCATCCGGCTGGACCGCCGTGCTGCTCTGTGTGACTTTCTTGTTCACGTTAGCCGCCATGACGTGGCTGATCAAAAAAATGTTTGCGGAGAAGGATGATCTCTCGCAGCGACTAACCAGCGTGGAAGATTTTCAAAAAACAAGTCTCACGGAGATGCACGTCAAGACAGAGACTGGTCTCCTGAAGGCCGCAATTGCGATGGACAACAACTCCCTAGCCCTAGGGAAACTGACTGACATCCTCGCCGGCCGACCCTGTCTGCGAAAAACAACGACCGCCTAACCCACTGGAATCCCTCGCGACCCTCATGCCTTTTTCCATTACCCACTTAACGCCGTTTGTCCGCACGCCACTGGCGGACCCGCTTGGCCCTATGAGCCAGGCACTGGAGGAACTGCGCAGGATGCTGGCGAACTTGGGGGTATTTCAGGCTTTCATGGGGGTAGTTGGGTCGCTCGAAGCGTCAAACCGGATCTTTCTCTCCTCGGCACCGCCGGCACCCCAGATCCTCGACGGAGACGGAGGTCACGAATACACGCGCGCCCAATGGGAAAACCACCTGCGACCCTTCTGCTTGATCTATACCGCATCTACCGCCGGGTATCGCCTCACGCGAGTAAGCCGCTATTGCTTCAAGGATCACGGAAAACTCTTCGTAGAACTCGAAATGAACGCCCCCAGCGGTGCCGACACCGACCCAGAAACGGCCGACCGGATCGTGCTGAATGCCATCGGACAGATCGCGAACGGACTGACGAACAACGCCGACCAGCCCGGCTATCTCGATATCGCTGAAATAACCATCGCCGCCGGACCCAGCCGCGAGCGTTTTGAGGAGATCGGTGGCACGGGGCAGTACTACTGGACACTACTCGAAATCTCCTACGGACCCGATTAACCCCCATGCTCCACGTTGACGTCCGCTACCAACTGCCGATGACATCGACCGTCGACCTGGGCGTTGCCGAGTTTCGCCGCGTCCTGACGGATGCGTGGAAGGACTGCGGATATCACCTCTTCAACAACTTCGTGGCTAAGCACTTCACGAAGGAGGGAGCGAAGGAGTACGGCTTCCAAATGCGGGCGGGCGAGGACGCGACCGGAAAAACCTTCTGGCAGAGCTATACCGGCCGCAAACAGAAGAACTTGCATCATACGCTGGCGATGGTGTTTAGCGGCCGGACCCGCGAAGGGGCGAAGCGATCCACGATCTACGCCACCAGCAAGGGCGTCCGCGTAGCCCTGCCAGGCGTGGTCCACATGAACCAATACAAGCCGAAACAGAAGCGATGCGGTCCCCATGCCGGCGATCCACCCATCGACCTTCGAGACGAATTGATGGCGATCACCGCCACCGAAGCCGACGTGCTCGCAAAAATCCACGAAGCGGCCGTTGTCCGTGGCCTCGGCTCGCGACGCTTCTGGGCCGACAAACAGATGAAGTAAATCTTACAAAAGGAATCTTCCCATGACATTTATCCTTCACACATCCGGACCCGTCACGATTGGCGTAACCACGCTTGGCGGCATCACCTCCATCAACTCAGCACTCGGATCGCAGGTCAAAGAAGAGGCGACCAGCGGCGAGGTGATGGCCCGCGTGACTGCCCTCATGAGCCAAAAACCGTCGATGGGCTTTACCACGGAGGACATAAAAGCCGCCCTGGGTGCTTGCGGCCCGATGGGCGTCAGTCTGGCCACCAAGAGTCTCGTCCTCTATGGCAGCAAACTACTCTCCGGCGGCCGGCTCGACACGAGCGGGCACGTCAGCCTGACCGCTCCTCTCGGTGTCCTCGTGCCACAGCAATTGAGCTGCTCGCACCAGGGGAACGCCACGATCAGCTATCAGGCCCACCCGATTTCCGCCGACGATACGAGCGATCCATGGACCCTATCCACAGGCGCGAGCCTGCCGACACCCGCTCCATCGCTCTGGACGCTCTTTACGGCCACGATCGGTGGAGTGGTGATCGACCAGCAGACGCAGGTCAAGATTGATTTTGGGCTAAAAGTCGTCACCGAGGGGAGCAGCAGCAATATCCGGGACCAGATCGCCACGATCCGCAGCATTGCGCCCAAGATAAGCCTGACTAGCTCTAAGCAGGGCAGCTTCCTTGCCTACCTCGGCGTTCAAGGGGCATTTTCAATCGTGCTACGCAAGCGCAAGCAGGGCGGCACCTTCGATACCGGATCAGTCACTTTGTCGGGAAGCGCCTATGCGTTTCAAGAAACCCCCTTCAGTGCCTCGGGCCAGGGTGCGGCTACGATCCAGCTTCAGGCAAACGTCACGTGGGACGGGACGAACGACCCGATCACCTACGTGGGAGCATAGTTTTTCATCAATCACAAGTCTCACGCAAAGGCGCGAAATCACAAAGGAAATAGGAGTCTTTAGAAAATGTCCCTCGCAACGGTAGTAACCAAAAGCGTTTCCCAAAATGGGATTCCCAGCGTCAACATCACCAACACAATCACCGGTGCCCAGACGCCGCCGCTCGATGTAACGGTGCCCGTCGCCACGCCCCTCACCGTCAACGACGGAATCGGCGTGCTCTACTACGCGGCCCTCCAAATGCTCTACATCACGCCCGACAGCCTGGACGTGGATGTGAAGTTTTACGCCGCGACCGCCGCCGGAGGCGCACTCATCAACACGATCCACGTTCATGCCGGAGAGGCGTATGTGTGGGACTCCAACTCGGGCGGAACCAACCCGCTCGGCACCACAAATGCACTGTCGATGACAGTCACAGCAACCGCATTTGTCAAAGGCAACGCCAGCGGCGGAACCCCAACCGGGACCGATGTCCACATCCGAACCTCGCTCTCCGCATAACTTCCTATGTCAACGATCCTGTACTACCTACCCGAAGCCTCGACTGCCGCCGCCCAAAAGGGCTTGGCGGGACGCTTGGAAAGCGGCCAACACCAGCAGACGCTGAGCGCAGGCCCCGACGGCGGCCGGGGCACGATTATTGCCGCCTCCGACCGGATCGAGCCAGGCCGCATCCGCTACCAGCCGGCGGAGCAGACATGGCAGTCTGTCGATGGCGGGAAATACTGGATCGGGACCATTTCGGCCGAATCACCAACCCCTGACGACCTCATTCGCAAGAAGCCGCTGGCGGGGCACTGGATCGAACTCGCCGACGGTAAGCCGTGGCTCTGCCCCGTCGCTCGCGGCCAGGGCCAGGAGGACGGCCGGATGGTTTGGTATCACACCCTGCCCCGAGCGGTCGTGTTGCAGCCGAATGGCACCTGGGCGGAAGGGCCGGTCGTGTCACGCTGGGCACGACTCTGGCAGTTGGCTGCCGATTACTGGAAGGCACGCGTCGGCTCCGCCTCGGAGGACGTCGTGGTCGGCGATGCCGTCACGTTTGATTTCCAAGCGGCCGCAGCGGCCGCCGTCGAATGCCTCGCGGTCAACTATCGTTTAACCGCCTTGGAGGTTTCGATGCTGGGCCTGCTCGATACCGACAGCCCCCGACAGATCCTCGACGCACTGATAGACTGGCCGACGCTCGTCGCACTTTCGGCCGAACTGCAAAAAAAAACGGAGTTGCTAGTTTCCGCACCATGACCCTCACGCGATGGGCACGCGGGCTTTTCCCCGCCTACCGCCCGACGCTTGCGGATCTATGGTGGCTCAACCAAGTGTAACCCCCCATGGCCGGTGAAATCGCCTACAAACTGACCGCCGACGAAGCGCAGGCCCTGCAAGCCGTTTCGCGCCTATCGCGGGAGTTTGGACTCAATGAGACGGCGATCAAGAAATCGGTCGAGGCGACGAAGGAACTCGACCGCACCCAGCAGCAGATGGGCCGCGAGGCCGCGAAGGTGTTTGCCGACACTCGCACGCCGATTGAGCAGCATCAACAGCAGTTGAAAAAGCTCGACGAACTGCACAAGCAGAACAAGATCGACGCCGAGACCTACGGCAGGTCCGTCAAACAAGCCACCGATGGCTACGAATCCTCGCTGAAAAACGTCCATCAGCAGCAGAAGCAATGTTTCGGATCCGAATCTTTATTAGACATCGCGAGCTTCGCGGTCGGACTCTTGTCGATTGGGACGGCAGTTGGTGCCGTAAAAACGGCACTCGAAGGCGTGCAGAAAATGAAGGACAAGGCCGGGGAAGATATCCGTCAAAACGAGAGACCATTCTCTGTGCTTGCGCAAGTCTCTGATCGCGATCCGGAGGAGAACGCCAGGCTCATTAAGAAGGCCGAGACCATTGCAAAAAGTGCTGGAATCTCAGAGAAGGACGCCGCGAATCTGGTCTTCAAGGCTGCAAGCGCGAGACAGTCAGGCGGCCTAGACGATCTCGATCTATTTGCGGAACTTGCGGGCCAAGGTCAGACGAACAATCCTGCTGAACTTCTGGAAAAAGTCAGCACCATCAAAACGGCTGCGGGCGAAAAAAGCAATCTGAGTCGCCGCGACATTATGAGTAAGCTCGTCGCGGTAGGTGAGAATAGTTTCAAATCCGTAGAGCAGATTGCCCCAGCCGTGGCCGGAGCCGTCACTGGATCGAAAGAGGCGGGAGTTTCTCTTGATGAGGTCATGGGGGCCATTGCTTATACAAGCATGGCCAATGATCCGGAACTTGCCAGAACTAGGCAGGTATCCCTCCAGAAGAGCTTGGCAAAATTGCGAAGCCCGAGCATGGCGGGAAAGTCTAGCGGCTACACCCAGGAGCAGTACGATAAAGAGTCTGCCGACCTCGACCAGGAAAAGCGCAACCTCCAATATGAGATCACGGCCGAGCAGCGGAAGATGACCGGCAGTCAAAGGAAGGCAGCAGACCCAGCCCGGTGGGACGCACAACACGCTGCGCTCAAGAAGAAGACTGAGGCCCTCCACCACAAAAAGGGAACTATCTCGCATGACTTAGAGGTGGACGAAGAGGGGCATCCCCTTGACGCGAACGCCAAGCAGTTGCGAGCCGCAGCATCGGCGGCACTAATCAAGGCCGGGCCGGGACTGTTCAGTCAACTCCATGCGATAGAAGGTCTGAAACTGGATCCAGCGCAAAAGCAAAAGCTATTGGGCCGACAAGAGTCCGTCCAACAGATGGGGCTATTGCTCGAAAACGAAGAGGGCGTCAAAAAAGCAACAGATGCTATCAGCAGGGCAGCAAAAGAAGACGCGATAGGCGCGATTCTGAAGCTGCCTTCCACAAATGCCGGTATATCGGCTGCACAGGGCGCGAGAAAACAGGCACAGATAACGAAAGGTATTGACAAAGAAGAGTTTGGAACCGAAGCCACCTTGATCCAGCATTATTGGGACTGGCAGCATGCGCAGTCTGTGGCGCAGGGTAGTCCTACTACTGCTGCAATTGGCGACTGGATGAATAAGTCATCCAACCTTCTTCCAGGTGCCTACGGTCGAACGCTACGCGGAGCGATCGATCCGGACACCGGTATTGGCGGCGGGAAAAACGCACTCCTTAATCCCCAAGTAACCAACCAAGAGACGAATGAAGAGTTAAGGCTCTCTGGTGCAAAACTCTTTACGGGAATCGTTAAGCAACAGGGCGGCATCGATCAAGTAACGGCCGGCATGAGGGATAAATCGGCTAATCAAGTGCGCTCGGAATTTGAAGAGGCGACCAAGTTGCTCCAACAGGCTGCTAAGTCGATGGAAAGTGCCGCAAGCGATACGAAGGCCGCCGCCCAATCCAGGCCAGCACTAGCACCAGCACTCCACGACCCAGGAAAATAACACCCAACACACCCTCATGCCCTCCATCAACACCATAGTCTGCTTCAGTATTATCGGCGTGATCCCCGCGCCGAAGATGAAGCTGTCTGTATGGACGGTGCCCGGCATCAATGGCTATGGAGCGCAGCAGCTCGGCTACCAGGACCAGCACTTCGAGGTGATTCTCGTTGGCTATGGGAGCAAGTCCGCCGCCCAGACGTGGAATACGCAAGTCTGCGCCTGCCAGGGAAAGTCGGTAACAATCGTCGATGATTTTGGCAAATCGAATGAAAACTGCCTAGTAACCGAAGTCGGCCCCATGCGATTCGAGGCCGCGATCGCCGCCGGCGGAATCGCCGTCCGGGCGGAATGTAGCGTCAAGGGGGTTGTGAGAACATGACCAACCACCTCCCGCTCGTGAAATCGATCGCCACGAAACTATGTCGCTATCTGCCTTCCACGCTCGACAAGGACGACCTAATCCAAGAGGGTGCTGTTGCGCTAGTGGAATGCCTGCGAAGTCACGACCCGGCCCGCGGAGCATTCAGCACCTACGCTTATCCGTTTATTCGTGGCGCGATGCTCGACATCATTCGGAAGCAGGATTGGGCACCTCGATTGGAACGGCAGCGGAATCCAGATCGGCTAAAGAAGATGGTTTCCATGTTTGAACCGAACCAAAACGGCTCGACGCTAGCCGACGACCTGGCGGACGACGATCCGACATTGAAGCGATTCATTCATCGCGACGAGATAGGGTATAAACTGCGAAACGTAAACCAACCTGACCGATGGCTACTGCAAGAGTATTACATGCAGGGCCGCACGCTAGCCGAGATAGGGTTAAAGCTCGGAGTAACTAAGCAGCGAATCGAACAGCGACACGCCAAAATAATGAAGGAACTGAGATCATGAAAAGATTCTTATTGTCACTCCTGATTCTTATGACCTTGGCCGCGACGGCCCATGCCCATATAGCCGTACTCGACAACCCTGGTTATGCGTGGACGGGCGCATCTTCGACCATGGTAGTAATTTCCGATCCGATCACAATCACCACCGGTGCCAACGTGCTGGTACTCGATGTGGAGGCTTTCGGCAATTCCAACTGGACCGGATTCGCCTTCAACATCAACGGCACTCCTCTCGTGCAGGCCGCAGGCCAACTCACCACCGGAACCTATAAAACGTCTAGCGCGATCTATTATTTCTACGATCCGCCCACAGGCAGCCTGACTCTCTCCGGCACGTTTGGCAGTGCGACAGCCGCCATACTCGATTACTACACGTTGTCGGGCGTCGATACGGCGATTGCCGTGGATGGCTACTCAACCAACGGCGGCAGCAATACCACGGCCAGCCTCACGGTATCGAACTCTGCCGGGGCATTTGCGGCCGTCAACCAGGCGTTAAAGGCCGGAGCGGAAACCTACAGCTACGCGGCCACGCACGGCACGGCCAGCACGAATCCATCTGCCACGATCAATAATCTGTCTGGCGGATCTGGCTACGTGTTGGGCCTGACGGCCGGTACGAACGCGATCACGGCCACGGTGGACCTGAATAACGGCACTACGCATCCCATGAGCGTGGCGGTATTCACGGCATCAATTCCGGCATCCGGTTCATCGCATTGGATCGCCGGCGATGGCAATTGGAGCGGAGGCTCTAATTGGGACAGTAGCCTCGTGCCGAACGGGTCGGGACAGACCGCGACATTTTCCCAGACGGGGGATCTCACAGAAACCATTACGATTGACGATTCGCCCACCGTTGGAACCCTCGCGCTAGGCTCTACCGCAGATTCCTCTACCGAGTACGTTTTTACCGGTGGGACGCTCACCCTTAGTACGTCGGCGAGTGGTGTGGTTTGCGTGAGCGGCGGGACTCAAACGATTATCAGTTCGATTATAGGAACTGGCAAAGTAATCCAAAACGGTTCGGGAACACTCATCCTCTCAGGCAGCAACAGCTACAGCGGCGGGACATTCGTCAACGCTGGAATGATCGTTGCCACCTCAAGCGATGCCCTGCCCGATGACGGGAGCCTGACGATCGGTTCCGGCGGCACGTTGGTATTCGATCCGAGCTTTTCCCTATCTTCCTTCGCCGCGGCACCAGCATCGGTGAGCAGCGTCTCGCCGGTCCCTGAACCTTCATCCTTCGTAATGCTTTTTATATTTTTCTGTGGTCTCTCGCTCATGTTAGGAAGGCATATCATGCGTTTTCGGAATGCGTTTCTCGGTTGCGTTTTATCGTTGGCCCTCTCTTCGTGGGCGTGTGCCTGCGAGGAAGGAACCAGTCTCCCCGGTCCACCCGGCACGCCGGAGCCGGTAACGATGGGTCTGTTGGGTGCGGCGGCCCCCTGTCTACTGGCCTGCTGGTTGCGAAATAAGCGGCGATCCCGCCTCGATGCGATGGATGAGGCCAATGACGAATAACTTACTCGATCCACTCGCCGTGCCCGAAGTCTACGCACCCCGGCCCAAGAAGCGTCGTCAACGTGAGATGAGTGACGCGCAAGCCTACGTGATCATAGTCACCGTAGGATCTGTTTTTGGGGTTCTGATTGCGATTATTATCCTACCCCTATTGGCACTACTAGGAATATAAAAAATGCCCGCAGCACCTGCCGTTCTATTAAACTCCACAAACGTCATTAGCGACTACACCAGTCTGCTTGGGACGGCCTATACGGGTCTCACTGCTACGGGCGTGAGGTGGTTTGGCAATATCTCGACACCTGTTTCGATTGGTAGTTGTCTGTCGGCTGCGCTCGCAATGCGGAGTCTAATCGTATCCAGTAGCACGCGGGGCCAACAGGTCTACTTCCCCGAGGGTGGGAATCCACAGACGACCGATACGCTTTGGACAGGCACCGTGACGGCCAACGCACCTGGCGTGTTGGCATGGGCCAGGGCGAACAACAATATCACGGACAGCGGAACCCTCGGTAGTGCGGCCACCCTCGCCAGCGTATTAGCTCTCGCGAGCACGCCGGGGAGTTGGCCGGCGGGAGGTATGGTAGACGCGGCCGGGGCGCATCACCTGCTTGGCACCTATGGCCAGATCGACTGGCAAAACAAATCGGCCGTTAAGCTCGCCTTGCAGAATTTCAAGGCAATTTTTATCGTGCTCAATGGCACAACCCTTGTCACCGCGTCTACTAGCGGAAGTACGACCGTGGGAGCCAGGGACCGTTGCGTCTACGGCCAGGCGGCGGCAAACGGGGTGAACCATTGCTTTATCGTCTGCGATTATGGCACGGCCGCCCAACTCGCAACCCAATACGGTATCACGCTCCCCAGCGGACTCGCAACGGACACGTTTTGCCTAGGCGGTCTGTCCTGGGGAAAGTTCGTTATTCTCGATTGGCAATCGTGGCTAAATCTCGGCTCCTATGCCTACGTCGTCACCACCGACGCCGACCGCGGCGATGCAGCGACATTCAACGCACAGGCACCCGCGATCTATGCCGGAATCACTGGGGCGAGCGGAATCAGCCCGATTGTCCTGGGGCCGTTTGTTTCCACCTCGTTCGCGCGGGTAACGACCGGCACGCCCGACTTGGCTGGCTATATCAACGGCGTGGCCCAGGGGCTTACTGGCCTGATTGGGGCCGTCGATTCGCTCGGATACGCGAAATATACCCCCAGTGCGGCCGACGTGTCGAACCTCGGGCAACTAATCATTGACGCAACACTTACCGGAGCCGCTCCATTCTGCTGGCAAAAGCAGCTCACTTCGCAATCGGTAGGCAACGGCAACGCACTACAAAGCACTGTACGCGCCACACCTGCGACCGGGGCAAAGCAGTTCATTACCGACCTGCTTTACGCTACGGCATCCAGTAGCGGGCTGCTGACAAGCCTCGTTGGCCAGGTGGTCACTTTCACCAGCGGTACGGCAATTGGAAAATCGTACCTCGTCAACGGCTACTCCAATGCAAGTAGTTACCTTTCGCTGAGCCTAGCAGGCGGTATGTCGCCGGCACCGACTGCAACCAACACGTTCATTCTCAGTAATGTCGCCACAGCCAACGCTCTTGCAACGCAGATCGCCACGCTGCCGGTCCTGGGGCAGATCATCGATCAAGTATCGGGCGACGGGTCGGCAATCATAACGACAGCGGGCGGGTTCAACGCAACCCTCGACCTCGACACGATCAGCATGACGCCCCCCACGTCGGCCACTGGTTTTGCCAACTGGACATTCCGGCAATTACTCGTCATGCTCGGCCGGCTCTTCTTTGGTCCCGCCATGGAAAACGGCAGCCAAAGAAAAACGTACGCCAACGACGGCACGACGGTCATCACGAGGCAGACCATTGGCGACGATGGCACCACGCAGATACAGGGAAAGGTGCCATAACAAACGATGTCGCTCTCGCCCCTCGCATTCCTGCCGCCATTTCATCGGCCCTATCGCATGGCGACGTCTATCGTCATCGTGGCGATCGACGGCACGACCGAGGTGGAGGTGACGAGCGGGCTGAGGGGGACCGTCTATTATCATTGGTGGCTCAATGGTGCTTATCTTGGGCGGACCCTCGACGGCAGTCGCACTTTTCGACTGGACGAAGGCGAGGCCGCGAGGCTCGATGTTCACGACACCAAGGATCCGAATTACGATCCGGCGACCTTCGACTGCCAAGCGGCACCAGCTCGGCGACTAATCGCCTGGACTCGCAGCCTCGACCCCCTCTGCGCCTTCTATCGGATCGATCAGAAGAAGAATAACGAAGCATGGAAGAATGCGACATGGGTGCCGGCCGACGCACTCACATGGCAATATACATGGGAAAGCGACATCCTCGAAGACCTCCAAGACTACACCTGGCGGGTTGTTCCTCTCGACGCCGCCAGTAACGCAGGGACATCGATCACCCTGCCTACCGAGAAGATCGTCCGCACGCCCGACGCACCTAGATGGGGCTTTCATTTTAACCTCGTGACGCGTCTGGTACAGTTTTACAAATGACACCCAACCAACTCCAACTCGAAACGGCCGGCGTTCCGATCGTATCGCTCCAAGCAATTGGCACATTACACGGCGTCCGGATCTCGGCAGTCGCCGCGATGAATGGTCCTGGTGCTGGGCTACTCTCGATCGACGCCGCCGGCCTGGTCACCTGGTCGCCACCAGGCGGGGCCGATGGGCTGCCCGTCGATGTCTCAGCGGGTGGGGAATTCGTTGTTTTTGGCGACGATCCGAATCAATGGCTTGCCATTTCGGTCGAGGCGGACTATCTGGCCCTAGCCAGTCAGGCCACGGTGATTTTACAGGATGTTTACAATAGCCCGCTCGTTGGCAGCGACGTCACAGCCACGCAATCGGCCGCCGGAAACGTCCAGGACTGGACGATTACCCTCCACAACACCTCGGCAGTTTCGATAAGCGATCTGAATGCCTGGCTCGCAGTAGACGCTTCCGACTGGCAGCATTGGCAGATCTCCGCCGACAACATCACCTGGTCGGTGCCAAGCGACGCCGGGCACGCCCTGTCGATGCCGCCGATCGCCGCCTCCGGGACCGTGCCGCTCTACCTGCGTCGCACCGTCGTCACCGGCGAACCGTCGCGAGCCGAATTGCGATTGTCGGTCCACCTGGCCTGGTCGGGATGCGAAACGGAAGCCCGCGGACTATGGAGGATCTTCGCACCGGCCTGCTACCGCTTCTACTGCGGCCGGGTTGTGCCACCCGTGGAAGGATCTACGCCATGGGACACGGCCACATCGCTCCCCCACACGCCCACCAGCCCATTTACTGAGGCAGACGGCACATGGTATCTGGCCATGAGCTATTTCAACGGGGTCTATGATTCCGGCTTCCTTCCGCTCGGCCCCAGCGGAGAGACTTACCTCACTATGTCGATGACCTCTGGCTTAGTCGTTTCCGAACCGCCGACACCGATGTCGGTCGAGCTGGCCGAGACGACCCAAGGCGTGGTAACGGTGACCGCCCTGGTGGCCTCGGACGCAACCGCCGACGAATGGCTGATTACCTACACCGTCGACGGCGGATCGCCCATCACTTTCGCCGAGCCGTATCCTTCCGGCGCGCTGGCCGTCCTGAGTGCATCGCTACCCGCTCAGGCGGCCGGCAGCGTCGTCGCCGTGACCGTGCAAACTCGCCGCAACGACGGCACCCCCGGCGTTTTTCTATGGGTGGTTGGTGATTCGCTCAGCGATACCATCACCCTCGCGCTCGCTGGCCCAACCGCTCCGCTCGACGCAATCTCAGCTCAACCTATCCCCGAGTAAGCACTATGGGCGAAACAATTCTTGGACCCGCCGGCACGATCCCCTACAAGACCAACCCGACCGTCGTCCAGACGAAAACGAAGTGGAGAGGCACTTGGAAGACCGAGCCCGGACTAATGCTCGAAACGGCTACCCGAAACGCCGGCGGCAACGACCTCGACTCCGCGGTATTTCTCTGGAAATATGGCAACCTCGCCCACCCGTGGGATAAAGACCTGAAGCAATATAAGCCGCTTGGACTCGACGGCGACTGGATCCGCGTCTGCCTCACCGTCAAGAACGAGCTTCAAACCCTCTGGTTTGGCCGCATCTATGGCGAGGGACGAAATATCCATGGCAGCGATACCGGAGCGGAGAATCCAGGCGACAAGGGATTTCCCAGTGGGGTACAACGGTGGCAGGCGTACGGCCCGCAAATGATTTTGCGCAAGATATCGATCAGCAAGAGCCTCTGGATCGCGACAGATAAAGCCGATCTCAAGGGAGATAACTGGCTCGGTTGGCTCCCTGACATGAACGACCGCGTAGGGCAACATGCTCTTTTGGTCGGCAATCGTTCTGTGGCAAATCATTCTGGCAAGAGCTATATTTTTGGTGGTACAGACATCTGGAGTGCCTACGACTTTGTTGAGTATGTCCTGGCGTGGCATTGCGACTTTTCCGCGACGGGTGGGCCGAAGTTCAAACTCGGCGGCCAGGCGGACGTTCTCAAATCTCTGACCTACGCGCAGAAGTGGCCAGAGACAACCACCGCCGACCACATCCTTCGCGAGTTAATTAGCCCACGGCTCGGCGTCGATTTCAAGATTGACTATTCCGACTCGAATAAGTCATTCACGGTAAACGTCTTCTCCCTCCAAAGCAAGGCGATCGCCGCAGGTGATGCTAAACTGCCGGCGAACCCCAATAAAGTCCGGGTGAAGGCGGGCGAAAGTCCCGCCAACCTCAGCACCACCATCGCTGTGTCTTCCGACCACAAAGTCCATAAGATCCGTGTGCTCGGAAAGCGGGTGGTGGTCTGCTGTTCGCTTCTTGGCTCACAGTGCGACGACCTGGATGATCCGAGAGAAGGCGCCATTGATATGGCGTGGAATGCCGACGATGAACGCGCTTACAATGAGGGTACGGGTGGATCTGCTCCGTCTGATGCTGATGGCTTATTGCAATACCCCGTCGATAGCGCGGAGCGGGCCGACTATATCCGCCGTGATTCGCGTTTTCGTGACGTCTTCTCTCTCTGGCTGATGCCGAAGAACTTTGACCTCGCGACCATTTCGGCGGCAATCATGCTGGATGACAAAGGATCGCCTTCCGTCGGGGCCGGCGGCAACCTACCGCCCCGGCAACTCCTCACCCACAAGACACTCCATTGGCTCCCCCTTCAATCTGACTATGACTACAGCGTATGGCCGCCGACGAAGCTGGACATCGAGAGCGATACGGACTATGCCCCGCAGATGATGCCGCCCCAGGTCTGGATCAGGAAGGACAAGGAAATGTACCAGCCGGCCCACATGGCCGGGATCCATGTCGGGATTCCGCGTCATGGACTGGGCGTCCGGCTCACTTGCAATCCACGCCACCTATTAGGTAAAGACAACTTCCTCGCTACGGCCCCTACATGCCATGAGCCGATATGGAACGCCGCCGAGATGGTCGTCACCATTGCCTTTGATTCTGACGCACGGCTCGCGCTTGAATATGAGGTTCCTGGGAGCGACCCGCTCGACGGGATCGAAGAAATTCTCCTCAATGATGCGGAGATGTGGGTGCTTGCTCCAGGAACATTTCTTCAAACAAATACTGATCCCGACAAGTGGGGATTCTTCAAGTCCCCTGATCGGCTCGCCTTCACCCGCGATGACCGGCCCCGAATGGGAATGGTGCTGGCGGGTGCAATCGCCCGATATGGGTCCAGTCGCTGTCGGGCTGAGATCGTCGCCGCCGGCATCGCACCATGGCAGGGGCTACTGGGTCAGATCCTCACCACGATCGAGAGCGGCGGCATGTCGTCCGTCGTCGAGGCACCGATCACGCAAATCTCCTGGAGCAGTTCGCACGACGGCGGTTTGCCGAGAACGACCATCCGAACGGGCTTTGCTAACCGAGAGTAACCATGTACGAACGCGAATCCGCTACCCTGATCTCTCCAGCCCCCGCGGTGCCCGTCGACATCCGGTACATCGAGCTGAAAACCGATATGACGGTTTTGACCAGCGATCCCCTCGCGGCCGTGAAGGGAGACGCCTATCTCCTCGACAAGAACGGCGTCCGCTACGATTCGAGCCTCGTCAAGGTCTGCAATCCGGCGGGAGTTCGACGAGTATCGCTCGGGTCCGACAGCATCGGCAATGATGCCGCCGGCAGTCCTCGTCGCGGGGCGTTTGGCCAGGCTCGCCTTAACCCACGCCGCAATGTATTAGAGATCGTGTCGATCCAACAGCTTGCCGAGGTGGTTTATGGCACCATCGTCAACGCCTTCGTTGCGACCGACTCGACCGTCCTGCTACGCGATGTCAAAACGTCCGGGCAGGTTTATGATCAGATCCCGCCCCTCAGCTCTGGCGGCTACCTGAGCGTGACGAACGTCAATAAGTTGGTGGGGATTCAGGACGGGGCCGCCATGGCTGTCCTTGATATCGGCACAAATAGTTACCGTCTCGTCTGTTGTCCGGCACCCAATACAACCCCGAATGATCTCACTGTCGTCACGGACGTCAGCTTTGATATAGCGACCGGAGCCTGGCGAAAAAAGACCCGCACTATATATGCTCTAACGAACATACTAGGCACCGAATCAAGCTGGACTCCCTATGTTGCTGGCCTACAAGCCGGCTCGTCTTACCAGCGCGACCCCGTGACAGTAACGGTGACCCCCTCATCGGGTCTCGTCTACGGAAAGCCCTGCCGAATAACCATGGCCGTCGCCCCCGTATCAGGCACAGGCACCGCCGCGGTAACAGGTTATCGGGAGATTATGATCGACGATACCTACGTGGACGCATCGCAGTTGATCACAGACCCCAATAGCTGGCAAACTGGATACTACATGACCGCTGGAACGCACTCCCTGGTAGGCGTTTATGGCGGCGACGCCAATTACAACGGCAACACATCTTCCCAACAGTCCGTATCCGTTGCCAAAGCAACCCCTTCCCTTAGTGAAACGCACTCGCCGACCGGTGACACCTTTGAATATGGCGCGCAAGTAACCTGGAGTGTGGTGCTGAATCCTGGCGACATCGATCTAACGCAAGGGAGCCGAAACGGAAACATAGGCGTCAACTCTATTCCATCAGGCAACGTCACCATGACTTGCGATGGGGTATCCTTCGGCCATGCGGTTAAGTCCATAACGTTCAATGGTCATGCGGAATTCAAATTTGATATCGACCACCCGCTCGGGGCAGGCTCGCGGACCATCGTCTTCACTTACGAAGGGGACACGAATTACAACTCGTGCTCTCTATCGAAGACCCTTTCGATCACGAAGAAAACGCTGACCTACACGACTCCCAACAAGAGCAAAATCTACGGCACTCCGAATCCTGACCTGGCTGGCACCTGGAGCGGCTGGGTCGTCGGATCTTTAGACACTCCGGCCAGCCTGGGCGGGAACGGGATACCGACGACCACAACCACCGCAACTACAACATCGCCCGCCAGTGCCGATTCAAGCCAGTATCCGATCACGACGGTAGCAGGGCCATGTTCGTCCTACAACTACGATCTCCATTTCGTGAATTCCATTTTGACGATCACAAAGGCAAACCTGGTCGTCACCGCCAACGCACTCTCCATGGATTACGGAGATCCCATGCCGAGCTACCCCGGCTCGATCTCGGGAATCCAATCGGGCGATAACTCGAAGATCCACCTTGACCTGACCTGCGACTATACGCCGACTTCGGAGGCAAAGTGGTACACAATCCATGCCAACGTGACGGGTGATGAAAACGTTCTGGATAGTTACACCATCGAAAGGCACGACTCAACGTTCTTGGTCAGGAAAGCCAACCTCACGGTGACAGCCAACGACCAGACCATGACGCAAGGAGGATCGGTCCCCGCTATCTCCGCGAGTGACGGAACGGTTTCCGGTACCAGAAACTCCGACGACATCCAATTCGCCGGCTCTTGCGATACGGACGGGAAAGAAGCTGGCCTATTCGTCATTAACGCTTCCATCTCCAGTAAAGCCTACTGGGAGCTGCGATACAGCATCCTCTATGTTTCTGGAATCCTCACCGTCAACGCAGCACCATGACCGACATTCGCGTACCAGGGCTGACTGGCACACCAACCACGTACCCGTCTTCTTACCTAGGCTATCCTCCTTCCGAGCAGGACTTACGGGATGCCGGGATTTACAACCTGACTGATACCCGCCCCCTGATGATTGCGTCGTGTTATCACGACCCAACCCTCACCCCTGCCCTCGGTACGCTCAATTGCCAGGGCGTGGCGCAGTCAGTCAAGGGGAACACGATAACGCCCGTAAGCTACTCGATCACGGTGGATGATTTTCCCGACACATTCAAGCAATCGGGGTATGGGACAACGGACTTCCCTGATTGGCACGCTCCCGGCGATCCGAGTCAGCATACGCTTCCACCTGGTCTTCCGGTGACGATTGTTTTCCCTGGGACAGATCCGACCTGGATTCCTGGCCCAACTACCGATGGTATCTGGGTATCGAAAAAAGAGTCGGCTGGAAAGCTTTCCGCTCCAAACGTTCCTGACACCAATGCGGCAGGTTGGTTTGCTGGCGGAAAGATAAGCTTCGCCTCTGGGTACATGGCATCGGGCGATCTTCTCGAAGTGTTCAACGGCCAGTCGTATTTCTATGGATCGCCATGCCGTGCATTCCGCAACCGTACCGCAACCGACTTTACGGGCATAGCTAGTGATCATCCCGGCAACAACGCCGTCAACGCTTTGGGCACCTACACCTACAGCGGATCAAACTCCGCAACCCTGACGGTGTGGCCCGAACCGCCATTCCCGCCAAAAGTTGGCGATACCATCTACTTTTACCGCACACCGTTCTACGCGAGGGGCGCGTTCGACCAACCACAGAGTCGGGTAATTACCGCTTATTCCGGCGGGGTGGCGACTTTCGGTGAGTATCTACCGCCCACAGGGGACGACAGACTTTTCATACCGGGAAACAACGCCCCGCTGTTTCCCGGCCCCAGTACGCCTTCTGTTCCGTGGAGCGAGGCACCCATGCAGTGGAGCGGGTGGTTTATCGATTACGAATATCCAAAGATTCAGTTGGTGGATCGGATGCTGTTCGGCGGAAATCTAGCAGGGAGGCTTATTAACGGCACCTCGAATTACTTGCTTTTCGCGAATATGCCAACGTATTACGAGACGGGCATGTACAGTGGCATGACATTCAACTTGCTGGATGAGGATGGGAATATCACGCAAAGCAGAACGATTGCCGCGTCAGGCCCAAAGGACATATACGATAAGTTGGGTTTTCTGTTTACCAACTACTGGGATCCCGTTCCAGCGACGAACACTCGTTTCGAGGTTATATGGTCGGGTCCGGTCTCGAAAGCATACTACCTAGCCATTAGGGACTTCTACAATACCGGCGGCTTCCTGGTTGACGCAAACGTACCCTACCTGATGGGCAGCCCGCGATTCACGCTCCATGTGCAGTGCATTTCTCGGACGATCAAGCAGGTTTCCGTCGCCACCGACACAGGCGGCACCACGGGCGAGAACCACGACCTCCCGGTCAGTCTGACCAAAGAGACACACCAGATCACGGTAGGATTGACCTACAGCGTTTACTCCGGTGGTTGGCACCAATACGAAGCCTCATGCTACTGGGGCGCAGAGTACCCGTCCTCCGTCTGGATCGAGGCCAACGGACTCGACGGCCTGACGCTCCCGTTGGTCTGGCAACCCTATGCACCTGGTGCATGGGAGCACGACATGCCAAAAAGCCACGCGCCATGCCCCGACTGGACAGGCACTACCGTGACTGTGCGGCGAGTCAACGTGCCGTACCGCTAACGCAATGGGCGTATGTCCGCCGCAATCGCCGCGTCGAATGCAACGTCGTTTTCGGCGGCACTGGGTTTGGGTGTCGCGGATACAGCGCGCGGAATCGCCTCTGGCCGCACTCGCACGATGGCCGGAATCTCGCCCATCACTTCGGCTTTTGCCTTCCTGGCCCCATGCTTATAGAAGACGCCCTTGTCTTCTTCGTGCTTCACGATTGCGACAAATGGCCAAAGAATGAGCATTAAGATTCCCAGGCCCGGTAGGATAAGGACCGCGGCAGACATGCCGTACGCAACGAGCACGTAGAGTAGGACGACAGCTAGTAATAAGAAAACTACTTTCATTTTCAACTCCCCTTATTTTGCCGTTTCCATAAAACACAAAAACATATTCTTGCATTCCCGTTCCCGCGAATCATACTAGGACTATCCCCAAAATCCCTACC
>Ga0007794_10000100_pt1 | contig 28533 bp, 74 predicted proteins | sample CryBogmetaGMA5M_FD_60365 | JGI IMG/M metagenome (GOLD analysis project Ga0007794, IMG submission 60365) | Freshwater microbial communities from Crystal Bog, Wisconsin, USA - MA5M | ecosystem: Environmental > Aquatic > Freshwater > Lake | place: Crystal Bog, Wisconsin, USA | collected 2009-07-06
ATACTGGGCCAGTACATTTGAGCGCGGCGTACAAAAGGGGTTAATTTAATGAGAAAATTTTTAAAAGCAGTTCTATCCGCAATTATTGAAGCCAGAATGCGTCAGGCTAGACTTGATATCAGATATAGATATTATTGATATTAGTTTTACCAAAATAGCAAGAAAATGTTGCAACCGCACATTTTTTATGCTAAAATAGATAAATAAGATAGAGAACAGTTAGTGCCCATGGTGGGGCTAACATAAAGCTCGCTTAACAGGAGATTTAAAATGGAATTTATGAAAACACTAACAGAAGCAATGGACCCAGTAAAGATGATTGACCAGGCCCAAAAGAACGTATCAACAATGTTGAACTTTGTTCAACCTAAGGAACTAAGCTGGACATTATCTAAATTAGCAGAAGCTAACGCCGAATATGCTAAAGCCAGTGTAACTGCTTTCAAATCAATGGCAGATATTGCTAAAGATTCAGTATCAAAGTTTACTGAAAATTTAAGTAAAACAGCAGCTAAGTAATAAGCTTACATACAAAGCCTCTAACGAGGCTTTTTTTTGGATGATTTTTTGGCATAATAAATATTGACAATGGAATACAAAAGCAATACAATTATATCTTAAAAGTCAAAACATGGCATCAAATATACCCGATAATGATAGCAGTAAAGAACCCGGTCAATTACTCAATGATTCTGGTATGTATGTATTCATGGATGAGGTTAACCATGAGACCATTAAACCTGTTATTGAATGGATACTATGTGCCAATCATGTGGCTAAAAAAAAGAAAAAAGAATTACTTCTAATGATATGTAGTGAAGGCGGTAGTGTAGACCATGCTTTTGCCCTAATAGATGTAATGCGATCTAGTACGATCCCAATCAAAACTGTCGGTCTAGGCACTATTGCCAGTAGTGGATTACTGATATTTCTAGCAGGCGCTAAGGGTTCTAGAATTCTTACCCCCAATACCAGTATACTAAGCCATCAATATTCTGCCTATTCCGAGGGCAAACATCATGAATTGTTTTCCATAACCAAGGAATTTAATTTAGTTAATCAGCGCATGGTAGAACATTACAAAGAAACTACTGGACTAGACGAAGCCACAGTTAAGTCTCAATTGTTACCGTCTAGTGATGTTTGGTTATCAGCTGAAGAAGCCCTGGCCCTAGGCATTTGCGATTACATAAGTGATCTTAAAAAATAACCATACAGCTTGACAATATAAGGTGGACATGTTATTATAACGTAACATTAACATTATAAGGAAGTTGAATGCCCAGTTTAATCCCCATGGTAGTAGAACAAACCGCTAAAGGCGAAAGATCCTATGATATTTATTCTAGGCTTTTGAAGGACCGTATCGTTATGCTAGATACAGATGTCAACGAAACAAGCTCAAGCCTAGTTGTGGCTCAGATGTTATATCTTGAAGCCGAAGATCCAGAGGCAGATATTCTATTTTACATTAACAGTCCAGGTGGATCTGTTACTGCTGGTATGGCAATTTACGACACCATGCAGTTTATCAAGTGCGATGTAAGCACTATTGTTATGGGTCAGGCCTGTTCAATGGGATCATTGTTATCACAAGCAGGTACAGCTGGAAAGAGATTGATTCTGCCTTACGCTCGTCATATGATTCATCAGCCAAGCGGCGGTGCTCGTGGACAAGCAACTGACATGTTGATTCAAGTTACAGAAATTCTCAAGATGAAGAAAGAATTAACTCAGATCTACGTTAACCATAACTCAGCAGGCAAGACATTTGATGAACTTGCTTCTGATATGGAACGTGATAACTTCATGTCAGCCCAAGAAGCAGTTACATACGGATTAGCCGATAAAATTATTTCCAAGCGAGATTAAAATGTTACGACGATCATACGACTTATCTAGTTTTATGGAACAGGCAATAGAACGGGGAATCAATGTACGATTTCCAGAGACACTTGATGTAGATGTGTATGAAGAAAAGTTTGAAGAATTAATTCAATGGGATATTAGAACAAATTGTAATCCTGTAATTTTATATGAACACAACAATAAACCAGTTGCGTTCTATGATGTCAATACACTTGAAGGATTTATTTTGTCTCACAGTATGACATGACATTAACTATATCTGAACTTAACAGGTTTTTTGCCAACTTGGAAAAAAAGTTTGAGGCTAATACTAAAATTTTTTCTCCCGCATATTTTATAACGGGACTTTCTGAAAAGATGCACCGGGAAATGCCTGGCAATTATATGTTAAAATTTGAAGAAGATGATGATGGTAAACTAAGGATTACAATTGACTTCTTCACAGAGCAGGATGAAATAATGTTTATATTAAAATATTCATGATGTACCTATTCTTTCTTAAGCTAACACTAGTAATTCTGGTAATGACAAATATAGTGTTAGCCATAAGAAAATCTTTAACATTACCACAGGTAATCCTTCTAACTATATTGGTAGTAATACTATCTTTAATACTGGCACTGATGGATTTGGCATTATTACAAATGATTGTGGAACAACTAACTAGGCCACTGAGGCAATATGTCTAACCTACATCTATTTGAAATGGACCCAACACCTTATATGTTTAAAAAGAAACCCTGGAAAGAATATCTACGAACTTTAAATCCAAGACCCGCGTGGCAGATTACAGAAGATGAGATTAAAACCTCAGATGACCACGATGAGAAATCATTGAAAATGATGCAAGAGCATAGTCCAGGTGATTATACTCTTGAGAAATACTACCATGGATATCATGGCTATTCATATCGACTAAAGTTTAAAAACCCCGCAGAGGAAACTTTCTTTAGATTAAAATATGATTAATTGCCGAGTACCACTGGACAGTAGGACTAACAGTATATTTGATTGGCTACATGAGAATATGCCCAACTCCCCACATCCCTCTAAACGTAGATGGACATCATGGGGTGATAAAGAAGTGCTATACACAGAAACCCCACAAGGAATACTAGCGAACGAAACTGGTGTAACTAGATTGTTCATACGGTTTAAGAACGATAAAGATGCTACAATTTTTACCCTGAGGTGGCTATGATTGATTTTGAACTGACAAAAATAAGATTCACAGGTAGTGAATTTGTAGAAGTAGGTTTATGGTTAGAACAACACATGCCCAATCCACCCTTACCAGAGCCACAACGCTGGACACTGGGACAAGATAAAAACAACGGTTTTAGATATGGTATTAAGTTTGAGAATGACTATGATGCTACCATGTTCGCACTACGCTGGCAAAGATGATTATAGTTAAAATACCCTATAAAGATGCTCAGTTATATGCCTCTAAACGTGCCATTGAAATGAGCAACTGGTGTAAGGAAAACGGCCTAGTACACAGTCAAGACTTTGACTGGAGCTTTATGGGTAATCTAAAAGAAATCCACTTTAGATTCTACAGTGATGATGAAAGTAGGGCTACTATGTTTGCCCTAATTTGGAATAGATAATTACGCCTTAAAGTTAGCTTTCTTAAGAGTATCTTGTATCTGTTTATATACTTCTTGATACACTAACTTATGATATCGTTTATACACTGCCTGCATCTTACGATCTACCTGACCTTTGTATCGTTTTTTAAGGTAATAGTCAGTATAATATGTTATATTCTGCAAGGCATGATTTGCTCTATAAGCGTAGTCATATTTGCTATCTCCTGCATATCCAAGCTTATGATTGTGTATTGCATGTAGGGCAATGTTATGGGCATGAGCAGATATTTCTGCGGGAGAAGCATAGTATAAATCATTGTACCTTTTTTCCTCATCACTAGACAAGTGAGATGAAAAAGAGCTTCCAGGAGAAGATGTATTCTTTTTTCTTGATAAATTAAGAAACTCGTCTTTTTCTTTGTCAAGGTAGCTGCGGAATTCAAAATTACCAAATCTGTGTTTTTGTCGTTCATGCTGGACTATATGGACTAATTCATGTATAAAAACAGCTGCGACTCCATCAATAGTTTCCTCCACATTACCCATAGGCAACAACTTTGCGCATTTAGTTTTAATTGCATTATCTATCATAACCATCAATCCGTTGATTAAATCTCCGGGTGCGTAATTGTGCAGCACTTGTTCGTTTATCATAAGACATAGCTGAGATGATATTTTCTTTATCATAGCAAGAGACAAAACTATGTTAAAACCCTGCGCATATCCACCCACGCCAATCATCTTAACTTTTACAGATTCTAATGAAGGTTCAATTTTTTTGCCCAGGTCTAGTAATTTTTCACTAACCCAATGCCCTATCAAAAGGTCTAAATAATTTGTTAATAGTTCAATTAATTGCTTTGTATCTTCTTTTTCATATTGTAGCTTTGCTGTTACGTAAATATTTGGATCCATTAGAGCTTGTAGTTTCAAAGTGCCTAGCGCAAAAACTATGCTTTCTATGACTGCGTTTTTAACAGCAGGCTGATGCTTAGATAGACTAATCTCTTCATCTAACTCATAACTCTCTATAGCGAATTCTTTATATCTCATAATGTTCCATTAACTAGTACTTATTTATAAATAAGCTATTGTGAGTATATTATGAAAACACTGCGAGAAATGATTGACCTGATAGAAGGTATCAACGATCCTGCCATATTCAAGATAGTTTTCTTAATAGGCGGACCCGGTAGTGGCAAGGGTTATATATCAAAACAACTAGGCCTACAAAGTCTAGGATACGTTCCCATTAATAGTGATACAGCATTTGAATACCTAATGTCCAAGAATAACCTAGACTTTAAGATGCCAGACTCAGAAGAAGAAAAACGTAACCAAGTTAGAGATAGAGCTAAACAAGTCACAGCCTCTAAGATAGCCCTAGCCGTTCATGGAAGACTAGGTATCGTTATAGACGGAACCGGTGATAACTTTGATAAAGTCATTAGAATGAAAGCTAAGTTTGACGAACTAGGATATAATAACTTTGTCGTTATAGTTAATACCGACTTTGAAGTTGCAAAACAACGTAATCAACTCCGTACCAGAACAGTACCTGACCATGTTATCAGTGCCAAATGGCATGCCGCCCATAACAATATGGGTAAGTTTGCAAATGCTTTTGAGAATGCCGCTGTCATAGATAACAGTGGAAATAATGAAACCACCTTAGAACAGATCCAAACCACGTATAAGAAGATAGTAAAATTCACTAACCAAGCACCTACCAAGAATCCTGCTAGAACGTGGATTCAAAGTAATAGAGTATAATAAGACCAAACTCTACCATCCACCTAGAAAAAAATTTCGGTGGATTTTTTTAAAACCGACTTTTTACCTTATAGCCAAGTTCCATATCCACTATGCCACATAGTCAGCGGCGCCGTTGTCCACTATACCATTCTACGAAAAACCATGGTTACGCAAACTTTGTTTGGCGCGAGCGCACTAAACTATACTTGTATTGTAGCTTAAAAACAACACTGGGGTGTCCCGCTTTTGGAAATCGCTTGACAATTAAATAAAACGATTTAAACGCTCTGTAAGCGTCTAAATCGTAAAGTGATGCTCTGCTATCAAGTGATGCACTAGAGAGCGTCTGAAGCTCTCTAGTGAGCTTACAGCGTATGTTTTACGCTATAGCTATAACTTGCTTGTTCACTGCAATGCGCACTAAATTCGACAGCATGATCGTGCGCAGCGTCACGTCGTGCGTCACGTCATTTTTAACGCTGTACACTGTGCTTGACGTGTTTAAGAGCTTAGCTGCGTCGCTCTTAGTCATGTAGCTAGCAGTATCTTCTTTGCTAGCTGCAACGTCATTCACAAAGCACTGCGACTCAGCACTGTTCACTACAACGTACAAGTATTGCTTAGCACTGTCTTTCTTGTGCTGCACGATACTAAAGCACTCTTGAGTGTGCTCGAAGTAAGTATCGCTTACAACGTACTCTGTGATCTCGCTGTCGCTGAGCTTGTTTGCTGAGCGCAGCACTTGCTTGCGATAAAGATCATAGTCTTTAATGCTAGCAAAGATCTGCACGTTACTGCGCACTGCTTTGCGCAGCTTGACAGCACGATTAGCTGCGCTAGTGTTAAGCTCGACACAATAGTCGAGTGCTGCAAAATTCACACCGGGACGCAGTGCGTCTACGATCTGCGCTGCACTGATTTTGCTCTGTGCTGCGTTCTGTGCGTTCAAAATTTCTGTAAACATATTCGCTCTCGCTTTTTAAGAGTACTTCGTTTAACTTCAAGAACTACATTGTAAACGACTACGATTTAATTGTCAACTTGCTTTAAACGCTATGTATGCGTCTTGACAATGCTGAATCCAACGCTCAAAATCAGCAACACTAATTGTGTTATTGCGTACCAGCGAGTACATCAAGCCTGGCTCTATCTCATACAGCGAGATAGATTCTGTTGCACTGTCAAACGACTTGGTGCTTTCATTGTAAGTAAACATATTTGCTCTCGCTTTTTAAGAGTACTTCGTTTAACTTCAAGAACTGCATTATTTCATACTGCGATTTAATTGTCAAATCGGTTTTCGTTTGACAATTAAATAAAAACGTGTTATAATAAAATGTGGGACTACCCGGCGGCGGACCTGGCGGCTGCCGAATTCCGTTCGTTACTTCATTGTACAGCATGACGATTTAATTGTCAAATCGTTTTAAACGACTGGCCAGCGTCGAAAACGAAAACGCTTACTCTGCTATTGACTAGCAGAGAAAACGCTCTACAAGCTCTGTAGTGAGCTTGCAGAGCACGTTTTACGCTATGCGACAACTAGCATTTTCTGCAAAAAAGTGATCGCATCACGATCATTATCTTTCGCACGAATCACTGACTTTTCACGCGACTTAAACTCACGCTTGTTTAGTACAGTCACGCTCGACTCGCAATTTTCGTCGTCGTCGTCGTTGCGATCTTCGACGATGCGCACTTCGCACAGAGCATCGTTGCACTGCAACAAGAAAATGCTAGTTTCAGTATCTTCGAGATAATCGACAATCGTAATATCTGCATCGGAATTAGTCATGTAGCACATAGCGTACAGCGACTCAGCACGATCTGTTACTTGTGCGACTGTCAAGTTTACTTTAGTCATTTTTCTCTCGCTTTTTAAGAGCACTTCGTTTAACTGCGACAACTGAATTATGACAGAGTGCGATTTAATTGTCAAATCGCACTCTGCGCAGATTAGAACGCTAACTCTGCATTTTTGTCAAGCAATTTCTCGACTTGCTTAGTCAAGATCAACTTAACTAACTCAGTATTGCTTGCGTTCTGCAATACTAAGACAGCTTTAGTAAGATCGACTATCGTTGACGCTGCGCTAAGAGTAGCAAAGTATAAAGCATTTTTAGCGTTGAACGATTCGTAATTATCTGCAGTTATTGCGAGAAACTTAGAATCTAAGTTTTTCTTAACTGCGACTTTCACGAACAAGACGTTATTAGCATCAAAAGTCATACGCATAATTTCTCTCACTTTTTAAGAGCACTTCGTTTAACTGCGACAACTGAATTATGAACGAAGTCGATTTAATTGTCAAATCGCTTTTTTGCTTATCAGTATTTGATTTAATTGTCAAGTCGGATTGTCGTTTGACAATTAAATCGCAGTATGCGACAATGATAGTGTGAAATTAACGATTCGAACGGCGGCTCCGGGGATGGACGGTGGACCTGTCCGCCGACCTATCGGATGGCCACCCGGTGGAGGTGGACCTGGCGGCGGTGTCCCTCGGATGGAGGCGCCTGTGGTGGTGGGCCTCGCCCCCACCTTTCTTCTTATATTAAAATTATAACACAAAACGGAGAGAATGTCAACCACTCTCTCCGCCCCCTTGCTTAGTTAGCCCAGAAGCTTTCGCTTGACGGACTGCAGAAGCTTGGCGTATCGTAACGCTCTTGGAACTCTACGCCTGTCAAGAGGTTCTTGCGTGTTACGAATGTCTCGTGCAACTCAATGCGGAAGCCTTTCTCGTGAGTAAAGATCTTTAATAGATCCTTCTCAAGTTGCAGACGGCTGATTTGAGTTGGGTATTCAAGTTTACACTCAAGCCGCTCACCCGTTTTGGTACGTGCATCACGCTTGTATACTTCTAGTGTGTAGTCGTTCATGTGGATCTCCGTGTGTGTGTATCAATGTGTACGTATTATTGCACACTACGATTTAATCGTCAAGTGTACGAAATACAGGCGCGAAATCCAGGTGCGAAACCTACCGCCGAAATTCAAACTTGAAACCTGAGTTTTGAATTTCAGGTTTGAGTTTTCAGGTTTGAGTTTTCAGGTTGAGATTTTAGGTTGGCACCTGTGGTCAGACGGCAAAATCACACGCAACTATGAACTTGTGATTTGCAATGGCATCTTCTAGTGTATCATACATGGCAACCACCTGGTTGTCTCCGTTAGGATAGAATACACAGGTCTCGTAACCTGGTCCCATGGAATTCAACTTAATGGTTGAGATTTCCCGGCCACCTACAACGTCAAATGCTACTTGTTCTGGCATGATCATTTCCATGGTATTTCTCCGTGTTGTTTGTTTCAGTAAAAGAATTATCTCATACGGTGATTTAATTGTCAATCGAATAGCGAATGACCTTGGCAATAGCCGGACTTGCCATCAGTGTTCTCTTTGAGTTTAAGCCCGCACATAACGCAACGATATCGCATATCTTCTCCTGTCTTGGTGTTTCAGTAGGGCTATTGTAGCCCTACTTGATTTAATTGTCAAGTGACAATGTAGTCCTTGTTCCACTGACCGATGTTAACATCAATATACCAGCCCACATCAAAGTGGTCGTACTGTGCCTCGCTACGGTCATGGTTGCCGTCATTCATGGCAGGGATTACTTCTGACAGAAAGGCCAGGGCCGTGCCGGTGAAGTGTTCGCGGTACCAGTATGGATTGACCTGAATGCGGCCGACCGCTGGTGAACCCGTACGGTAGCCGCCTGGCTGGCGCTCGACGGTCTCGTTAGTATTGGTAATGAAGTCAATCGGACCTGACTTGATGTTCAAAGCCAGCGTACTGTGGTTACGGACTGCCAGACTACCTTTGATGTTATACTTTTTAAGAATTGACTTAACGGTGGGGGCAATCTTTGCTTTCTTTTCTTGAGACATATAGGCCATGGTATTTCTCCGTGTTGTTTGTTTCAGTAAAAGAATTATCTCATAGCTTGATTTAATTGTCAACCTATCTTCGTTTACGTTCCATGATTCGTTGCCCCATGACAATACCACAGGTCATGATAGCTAGACCCAGGCCTGAGAATAGGAATAGTTCAAGCAATGAGATATGATCTAATGCGTAACTCAAGACCCACATGATGGCAAAGGCTGCACCACCAAAGGTTAAGAAGATTGATTCTGCTGAATGTTTCATTCTACATCACCTGAATAATATGAGGTAGGGTCCAAAATATTCATCCACTCTTCCGCATCTAACTCTCGACCAGCCTGCTCGTCAATAAACTCCGAGAATTCGGCAAATTCTTGCATAGCAATACGTTCCTCGTGATTGACGAGTGCTACCGCGGCAGAGGGTTCAAAGCCGTTGGCAATGTATTGTGTAACCATTTCTTCGTAGGCTTTTTGTGAGTAAAATTTAGGCATTTTGCTTCTCCTGTTTCGATAGGTCTATTGTAGACCTATCTGATTTAATTGTCAAGCGGGGTAAATCTGGTCAATCATAATGTCTGGAAAGGTACTGTTGACAAGCTCATATGCCGACTCCAGGTTGGGAGCATTGATTTCCAGCTGGTCGCACTGATTGCCTACCATGGTTTCGTCGGTGTAGACTACGATATAGGTTTTCATTTTCATGCTGTTCTCCGTGTTGTTTGCTTCAAGAACTACATTGTACTAGCGTTTGATTTAATTGTCAAATGAAAGTGAGCCGTAGGGAACCTTGCTCAAGGGTGAAACGACTGACCCTACTCAGTGGAGGTACTCAATAAACAGAATAACCTGCAAGAGCGTTATACTGTGTGTAAAAATCAATAATAAAATCTTCTACATCATTGGTGCCTTTATTACCCGGAAGCGGATGATAACCAAACCAATCAAAATAGGCACCACGCGGACCTGACTTTTCATGCGCCTTAAAAATCTGTTCTAACTGCTTTTCAGTATAAGCCATGCTGTTCTCCGTGTTGTCTGCTTCAAGAACTACATTGTACGCGAGGCTGATTTAATTGTCAACCTCGCGTATACTGCTAGTCTAGCCGTGAGCCAGCATATGCCTTAAGCCCAAGATTAGCAAGCATTGCAGCCATCTGCCTAGCGCCAACATCTTTGGCGTCAATGTTCTGAGCACAAAGCTCACCAGGATTCCACATTGACAGGCACTTGGGCTTGTAATCTTTCTTGAAGCCGGCTGCGATCAGCTCCTTGGCCTGCGCACTGTTCGTACGGTCGACGTATACATCTACCCAGGCAAAGCCACATGCTCCTGTGTCGCGGCCGTTAAGGCGTGTCATGAAATACTCGTTAGATGCTTCTACTGCGGCTTGCTTTGCGGCGCGTACTTGATCTGCTGTAATCATTGTGTTTCTCCGTGTGTTGTTTGTTTCGACAAAAGAATTATCTCATAGCACGATTTAATTGTCAACCACGGCTGCTTCTGCCGCCTCTCGCAACTTGACGTAATTCTTCATGACAAAAATGTATTCAGACTCAGACAACCCGGTGGCCCGAGTGGCTCGTGGGTCAAACATATTGTACTTACCACCAAGCTGGACTTTGCGATATGCTTTAAAGTCTTGCAATTGCTTTGCTGTAAACATGGTACTCTCCGTGTTGTTTGCTTCAAGAACTACATTGTAAACGAGGTTGATTTAATTGTCAACCTCGCGCATACTAGTTAATACGATTCAGTACAGCCGTAGTCTTCGTCGGTACCGAACCCTGCCGACGCCATGGCAGAGTCCCAGTCGCCATCCATGCTATCGTCGTAGTCATACTCTTCCTCGCCCTCAGCACAGCCGGTGACTTCGTACTGATCGTCTTCTACACCGTCGGGATAATCTTGAGCGTTAAAGTCTTCTTCGTTCATGGTATTTCTCCGTGTTTCGTTTCGACAAAAGAATTATCTCATAGCACGATTTAATTGTCAAGCGACCCGCTCGACTTCTTCTTCATCGTCGTCGTATTCGCCCCAGTTCTGCATAGCAGACTTAATTTCTTTTACAACTTTTGGTACATCAAGCCCAATGCCTGTGAACGCATTGAACAGCTGAGCACGAATGTAATCATTGCTTATGATGCCCATCTTGAAGTCGGCTGCCAACGAGCTAAGCTCATGGATTGCCTTTACTGCCAGCTTCTGGTCATTAGTCATGGTCTTTCTCCAGGTTGTTTGCTTGAGAACTACATTGTACAGCCTGACAATTTAATTGTCAAGCTACTTTTTTATACGAGTAACTGCTACCCAGTAGCTTTGCTGCATCTGCGGCAGCTTTTTTAAATGCGTACCATTCTACAGTTTGTCCTGTGGCAATATGAAAGACAGCATAATTCATGAATTTCTCCGTGTTTCTCGTTTCGACAAAAGAATTATCTCATAGCACGATTTAATTGTCAAGCGGTCCCAGACCACCCTAGGAGCAGCCGTAGTCAGGGTTGATGTGTTACTATCAACCCCTTAGTCGGAAGAGCACCAGGGCTCTTCCTAGGGCTGGGTTAGTCGTTTTCTGACTCACACAGCCCGTCTGTCTCGGCCAGGTTTTCAAGACAATCCCGAATACGACTTGAATGTCGTGAATAGAACTTATACCCACCGACAACCCGAATGTCATCAGCGTCTACATACTGAAAGCCTGCATAGTAGTCAAAGCTACTACCGGCGCCCGTAACGATGTAGTCGTCATTGACCCATGCTGACCCAGCCCGGCGATCTAGGCCGAGCTCCTCCGCGCGAACCCGGCGCATATTATACACATGATTGTGAACGATATTGTTCACGCTATCAATCATGTCGTCGGTGTTGCTGAACTCGGCGTTGTCTACATAACCCATGGTATTTCTCCGTGTTGTCTGTTTCAAGAACTACATTGTCGCATACTATGATTTAATTGTCAAGCAGGGGCATTAAGCCCCCTTTAGTCTATACAGCTTCTGCTACATCTAACTTGCGAATTTCTTTAGCAAGTGTATTCAGCACAACGTACAAGGCCGTCATACCGTGCGGGTCATCTTTCAGAATCGCATGAGCGTACTCAAACGCTTCTTCAAGCGAATCACGATCGGCGAACCAGTTACAGCGAATTCTAGCAGCGAGTTGATCTTGGGTCATATCGTTCTCCAGGTTGTTTGCTTCAAGAACTACATTGTAAACGAGGTTAATTTAATTGTCAAGCACAGGGGCACTAAGCCCCCTTTAGCTAGGTCACTTTAGCAATTACATTGTCTTTCATAGTGACTTGCGCGAAAAAGCTGCGCTTTACGTTAGTCACAACGAATTGCCCATCGGACTTGTACTCGGGTCCGAACATACTTGTTTCTGTATAATCTAACATTCTACCGACGGCTTCTTTCAGAGCTTTCTTGCTTTTGTAGTTAGCATACATAGTCATGGTCTTTCTCCGTTTCGTTTCGACAAAAGAATTATCTCATAGCACGATTTAATTGTCAAGTCGGGGGCACTAAGCCCCCTTTAGTTAATACTTGATAACTTCGTCTACTTGATTCAAGTAAGCCCAGTGATTAGCATCATTTGCAGTATTATAGCAAATGCCGGGCTGCCCATTTTTAATGACTCGCTCTACTTCTGTCACGGTTGCTCGCACGGGCGCGTCCATACCGAATGCCCCACGCACCATAACAGTGCTACCCACTCGCACTTCGTTCAATGCAACTTGCTTACGCACTGGCCGACTGTCTCGCAAATTGCGACAAAAATCTAACAGATCTGACATAGAAGCTCCTGGTTTGTTAACTGAGAACTACATTGTAGCATCGCTTGATTTAATTGTCAAGCGATGCTGGGTAAGGGTTAGCGGAGGCCCCTTCATCCGCGACATCGTGAAGCGTTCTCACGACTGGGCCACAACTACATTGTAGTCTATGACGATTTAATTGTCAAGCGGGGCTTCATGCTCCCAACCGTACAGAACTTCGTTGACTTCGTCCATTACGTCAACGACCTGGTCAGCAAGAGCTTTCTGATCATTGTCGTGCAACAACTCATGAGCGATAGTCAAGAGGCGATTGACTTGCTCAAGCTTTTGAAATCGGTCCATTTTAGATCTCCAGGTTGTTTGCTTCAAGAACTACATTGTACTAGACTGGGATTTAATTGTCAACTAGCAGGGGCACTAAGCCCCCTTTAGTTAACGGTCAGCGATATACTCTCTGCCGTCAGCATACTCAGCATCAAGCTTTTCTGTCATTGTATCATATGTCACAATGATAGTCGCATCAGCCAAGCCGGTGGTCACGGACTGATCTAGATACGACACAATGTACAGAAAGTCAAGCTTTGTCGCACTGCGAGTATTGATTCCCTTGAACTTCGTGAACAGGATTGGCTCATCGGTGGTATCGTAGCCTTGGTCAAGCAAAATGCCTGTCAGCGTGTCCGATGACATTTCAGTGAACACTTCAAGCTTGGCTCGTGAAATCATGGTCTTTCTCCGTTTCGTTTCGACAAAAGAATTATCTCATAGCACGATTTAATTGTCAAGTCGGGGGCACTAAGCCCCCTTTAGTATTAGTAAGTATACGCAACATACAAGCGATTTCGGACTTCAACAAACGCATACTTTCCGTCAACCACTGTTGGTTGGAAATTTTGCACTTTTTTCAACATCTTGTCAAATGACTTGTCGCCCTTTTTCCAATAGGTCCCGGAACAACCGCAGCAACATGAGCCTTTTTTACCGCTGTAAACTGAGATGTAATTCATGAATTTCTCCGTGTTTCGTTTCGACAAAAGAATTATCTCATACGGCGATTTAATTGTCAACTGACTCTAGATCGCCGAAGGTGCTGCTGTATTGCAAACTGATATGCTACTATAGACCAGTTGGTGTGGAGAGCACCAGGGCTCTCCTCGGGGCCGGCAGACCTATGATTCAAGCAGGTCTGCCTGTGTGATATAGCCGTACTTTACCCCTAGAATAAAGCACAGATAATCAACATCGCCATTGACTTCTTCGGCCTCTGCAATCCAACGCAGGGCCATTGCGCGGCTCTTAGCCCCACACTCAAGAAGGCTTAGTACACGCCGCTCAAGAAGGTCTGCGGCTTCTGCCTCGGCCTCGGCGCGCAACTCTGCATTGCGCTTGCACTCTTGTGCAAGGTACTCAAACTCGCGGTCAAAGTCCGCGAGCGTCATTGCGCTGTAGTCCCAGCGCGGGCGGAAGCCGAATGCTTCTTTATGAAAATCGCTATAATCCGAGCGAGCTTGCTCTAACTCGCTAACGTCTGCACCCAAAAAAGCGTTCAATGTGGTCATAGTCTTTCTCCGTTGCGTTTCGATAAAAGAATTATAAGCGATACTGATTTAATTGTCAAGCGTCCTGCCCGGGACTAGTCGGGCTAAGTCTTGTATCACCATGATCTATCTCCCGTGGAATTCGTTTCGCTTCAAGAACTACATTGTCGCATACGGCGATTTAATTGTCAAGCTCGAAAGTAGACTTGTACTCGGCTAACTCTTCGGCTAAATCAATCTTAGCGGCGCGTAACACATCACGAATATACTCAAGACCTTCAACATCTTTCAGCGAAAGAATCGCTCGCGCTAAGTCGGCGTTAGCTAATTCCATTTTGATCAAATAATCCATAGCAATCTCCGGTTCGTTTCAACAACTGCATTATTTCATACTACGATTTAATTGTCAAGCGAGCGGGGCACTAAGCCCCGTTTAGTTAAAGTACAATCAACGATTGTAGAGCAATAATCGCCGAGCGATCTTTTCTGAATCGTGCATCAGCGACGGTACGCTCACGCTCAGCGTACTGAGTTTTGCTTAGCTCGGTAACGCTTGACGATACACACTCGCAATCGTCGTAATTATCTTCGTCGATTTCTTCGACAATTCGCACCTCGCAAAATGCGTCGGTACACTCGAACAAGAAAATGTGCGTTCTCTTGTTTGCAAGCAAATCGTTCAGCTTGATTACCGGCTCTGAATCTGCTACGCAATAAGTAGCGTAATATGATTCGGCAATGTCACGCAGCTGCGCTAACGTGTAGTTTGCTTTCATGGTCTTTCTCCGTGGCTTGTTTCAACAAACGAATCATCTCATACGGCGATTTAATTGTCAAATCGATTTAAAACAAGTTAGGTGATGTTTTAACGGAGGGTGACGTGTTAGTATCAACTCTGTATTTAAACAGCACCTTCGGCTGGCCTCGGCTTCCTAGCTATGGTATTTGCTAGTAGTCTAGCAGTCAAATTGCCTGGGTAGGCAGATCGATTTGACAATTAAATCGTGCTATGAGATAATTCTTTTGTCGAAGGAAACGGGATGGACGGCGGAGCTGTCCGTCCGCCTTGCCGCACTTGACAATTAAATCAAAGTGTGCTAGTCTGTAAACGGTTCATCAGGTATTGGTGCAACTCCGCCACCTCGGAATTATCCACATAAAAATCCGTTAGTGAGTCATAATATGATCCCTCTTTGGGGTCATAGTACAATACCCTGCCGTTGGCAAAGGTGAACGGACCCTCTAGCCCCTTGCGGGGACCAAACTTAGTATGATACATCATACTCTCCTAACTCTCACAGGTTCTACCACGGGATGTGGTAGCTTACCTTCTTTAATCAGATTATTCCAATCTACACGCTCACTATAGCTGCCCCATATATAGCCTGCGATAAATGCAACAGCAATAGCAGCAACAGAGCCAATGATTACCGTGATTGTAATATCATCCATTATAGACCTGCCGGATCAATAGCAACATCAGCCAATACAATAGCCACCTGATACGACTTCTTAGCACCAAAGAACTTAGCGGCTTGCTCTTGTGCATCGTATGATGTAGCGGCAATCACTACACATGACCTGCCCTTGTAGAACGCTTTATATGTACGCATAGCACTTGCTCCCGTGTGTTAATGTATAAACATTATAGTGCATGATGATTTAATTGTCAACCTGAGGTTTGAAATCTACCACCGAAACCTACCACCGAAACCTGAGGCCGAAACCTCAGGTCCGAGATTCTAGGTTGAAATCCTAGGAGTTGATGGTGCCGTATGGACTTAGCTCATCAAGTCCATTGTTCCAATAGTCCTCCAGAGCTTCAGTCATACCTGTACCTTCGGTGCTTTGATGAACCCATACGACATCACAGTCACCATATGCGTTAAGACATTGTTCCTCAGCATGGTCACTATCCTCAGCCCAGGCTTGAAAGCCAAATGGAGCATCCATAGGTGACATAATGCTTTCAATGCGGTACAATACTACGTAATTCTTTAGCATGATGGTGCCTTATAGGTAAAAGGGTTCATAACGATCAAACGCGCCAATAGCTTCATGGACGCACTCACGGACTGATGTATCTGTAGCATCACCACGATTAGGTAACGTGGCAAGACGCACAAGCATGGGGTATGTTTCTGCCCAGGTGAGCTTAAGAGCTAAGGCAACTTCGACAATCTTGTGGACGTCCTCGTCGCCTGCTTCGGTATACATCAAGTAACTAGGTGTAGTTAGCGTAGTCATATTAACTCCGTGTGTTGTTTGCTTCAAGAACTACATTGTACAGCTGCCTGATTTAATTGTCAACTGGTTCAATGGAGAGTAAATTGAAATCATCTCCGTCAATAATATCTTTATGACCAAAGTCTAGGTTGCCAACTGTAAAATCATCTCTAACAGCCTGCTCTGACTCTGCTTCCACCTCAATGAGGTAGTATACTGTTTCCTGCGCCATTACTGAAAACTTAGGCATAACTGTCTCCATGGAAATGGGGCCGAAGCCCCGTGTTGATTAGAATTCGTACATCTTCACACTAGGATCAAGTGCCCGTAATTCTTTAGCGGCACCTGATAACTCTCGGTACCGACGCTGGACTTCGGTGCGGCTGAGTTCACCGTCGCAAGTCAAGTTCTCGGGCGAGAGGGCACCATCTAACATACTGGCGATACGCTGCCGGTCCTGTGCGTTCTGGATGCTAAGCTGTGGTTGCTTAAACAAACTGGCAAAGGAATTCTTGTGGTCTACAAACTGTGTAAGATAAGACATTTAGTTCTCCGTGTGTTGTTTGCTTCAAGAACTACATTGTAACTCGGGTTGATTTAATTGTCAACCTCGCTGAGGTACCCCTTGAGATTCGTCTCGGGAATGAATGTCAACAGTTCAGCAATCGCGGTCATATCACCGACCTCAATATCGGCCTTGATACGAGCAATAACCTTATCAATAAGGTGTTCATTCTCATCCTCTTCGTCGTCCTCATCTGATTCCCACTCTGCCATACTCTCACTAATATTAAACGCTTCGTTAATATGATCCTGGACATTGGCCTCAACCCAGGCACTATCACCTGCAATCGTCATTGAGTCCTCACCGTGCGCTGTAGTATACTCACCACAAAACGCCATACCAGACTCGTAATACATAGCTTCAATATTAAAGCCCAACTCATCCAACTTACGATAGGCTTCGATAGGAGGGCTCCAGGCTGTGTCAAAGTACATGGTCAGACTGGTATCACTCTCACCAGTAATCTCACCGCCATTTATATCCCACTTAGTGCCCCACTGATTGATACAAAACTCATACCAATCCTTGAATCCATAGGTTTCAAGATTCTTGGCAATCTGCTCGTCCAACTTACGCTGTTCCTCTGCGTCAGCATAGCCACCTGATACAGTATCAACCAACTCTTGTGGTACAGGAATAAATTCAGAAAGCAACCGATCGTCTTTGATTGCCTGTCTAGCACGGGCAATCATAGCGGGATCAATGTGGGAAATCGTTAAGGAATTCTGGCACCAATTAGGCATTGTATTTCTCCGTTGTTTGTTTCAATAGGGCTATTGTAGCCCTACCTGATTTAATTGTCAACTACAGGACTGAATAATGATCTTACCGTAGGTCTTGTGAAGCCAATCAAACTCTTTCATCTTACTAGGAGTAAGTGGGAGGTTATATAAGGTCAATGCCTGTCGTGTCAATGCTATAGGATAAATTTCATCAGCAATTGCAGGGGGAATCTTACGAATAGCAACCTCAAGCTCCTCGTATTTCATGTCCCGAAGCATAACTCGACAAGCCATGATGTTCTGCTGATTGGCCTCTGGAGCTAGGAAGTTGGCCCTAAGATAAACAAACAACTCGTCCATCTTATTATTACAAAGGATTATATCATCCTTGGCTGCAATAGTCAAATCCAATAGTCTAAGCGACTCAGCGTACTTGTTGGGGGCGAACAGGATGTTGGGTACTGCGGCAGTTGCTGCTGCGCTTGCTGCTACTGTAGCCAATGCACCTAATGATTTAAGAAAGCCACGACGATTCATTACAAACTCCGTTGTTTCGTTTCAGTAACTACATTGTACAGCTGGTTGATTTAATTGTCAACCATGTCAAAGTGGCAATAGTCAGACACACCAGAATCGTATCCAAGACGATAAAGGCGTTGTTCTTCACTAGACCACTCTTCCCACAGTGGATGCTCCCAGGTGCCCACTGCACGACCCTGGTGGTACCCTACAGCGAACATATACATAGTATTAAATTCATCAACATTTACGGTCATAGTTCCACCTTTTCGTCATTGTCAAATGGGCACAGCGCGCCTTCCAGGTAATCTCCGCCACTATCTATCTTTGCTGCGGCATCACTTACTTTTATAAAAAAGTCACCACACGCAGGATCAAAGAACCGCTGACCTATTGTTAGTTGTGCAAAAGTCATGCCGTTCTCCTATTTGACATCATAAACTTCGTACTCTACGATCTCTTGGTCAACAACATCCCACGAGTCTCCTGAGTTGAATGACCACTCAATCTCGTCCATGGCCTCCTTAATATCTTCGGTATCCAACACCAATTTCACTTGTACATTGATATAAACTTTAGCCATTATGCTATCTCCAGTAATTCAGCGAAAATTCGTTTATTGTCCAGCACAGCAAAGGTTGCTTTGTGTACCGGTGCTAGTGTTGACTTCTCTACAAAGGTACTGTACAAGTACGGATTGTAGGTAACAGGAGTCAAATGATCCCACTCGTCGATACCATCAACCCAGGCTGTCCAGGTGCCCCGTACGCCCGCGTGTACATTCTTCTGTTGTTCACGAAGCACACGCTGTCTACCAGCTTCTGATACTACAAACTCTGGCTCATCAATCAGAATACGATTAACATGAGCCACTACCAGGCCTTTCTTAGCGCCTTCTAATGCTCTAACACTAAACACCTTCTTGCGTAGATTGAAGTACACAAAAACTCGCATAGGTTTCTTCAGCTCAAAGTTTCTCATGCCGCTCTCCGTGTTGTTTGCTTCAAGAACTACATTGTACAGCCTGACGATTTAATTGTCAAGCTCGTCAAACACTTCTTCCTCTAGCTCAGGTTGGGCAGCAACTGCCTGATCCTGAATATCGTCGATCAATGCTAACAGGCCTTCAGCCTCGGTACAATCATGCTGCAATAACCATTCTTTCTGCTGGCGCAATAATTCCCAGTCCAAGCGCAAGTTAAAGTCCATAGTCTTTCTCCAAGGTTTGTTTCAGTAGGGCTATTGTAGCCCTACCTGATTTAATTGTCAACTCTGATAGACTCACATGATACACTCCGTGGAAGGCAGTACCGCCAGCAGGATTCTCTCCTGCCTCTATGTTATACTAGAAGGTATCACCTTCGCAACAAAGGATATGGAATAAATCATCCTGGCTCTTGCCGGTGAGCCGTGATAATTCTCTAAGCGTAATATTACTTGAGTCGTAGAAGTCCCGGATCTCTTGATTAGACATATTAAGCCTTTGCGTATTTGTTTAACATGGACTGGTATTCCCAGTACTTGGACTGCTTAACGGCGTTGCCTTGCCACGCAACAACAACGGTGCCGCTTGGCTTGACACCCCAGAACCTGCCGCGCCACAATGGACGATCTTGATCGGTGTAGACCCATTGACCCGGTTGAAGTTTACGCATCTCGGCTTCTGACATCTTACCAATGTTAACGACTTTGCTGTATTTCATGGCTTGCTCCGTTTCGTTTCAGTAAAGTAATTATAGATGAGGTTGATTTAATTGTCAAGCTGAGTTTTTCAGCCAGCCAATAGATTGGTTATTGGCAGTCCAGGTATTAGGTATCCACTCACCCATCATTATGCCCGGGAGCCATGCACTGGCCCCATCATACCCATACTCAATTTCGTATCCCAATTTCTTGGCCGCGTCATGCCAAGTATCTTGGTCATCAAAGTATTTCATGACTTGCTCCATGTTTCGTTTCAGTAAGGTAATTATAGACGAGGTTGATTTAATTGTCAACCTCGTCTGCCTTCACTTAGTCGTAAGACAATTCCATTGCAATCTGATCTTTCAGACTAGTGTAAGCATAACCATCACTACTAACTAACCACTCGCCATCCTTGGTCATAATGTACTCAAACTCTTGGCACTCATGGTTAGCTGTGTAATCGTGAAAGTCAGTAAACAGTCGTGCAGTACAACCTGATTCATCACGGTCACGTCCATAGAACGTAGTACCATCATAGCCATAAGCATTAAAATCATGCTTAGTTCCAATCGTAGTACCTAGTGAACTAATATCACCATGCGAGATCAATTCATGGACCTGCTCATGGGTAGTATAATGATCAATCAAGGTCTTGCCTACGCCTGACAGATAGCCATCCCAATGACAATAAACTTGGAATACTAGACCGTCTGCGTTTTCAATTGCGATAGTTGAACGAGTTGCCATTTACTTCTCCGTGTTGTTTGTTTCAGTAAGGTAATTATAGACTAGGTTGATTTAATTGTCAACCTAGTCTACTTTACTAAACTGCCGAGAGCATATTGGCAGGTACGCGCCAGCCACCTTCAACTGTACGCACGGTAACATACTTGACCGCAATCTTCTCAACAACACCGGTAATATTCTTGCCAGTTCGTGAGGAGGTAAAGTTAACATTGTCGCCAATGCTAAGCCCACGTTTTACTTCATGAACCAATTCCGTTCTAGCAAACCTAATTGCATCTGACAAGGTGTTTAACTCGTCATTGGTAAATGCACCAAACTTAATAGCGTGCCGAATTTCTTGAAGTTTCATAATTTCTCCGTAAGTTTTGTTTCAAGAACTACATTGTAAACGACTATGATTTAATTGTCAACCTACTTCAATAATGATGCGGTGACCCAACGTAATTAAAGTCGTCCATTGGGTCGTACTCGTCCTCGTCTGTTGATTCTACTACCAAATCTCTAATACGATCTAGCTCGGACATTGATATGCCAAGTTCCTCTGCTATTTCGTCAAATACCATAGCCAGCCCAATCCTGGCCACTTTCATAATTAGAACCAAATCTCTTTCGGTCATAACTAACTCCATGTGGTTTGTTTCAGTAGGGCTATTATAGCCCCTCCTGATTTAATTGTCAACTACCGTCCAAGTTCTTTTAGCTCGTCTCACTCGGCCCCATGCTAGGCATGCTATGATCACCACCGCAGCCACTACAGCGATAGCCGTAGCCGCCAGCGTACTAGTTAACACGAACCAGATCAGGTCAAGTATGGACATAGTCAACTCCGTTTAGATAAAGTAGGGCTATTGTAGCCCTACCTGATTTAATTGTCAAACTTGTAGCGAGGTAAATCACCTACAATCTCGGCACAGGCCGCCAGTTCATATTGCTCAATAAGATTACTGGTCGGACTGGTACTTTGAGCAGGGTACCGGCTTCTGTGTAGGATACGACCCATCAATGAATCCTTGATATCCTCCACCGTAGTAGCGTCATCCTCAAGCGCATTGATTATTTGGTTAATCACACGCAATTTGGCGGCAGCAGCAAATACTCCGCACCCCCATGACAGGGCATACGCCGGGTCTTTATCTAACTCTTTCTTAAACCGGTCAATCGTGGCAGTTTCATATTGCGCCTGCCGTTGGAAACGCTCTAACAATGTTGTCATGTGGTTCTCCGTGTTGTTTGTTTCAGTAAGGTAATTATAGATGAGGTTGATTTAATTGTCAACCTCAATCTATTACTCTTCCAACAGGTGGGGGGCGAAGTGTTCGATCTCTTCCATCAGAGAAGATTCTTCTGCCTCAGAATACGCATCCGTCAGTCGTTCAACAGCATATGTCACTAGTGAATCCAAGTCCATGCCTTCAACCACAAATTCAGCAAAAGCTGCTACTAATGCCTCGCGGTTAGCAAAACTTCCATAAGTCTTTTCGGTCGTCATATAAACTCCAAGGTTTGTTTCAGTAGGGCTATTGTAGCCCTACCTGATTTAATTGTCAACTACTCCCAGGACTTCTTGTCTCCAAAGTCCTCGTTCCATTGATAACCAGCTTCATATGCCGCCACCTGCTCGGAGGACATATCGGCCCGCTCTACCCGGACACGGTCACCAGTAGACCAGTCATAGTAGTGCGGGCAGCTTGGACGATGATAGTACGAGTCGGCCGAGCCACGGTCCCACGGACCATTGTGGGTCTTGTCATAACTGGGCTTGATGCCCAACGGGGTCATACCTGGAATAGCTGCTACCTGTGGTGTTGCTGCCATGTCTTTCTCCGTGTTTCGTTTCAGTAAAAGAATTATCTCACAGCCTGATTTAATTGTCAACCTGTTTGCCTGCATTGCGGCGAGATTTACCTTGTTCAGCAAAGTAACGGAACAAGAGGTCTGGGTTCACCTGAATAAACCCGTCCACACCTGAGGTTTTGCTGAGTACCGCACTTGCAAGTACATCACGGGCCAACTCGCCCAATTCCTCATTCGTCAAGATAATCATAGGGTTCTCCGTGTGGTTTGTTTCAGTAGGGCTATTGTAGCCCTACCTGATTTAATTGTCAAGCAACCTGATTAATACGAATAACGAAACCCGAATAGTCTTTCTTAGCAGGACCTTTAGCCTTCAAACCAATAGTACCTACAACCGGGTCTAGGAAGCGTAGGTCGTCGTTCTCCGCTGAGTAAACACCCTCGGGTATACGATCATATACAGTGGCCACATTCATGCCCTGGCGACGCGCCTCCTCACAATCAGCCTCGTTATTCTCTGCACGGCTAAATGTCAAGTGGTAATTAGGAATATGCTTGACCTTGCGACCCAGCACCTTAGTGTAATCGTAGAATTGAATGTAATTAAACACCTCAAATAGGGTACGATTAAAGCCAGGTACAATGTACTTTTCCCATGACAAATCGGACGTACCGTTCAGCCGGATAACCGGTGTAAGGTTATGCTTCCTAGCCAATTTATAGGCGTTGGTAATATCATGGGCCAGGTCCAGCATAAACGCACCACGGTTCTCAAAAAAGTACTTGGTGCGACGGATACGGGCCTTTTGGACGTGGTTGGTAGTCTCACCTTTCTTGAACATGCCACCATGCCCGGCCTTGTTTAGGCAGCCACTGGTACAACCGGCAGTACGTTTAGGGCAGACCTCATAGCCAGATTCATCAGCTGGCGCTAGGTGAAGGATGAAACTAAGATAACCTCGTGCGGTACCCTTTTGAATCTTGGGGTTCGCGGTAGATAGTAATTTAGGCATTTCTTTCTCCGTGTGTTTCGTTTCAGTAAAAGAATTATCGCATACTACTAATTAATTGTCAAGTACCATATTGAAATACACTACAACTCCGGCAAGAGAGATTGACACCTTTAAATTAGGATACTCCATCGGGCTTTCCTAGGAACCCTGTCCAGTCTTAAGGTAGTGTACTTCAATATGATAATTGCTTATCATATTATAACCTACTGTTAATTAATTGTCAACCGTTAATAATCCTGTACCTCACGGCACTGCTCTTCGGTAAACAACCAATACTCTTTTAATAACCGCTTAGCACGATTCACCGCACCACCAGCAACATCCAAATAACGCTGGTAATCCACTTCCTCAAAGCACTCTACTACCCAATGACCACCAGCTTCGTAATTCCGCATGGCGTAATCTTCCAACTGTTTAATAGGTGTCATAAAGTTCCTTTGTTAGATTCAGTAGGAGTATTATACTCCCACCGAATTTAATTGTCAACCATTACTTGGCGTAAACTGAAAAACGGTTCGCGTTTTCCTTCAGACAATCGCTAGCCTTTGCACGACGGCTACGACGATCATTCGGTGCCGTAGCACGGGGGCCACGATAACGAATTTTATAAGAGATACCACGTGCCTTCAACTTGGCAACGGTCTCACTTAACAGGGGCATTGGAATGTTCTTTAACAATGCAACCTGTGTAACGGGTACTGCAAAAACTTCAGCTGATAAATGCATAAAATTCCTTAGTTTGGTTTAGGATAAAATTCAAAATTTGTTACAACAACTGAATTATACAAGTGGCTGATTTAATTGTCAACCACTCGTATAATACTATAAAGCTGCCATTCCCTCTTCTACTCTGGCCACTATCATGGCCAGTACCACCTCGCGTTTGGTGCTCTTCTTAAGACCAAGTAACTCTTTAGCTACTACCGTAGCAGAACGTCCCTTACGAGTCATTCCAAGAGCTTCCAACTTGATCATAGCCTTTAACTGTACTAACTGGAACAACTGAATTTCGGCTGGCGTGGTTAACATCATGTAGTTCTCCGTGTTGTTTGCTTCAGTAAAAGTATTATTACATAACCAGATTTAATTGTCAACCTGACCTGATTTGACAATTAAATCACCTTGCTGTAAAATGTAGTTATGTCGTCGATGGAACAAACTCCGGGGTGGACGGTGGAACTGTCCGTCATTTTTAAAACCCCCTGGTCCACCACCGGGTTGACAATTAAATCACCATGCGCTATAATACCTATATGTATTCGAAGAGGCAAATCTCGGGATGGACGGCGGAGAGGACCACCCTTGGCCGTGTTGTGTAAAAACAACAGTTGACAATTTATTCGTTTTATGATAAACCTGGCCACCGCTTGACAATTAAATTCCACCATGATATAATTGAAATGGCGGCCCTCCTTTACCCCTCCACCACCACTTGACAATTAATTTTTTCCAAGTTATAATCCATCTTTAATTGGCCTGCATCCACCCACCACCTACCTTCCGCCACCACCCCACGGCGGTACCATCCACCCTACCTCACTAGATTATAACACATTTTCATGAGAAATTACGGCCCCATCCACCCTAGATATCCATACAAAAAAACAACAAAAAAGTCACACATTAATAGATATAATAGCCCCTCTCCATATATGTGCTATAATAGCATCATGTTATAACCCAACACATATACACCAATATATTCCCTATAATCATACACCTACATAGATCACACTATTATGCATAATACCTACCATATACCAGTACTTACCCGTGTACCACAACATACTACTCTAGATATACTATATGTGTATCATGATGTGGATTCGTGTGATGCATCTTCACCTCACCCTTTCACCTGTAATGTGAAACCTGCGCATTTCACCTCATAATCTCGCCACAGGATTTCAACCTCATAATCTCGCCACAGGATTTCAACCTCATAATCTCGCCACAGGATTTCACCTCTTGGCCGAAATCCACCACCGAAATTCCAGGATTTCACCTTAACCACGCTCTCTGCGGTTCCTAGGTTAGATATCCTACCTAAAAAAGTCCTTTCGTGGAGCTGGAAGTTAGAACAGTGTTGCAGCATTACAACAGTTGTTTCCATACAACAATCCTAGTTGTAAAATAACAACACTGCATTCCAGATACTGGTGGTGTTGTTTTTACACAACTGTTGTATCCACACTACAGACAATTTAATCGCCATGCGCTATAATAGCCATATGCCATAACTCCTTTCGTGGAGCTGGAAGTTAGGTATTACCGCGAAAAACCATAGCTGGTTAAACGGAAAGCGATAACCACGCTGGCAATGCTGGTACCGTGACTTTACACGCGGAAATAAAAAATATCTCTCGCAGGGAAGGCTGGTTTCGACGTGTTTTTTTGATATAGTACTAACCAATAATTATTCTTGAATTAATGTCATAAAGTGTCTAATTGTGTAGGAAAGTGTCTTTATTGACAATTAAATTGTTTCATACTACAATACTCATAACTTAAATCTTTTTTATAGGGATATTCCCATGTCTTTTAAACGTATTTTTTCATTCCTAGCATGGCTTGCAAATAAATGGTTAGGTAATTTATTTCGATTTCCTCTAAAATTTCATAACGAGTGTGTAAAAGATACTAATGGAAACGTATTTTTACACATGATGTCAACTGGTGTTGTTATTATATTGGCATGTATTTTCATGGTAAAGGATGCTGACGGTAATTATACAGGTGCTTTACCCTGGGACATTCTGCTTTACTGTAATATTCTACATTTTATTTTTTGTATTATTCTTAATCAGTACACGAGGTATATTAGTGAGATGGATGCTACTTTAGACAGGTTAAAAGATCATGAATAAACATTACTATGTTATTAAAACACTGATGCGTGATTTAGATTTATGGGATGATGACGCTAAGATCTATCACTATGTTTATGGAACTAGTAGTTATTTTCAATGGAGTCCATTTCCCGCTGATGCCAGAAAATTCAAGACTATTACTGAGATCCGTACATTTATCACTCGTGGATTAAAGCGTACTGGCAATAATCATGATATTAATTCCTGGGTATTTGAGGGTATTTTTACTGTTCCTAATAGTGAGATTATTACTAGTTCACATACCATGGGATTGTTACGGAGTGTAAAATGAAGGGTGAGTTTTATGTAATTAATAGGCCGTTTGATAATTGTGGCACATGGTATGCCGAGGGTATTGATACGAATCTTTGGGGCGATTCATTTGATGATGCTCATAAGTTTAGGTCTGTTCTTGAGATTCAAGAGTATATTAGTGCTTTATTAAAAAATCCCAATCTTATGCCACTTGAACTTAATACTTGGGTTATTACTAGATATTCTCCTGATTGTGTTAACATTCTTGATATTATTAATCCGAATCATACTATGGGTTTGCTTAGGAGTGTTCCATGAGTTATTATGTTATTTCATATACCTGTCCCAATAATGGACTTGTTCGTCTGGTTGGTACTCCCAGTTTGTTTTGGTGGAGTACTGAGGAAGCTCGTAAATTTAATAGTATAGGTGATATCCGTAAATTTATCACGGCAGCATTACGGTGGCCTCCTGATGAGTATGGTAGAAATATTCCTGTGGTAGAGTGGCGTTATTCCCGTGTTGAGTATGTGGATATTCCTGCCTCAGAGGTGTTGACAGCTGCACATACAATGGGTATATTACGTGGAAGTACTAAAATTCGGAAGGATGTATGATACGCATGGAACTTGTTGATTGGAGAATCTCACCAGATCCAGTTTGGAGCGATGTACATCCTGCATGGATGAATTTTTATAAAAGTGTGACTGATTTTTCACCATATGGCCTACATTATGGTAATGACATCATTACTCAACGGTTAATTGCTAAATGTCTAGAATACGGAGCTGTATATGATGGAATGTCTGACTATATTACTTTTTATAGTGACAGTGATATGACCCTATTTTTGCTGAGGTTTTCGTAATGGAATACACCTATCCGTTAACTGTTAAAATATGGTATAATTTTGCAAACTATATCAAAGCCAAGTATGCTGATGGCGAGGAAAATAATTATCAGAATTTTTCTAGAGAATTAGAGCAATGGAATGCCTGTAGTGATGCGGAATATATGTTTTTATCATTTAAAACTGAGCATGATATGACTTTATTTTTATTGAGGTTTTCGTAATGGAATACGCTTATCCATTGATTGTTATGGAAAAGCGTTTTAATGCTGCCACGGACAGTTATGGTACTGTTGTATGGTATAATTTTGTGGCCTATGTCAGGACCAAGTATAATAGTGACGAGAATAATTCTGATACTTTTTATAGGGAATTAGTCTTATGGAATGCTTGTAATGATGAAGGATACAATACTATATCCTTTAAAACTGCTACTGATAGAACTTTATTTTTATTAAGGTTTAGTTAATTATGTTTAATGATTTATATGCTGAATACCCTGTTAAACTTGAGATTTTTCCCCACAAAGATATGAAATATTCCGGTCTGTGGGAAAGATTTGTTAAAAGTCTTGGTCCCAATAGCTGGGTTGAATTTGAATTAACCAAACAATATAAGGCAGTTCCATGCTGGGGTGGTCTTAGATTTAAGACTGAAAGCGATAGGACATTCTTTTTATTGAGATTTAGTTAATATGACATTTACCACTACAATTCATTATGACATTATTAATAAGGCAAGTATTCCGTTTTTGCGGCCACATGATCCAACATGGGATCATATTGTAGATTGGAAACGTGATCTGAAAACAGCATATGGATTAACAATTAATGGTGCTCCTTCTTTTAATTGGGCTGCAC
>Ga0007794_10000106_pt1 | contig 27459 bp, 26 predicted proteins | sample CryBogmetaGMA5M_FD_60365 | JGI IMG/M metagenome (GOLD analysis project Ga0007794, IMG submission 60365) | Freshwater microbial communities from Crystal Bog, Wisconsin, USA - MA5M | ecosystem: Environmental > Aquatic > Freshwater > Lake | place: Crystal Bog, Wisconsin, USA | collected 2009-07-06
GTGCCGACCATGCGTCTGAAAACCTATGCGAAAACAGAGGACCGTTCTTGGTTCAAACCTTTTGAGCTGAGTCGTGCAGATTTGATTCGTGAGGACCCCTTGGTTTTGCAATTGAATCACTTTTTGCAAGTGATTCAAGGCCAAGCACTTCCGTTGGTGAGCGCGCTTGATGGTTTACAAAACCTATTGGTGGTGGAAGCCATTGCCCATTCCTCCAAAACAAAGCAAAGCGTTACCTTAGCGATGTGACTGTTCCTGTCTTGGCGCTCGTGTGAATTGCGTCCAAGGTGGCCGCTATGTCATGGCTGGCTGCCGCAGCACGTTCGATCGCTGACACATCCTTTTCTCGCACTACTTTTGCAAATGCCTCAGCGGCAAGGCGAAAACCGCTACCCGATGACGAATGAATGTCGGTGAACGCAATGCTGTTAGCAATGCCTTGGCGCACCCGCAGTTGGCTAGGCAAGTAGCCCCAAGGGTGTATATCTGAGTCGCTGGTGTGGTTGAGGTATTCCGTCTCCACGGTGCCATGCGAGCCCACGATGGTGGCGTGCCGGTGGTTGGCCGCATCCATGGCGCATGACATTTGTGCGCGACGACCATCGGCATACAAAAGCGTGGCTGCCATGCTGATGTCAACCCCCGTTTCTGCCCAGGTTGCGTGTGCGATCACGCGCTCTGGCGCGCAACCCATCACCAGACGAATCAAGCTCAAGGGGTAGCTGCCTGCATCGAGCAGGGCGCCGCCACCGAGTTCGGTCTGCATGCGTATGTTGCTGCCGGGGTTGCCCACCGTGAATCCAAAACTGGCTTGGATGCTACGAATGTCGCCAATCTTCTCGTGGCTCAAGTTCGCCAGCAAATCACGAGTTTGTGGCTGGAACCAATAGGGGTAGGCCTCCAGCAGCATCACGCCGTGTTGGCGGGCAACCTCAAACATGCGTGTGACTTGTGCCAGGTTGAGTGCCAAAGGTTTTTCGCACAGCACATGCTTACCCGCTTGCATGGCACGAATAGCCCACTCGGCGTGCATGCTGTTGGGCAGTGGGATGTAGATCGCTTCTAGTGCTGCATCCGCCAACAAGGCCTCGTAGTTGCCATACGCGCGTGGCAGTTTAAAGTCGTTTGCAAATGCTTGTGCTTTCGCGAGGTCACGGCTGGCCACGGCCTGTATCGATATGTCTCGGCTTTCGCTGACATCACGGGTGAATTGCTTGGCGATGTTCGCGCATCCGAGAATGCCGAGGCGCAAAGGTGTGTGGTGTTGTGAGTTCATAAAACGACGTCCGAAATGAGTTTGATGGAAACGACAAACAGCCCAACTTGTACCAGTCGATAAAACCAAACGTCGGCGATGCGTTTGGTGACATAGGCGCCAATCACGGTGCCTAATAAAGCGAATGGAATCAGATTTGCCGCACGTAATAAATCATCGTAGGCGTAGGGTTGCAGTAATTGATAGGGCAGGATTTTCGCGGCGTTGATGACCGCAAATAAAAGTGTGGCTGTGCCTGCAAATTGCACCTTGGGTAGGCGTTGCGGCAACACATAAATCTGAAATGGTGGCCCACCCGCATGCGAGATGAAACTGGTGAAGCCCGCCATCGTGCCCCAGAACAGCCCTTTCTTCAGATTCACTGCTTGCTTGGCCTGTGGTGTGCGACGTAGCCAAGTGCTGAGGCAAAAACCGACGCCCATGCAGCCAATCATCAGCTTCACCGCAGTGTCAGAGGTGAACGATGCGGTGAGCCAGCCTATGAAGACGCCCAGCACACCAGCGGGGACCAGTATTTTTAAATTCGAGGCGCTGAAGTCTTTGCGGTACAACCAAACACTCACCACATCCGAGATGATGTAGATGGGCAACAGCAATACAGCCGCTTTAACGGGTGACATGTACAGGCTGAGGATGGGCACGGCCAACATGCCCACCGTGGGAAGCCCGCCTTTAGACAGACCGACCAACAGGGATGCCAACCCAGCTAAGGCGAAGTAAGTATCAAATGCCATGCGTTTTGTTTCGTATTTTTTATAAGTTTAAGCATGCATTGGATTTCAATCCTGCATGAGGGTTCCTCAGGAGACATGAACCTCTCTTTGACGTTTTATACTTCGCGAATGAACGAAACGGTACATTCTGCCCGCAAAGCACCCAAGCGCACCAACGATCCTGAGCGGACGATGGCTGGCATCATGGCTGTGGCGACCCAAGAGTTTGCGGCCAAGGGCTTGGCGGGGGCGCGCATCGATGCGATCGCTGACGCCACGCACACCAGCAAGCGCATGATCTATTACTACTTCGGCAACAAAGAGGGTTTGTATCTGGCTGTGTTGGAGGATGCCTATCGCCGTATTCGCGCGACCGAAGCCGAATTGCATTTGGCTGACTTGGCACCCGAAGAAGCGCTCAAAGCGTTGGTGGGCTTCACCTTTGACCACCACAACAGCAATCAAGACTTCATCCGCTTGGTGATGTCAGAGAACATCCAGCGCGGCGCTTATCTGGCTCAGAGCAAGGTGATCCAAGAACTGAACGTATCCGCCATTCAGTCCATCGAAGCGCTTTACAAACGTGGCGTGAAAGCGGGTGTGTTTCGCAAGGGGCTGAATCCCATTGACATCCATGCCTCTATTTCAGCTTTGACGTTTTTCAATGTCTCCAACCGTTACACCTTCGATTTGATTTTCAAATTTGATGGCCATACCCTCAAAGCCTTGGCGGCACGTCGCCAGAGTGTGGTGGAGATGGTGTTGCGCTTTGTTAGTTATTCAAATGCGTCATAACAGATAGTTTGTTATGCGAAGCCGTATTAAGGGTTTTTACTGGCTTGTTGCAAAGTAACTGTTTTGTACATTTTGTTCAGCCCCACTTTTTCAAAGGATCTCCGTCATGTTTAACCTATTGTTGGATCGTTGCTGTCGCGTGTTCGAAGCTGCGATCGCCTTTTGCCTTGCCTTGATGGTGGTACTGGTGTTTGGTAACGTCTTTTTGCGCTACGCCATGAACTCTGGCATCACACTCTCAGAAGAGTTGTCGCGTTGGGCATTTGTGTGGATGACCTTCTTGGGTGCCATCGTGGCCCTCAAAGAGCACGGTCATTTGGGTACAGACATGTTGGTGAGTCGCTTGGGCCCATTTGGCAAAAAGTTGTGCTTGGGCGCATCGTATCTGTTGATGTTGTTCACGTGCTGGCTCCTATTCAGCGGTGCGTATCAGCAAGCCGTGATCAACTTAGACAGCACCAGCGCGGTGATGGAGGCGTCGATGGCATGGGTGTATCTACCCGGTATTTTGTTTGCCATATTCGGTGGATTGATCCTTGTCGTTGAATTCCTTCGCTTGGTGACCGGTCAAACGCGTGACGAAGACCTGGTGATGATCCAAGAGTCTGAAGAAGTCCCACACGGCGGCAACCACTAATCCCACCCAAGGAACAAGACCATGACGATCACTGTATTTCTCTTTTCCCTGATGGGTTCTATGGCGTTGGGTATTCCCATCGCTTTCTCTTTGTTGTTGTGCGGCGCTGCGTTGATGTGGCACATGAACATGTTTGATGCGCAAATCTTGGCGCAAAACTTGATCGAAGGCTCCAACAGCTTCCCCTTGTTGGCTGTGCCATTCTTTATGTTGGCTGGCGAAATCATGAATGCGGGTGGTTTGTCGCGCCGCATCGTGAACTTTGCAATGGCTTGCGTAGGCCACATCAAAGGGGGCTTAGGTTACGTGACCATCATGGCTGCGGTGATCATGGCCGCCTTGTCTGGTTCTGCAGTGGCGGACGCCGCGGCATTGGCTTCGTTGTTATTGCCCATGATGGTGGCTGCAGGTCATGACCGCGCCCGCTCAGCGGGTTTGATTGCCTCTGCCGGCATCATTGCACCCGTGATTCCCCCGAGCATTGGCTTTGTGATCTTTGGTGTGGCTGGAAACGTGTCCATCTCTAAGCTGTTCATGGCTGGCATCGTGCCCGGCATTTTGCTGGGTGGGTCTTTGTGGATCACTTGGTGGTGGCTGGCTCGTCAAGAAGTGGTGAGTGTGCCTCCGCGTAAATCATTTGGCGAAATCAGCGTGGCCTTACGTGAAGCCACTTGGGCGCTGGTGCTGCCGGTCATCGTGGTGTTCGGTTTGAAGTTTGGTGTATTCACACCCACCGAAGCAGCCGTGGTGGCAGCAATGTATGCCTTGGTCATTTCCACCTTTGTTTACAAAGAGCTCAATTTCAAAAGCTTGTACCCGTTGTTTGTGGCGTCAGCCAAAACCAGCGCCATCGTGATGTTCTTGGTGGCAGCTGCGATGGTCTCGGCTTGGTTGATCACAGTAGCCAACTTGCCTGGTGAGTTGGTGGCCTTGTTGCAACCGATGTTGGACAGCCCAAAGCTATTGATGCTCACCATCATGGTCATCACCATGGTGGTTGGTACGGCGCTCGATATGACGCCCACTATTTTGCTGCTGACCCCCGTATTGATGCCGGTCGTGAGGGCTGCAGGCATTGACCCTGTGTACTTCGGCGTGTTGTTCATCATCAACAACGCCATTGGTTTGATCACACCGCCTGTAGGCACTGTGCTCAATGCTGTTGCAGGTGTGGGCAAGGTCAGCATGGACGAAGTGACGCGTGGTGTGATGCCCTTTATGGTGGCTCAGTTCATCATCATGTTTGCCATGGTTGCATTCCCGCAAATCGTGATGGTGCCAGCGCGTTGGTTCTATTGATTGTTTCTTTTCCACGGTCTGTCCGGGTACGCCTGGCCGTGGATTTTTTGTTTGGCGTACGACCACAAAATTCTTCAGGAGACACTGACATGAAACGTGTATTTATCAAGACTGTGATCGCTACCGTAGCCATGGCTGCTATGGGCATCGCTTCAGCACAAGAGAAAACCATTAAGTTCGCCAACCAGAACGCATTGGGTCACCCCATCATTCAGGGTATGGAGAAATTCAAAGAGATCGTCGAGAAGCAATCTGGCGGCAAGCTCAAAGTTAACGTGTTTCCTGCGGGCGCATTGGGCAGCGACCAAGCCAACGTATCCGCCATCCAAGGTGGCACGGTTGAAATGGCTGCAATGAACTCGGGCATTTTTGCGAGCCAAGTCAAAGACTTCGCAGTGTTTGACTTTCCCTTCATGTTCGCCAACGGCAAAGAGGCTGACGCCGTAGTGGATGGTGCCTTCGGTCACAAGATGCACGCCAAATTGGAAGAAAAAGGGTTGGTCGGTTTAGGTTACTACGAACTCGGTTTTCGTCACCTGACCAACGGCAAACGCGCGATCAACAAAGTGTCTGACATCGAAGGCTTGAAGTTGCGTGTGATTCCTAACCCCATCAACGTGGATTGGGTCAAGGCCTTGGGCGCGAACCCCACACCCCTGCCATTCCCAGAACTCTATGCTGCTTTGGAGCAAGGTGCTGTGGACGGTCAAGAAAACCCAATAGCCACCATCAATGGTGCCAAATTGTTTGAAGTGCAAAAGCACTTGGCGTTGACTGGCCACCAGTACAACCCGCAATCGGTGGTGATCAGCAAGAAGTTCTGGGAAACCTTGAGCGCTGCAGAGAAGAAAATCATTGCCGATGCGGTGACTGAATCTGCCAAATTTCAACGTGCGACAGCACGTGCTTTAGAAGCCGGTACGTTGGAAGGTATGAAGAAGAATGGCATGCAAGTCACCACTTTGCCCGCTTCTGAAATGGCCATTCTTCGTGAGAAGATGAAGCCTGTGATTGCCAAGCACGGCGAGCCTATTGCTGCAACTGTGAACGAGTTGCAAGCTGAACTGGCCAAGCTGCGTAAGTAACGCAACAAGATGCGAAACCCTGCATTACAGGGTTTCGCTTTTTATACGACTCGTTATCAGGAGATTGTTTTGAAAATCCTCATGCTACATGGCATCAACCACGATATGTTCGGTAAGCGTGACCCCGTGCAATACGGCACCATCACGCTCGATGAAATCAATGCCAATTTACAAAAATTGGGCGCCGAGTTGGGTGCGCAAGTCGCGTGTTTTCAAACCAATCACGAAGGTGATATGTGCGAACGTATTCATCAAGGCTTCTTGGATGGGGTAGACGCCGTGTTGATCAACGCCGGTGCCTGGACGCATTACAGCTACGGCATTCGCGATGCCTTGGCCATCCTCACGTGCCCGATTGTTGAGCTGCACATGTCCAACATTCATGCCCGTGAAGAGTTCCGTCACAAGTCGGTGTTCGCAGAGATTGTGAAGGGCCAGATTTGTGGTTTTGGTGCGGACAGTTATCTATTGGCCTTGCGTGCAGCGGTGTCTGCGGTTCAGTCTGTTTAATTAGCTATGCGTCATCAAGGTATTTCTATCAACGGAAACACGCAGCTGATTGCACACATCGGTTTTCCCACGCACTCGTTTAAGTCCCCCATGATTTACAACCCGTACTTTGCGAGTGCGGGAATCAATGCGGTGGTGGTGCCCATGGGCTGCCAAACACCAGACTATCCGGTGTTCTTGAAGTCGGTGTTCAACCTCACCAACATTTCCGGCGCGCTCATCACTATGCCGCACAAGGTGGTGACCGTGGGTTTGCTCGACGAAGTGACTGCCACCGTGCGTGTGGCTGGGGCATGTAATGCAGTGAAGAGGCTAGCCGATGGCCGATTGGTCGGCGACATGTTTGACGGCGCCGGTTTTGTGCGCGGCGTGCAACGCAAGGGCTTTGACTTGGTCGGAAAACGTGTCTTGGTGGTTGGTTCGGGCGGTGTAGGTTGCGCCATTGCCGCATCGCTTGCAGGCACTGGCATTGCAGCCATTAGCTTGTTTGACGTGAACACCGCTTCGGCCGAGGCCTTGGGCCAACGCTTGAAACAAAACCACCCCCAAATTGATGTTAAGACGGGCTCAAATGACCCCGCCCACCACGACTTGGTGGTCAACGCCACCCCTATGGGTATGAATGAAGGCGACGCCTTGCCGATGGACGTGTCTCGTATTTCTCCAGACGCGTTTGTGGGGGAAGTGGTGATGCGGACCGAGATGACAGCCTTTTTACAAGCGGCTCAAAACCGCGGTTGCCGTGTGCAGGTCGGTTCGGACATGTTGTTTGAACAGATTCCTGCATACTTGGAATACTTCGGTTTGCCGACCACCACAGCCCAAGTGCTGCGCGATCTGGCGCACTTAAGCCATTGATTTTTTGGAGTCCTTGATGACCTTACATTCTTCAGACCGCGAATCCGTACCCGACATGCCCAACCGTTTGCGCTTGGAGGGGATTGAATTCATCGAGTTCGCCACCAGTCGTCCCCAGGCGTTGGGACAGGTGTTGGAGAACATGGGCTTTCGGCCTGTGGCTCGACACCGCTCGCGTGAAGTGACCTTGTACCGCCAAGGCGGCATGAACTTGGTCGTCAACGCGAGCCCCGATGATGCGCGCGTGAGCGCCACCACCGATGGACAGCCTGTCATTTCTGCCGTGGCCTTTCGGGTACGCGATGCCTTGCAAGCGCACACCCGATGCATGGAGCTGGGTGCATGGAACGTGACCAGCCAAGCGCAAGCGATGGAACTGCACATCCCCGCCATTCACGGCCCAGGCGGCAGTCGCTTTTACTTTGTGGACCGCTGGCAAGAGTTCTCGATCTACGACATCGATTTCAAACCTATTCCCACCGTTGACCAACACCCTGAAGCCACTGCAGGCATGAGCTATTTTGGTGTTGTTCAATACATTGCAGCAGGTCGCAGCGCCGACTGGTTGGCGTATTTTGAGCACATGTTCGATTTCAGCTTTGTGCCCGATGACCAACGTTTTGGCATCTTGCCCAAAGGTAAATTGATGAAGAGCCCATGTGGGACCTTCTTGTGGCAATTGATTGAGCCCGATCCTTGGATGGATGCCGACAATTCGCCCGAGTGTTTGCAACGCATTGGTTTGGGTGCCGCCGATGTGGGCGCGGCAGTGACCGCACTCAAAGCCCGTGGTGTTGAGTTTGTGGAATCCACCCAGTTGCACCCCGAAGACCGTGGTGCGCTCACACGCAGCGCCTTGGGCTCGGTGTCGTTTGAGCTGGTTCACAAAGAAAAATAAAAAGGCCACGCCATGAACTTACTCGACGGCTTCGGCATGGACACCATCACGATGGCTGGCTCTTTAGAAGCCAAACTCTCGGCGATGAAGGACGCAGGCTTCTCGCAAGTCATGCTGATGGCACGTGACTTGGTCACGCACCCCGGCGGCGTGCCGGCTGCCGTGGCGGCTATACAGGCCAGCGGCTTACGCCCCACGGGCTTCCAAGTTCTACGTGACTTTGAAGGTTTGTCGGGTCACTTGCATGGCTACAAAGTCGACATCGCCAAGTCGATGCTCGAGATGTGTGCCGCAACGGGCAGCAAAGTGTTGCTGGCTTGTTCGTCCACCTCGCGCCATGCCACCGACGACCTTGACCACATTGCCCGCGACCTGAAAAAACTCGCCATGATGGCTTTGCCCTTGGGCATCAAGGTGGCTTACGAAGGTTTGTCTTGGGGCCGCACGGTCAACGAATTCACGACCTCTTGGGACGTGGTGTGCCGTGCAGATTGCCCAAATCTTGGCATAGGTTTGGACTCCTTCCACATCTTTGCCGCCAATACGTCGCTGGATGCGATTGAAGATCTCGACCCAGACAAGATTTTCTTGGTTCAGTTGTCTGACTTCATGTGGAACGAAACCCCCACGTTTGAAGAGCGTATGACCACCGCACGTACTTTCCGCGTGTTCCCAGGCGAGGGCGTGCACAGCGAAGCCTTGGCTGATTTGGTGCTGCGCCTAGACCGCATTGGCTATCGTGGCGATTACAGCTTCGAAGTTTTCAACGAAGATTACCAACAGCTTCCATTAGCCACTGTGGCTGAGCGTGCGCGTAGGAGTGCCACATGGTTGCACGACAGCGTGCTGCACCGCTCCGCTCCGTTGCCTGCATGGACGCGCAACCCAAACAACCCATGAAACAACGTCAACTCGGCCCCTACAAAGTATCCGCCATTGGCCTTGGCTGCATGAACCTCAGCCACGCCTACGGTGCGCCACCCGCGCCTGAAGTGGGCGAGGCTCTGATTCACCGCGCCTTGGACTTGGGTGTGACGATGTTTGACACCGCCGCCTTGTATGGTTTTGGTACCAACGAATTGCTGGTGGGCAAGGCCCTTAAGTCGCACCGCAGCCAAATCACCTTGTGTAGCAAGGGCGGTATGGCGGGGGTGACTTTCCCTGATGGCGTGAAGCGCGTCATCAACGGCCGCCCGGAAGCTGTGCGACAAAACTGCGAAGACAGTTTGGCGCGCTTGGGAACCGATGTGATTGACCTGTATTACCTCCACCGCTGGGACAAGCAAGTGCCTATCGAGGACAGCGTAGGCGCTTTGAGCGACCTCGTGCGCGCAGGCAAGATTCGCGAGATTGGTTTGAGCGAAGTCTCCGCCTCCACGCTGCGTAAGGCGCATGCCGTGCACCCGATTGCCGCCGTGCAAACCGAATACTCGCTGTGGACACGCAACCCAGAAATCGCGGTGCTCAAAGCCTGCGAAGAGCTGGGGACGACCTTTGTCGCTTTCAGCCCGGTGGCGCGTGGTTTCTTATGCGGCGATTTACGCGATGTCAGCACCTTGGCTGCCAACGACATTCGCCGTGCCATGCCACGCTTTGGCGCTGACACCTATGCGGCTAACTTGCCTTTGCTCGATGCCTATCAAGCCATCGCGCGCGAAGCGGGCTGCACGCCTGCCCAGCTGGCCTTGGCTTGGTTGCTACACAAAGACAGCAAGCTCATCCCCATTCCTGGGACGCAAAATATCCGGCACCTCGAAGACAACATTGCAGCAGCTGATGTGGTGCTGTCGCCTGAGCAGATGCAACGTTTAGAAACTCTGATCAATCAGCAAACGGTGAAGGGGCTGCGTTACAACGCCCTGAACGCGTCTGAGGTCGATACCGAAGAGTTTTAATTCACGACCAACTCAAAGAGTTGCGCGCGCAACCAAGCATGAACGGGGTCTTGCTGATGCCGCACATGCCAGATGGCATACATGGGCATCTCCGGTGTTTCCATTGGAACAGCGGCATCGGCCAAACCGCGCAGCAAACCTTGGCGTAACAGACCGGGCAGGGTGGCTAAACGCTCTGTGCCTGTGACGAACGCCGCGACACCGGCAAAGCTGCTCAAGGTCGCTACAAATCGGCGGTTCACGCCGCGTTTGCGTAACGCCTCATCAATGTCTAAGCTCCGTTTAGGTTGATGCACGACGGTGATGTGCTCTGCGGCGACGTAGGCTTTGAGTGAGCGAGGGGCTTGACGTACAAGGGGATCAAAAAACACGCGGTAAGTGTCGGTAAACAAACGCTTGTGCTTGATGTCTGTCGCGTCTGGTGGGCGTGGGCTAATGACGAGCTGGCAGTCTTGCGCACGCAACATGTCGGCGCTGGGAACGTCAGACGGCACCACTCGAAGCGTGACCCCTGGGGCTTGCGTTTGCAAACGCTTGAGCAAAGCGGGCAGCAATAAGTCACGCTGCAAATCATTGGCAGCGATGGTGAAGCACTGGGTCAGACGTGCGGGTTCAAACGCGCCGCTGTGAACAAAACCTTGTAGTTGGTTCAGTAGGGCTTGGGCTTGCAGGGCCAAGGCTTCAGCGCGCGCTGTGGGCACAATGCCGCGCCCTGATTTCACAAATAAGGCGTCGCCCACAATGGCGCGCAACCGATCAAGCTGGTGGCTGACCGCCGACTGAGTGATGCCTAAGGTATTGGCGGCTCCAGTGACCGAGCCTTGCTCAATGACGGTGCTAAGCAGGTGTAGCAGATGACCGTCCAAATCCAAATGATTAAATTTTTTCATGGAACAAATGAGTATTGCGTGGTTTATTTTATGGGTTGAACGGCTCACACTCCAGTTCATTGAAAAATATCAATCACGGAGATGACCATGAGCCACAAACCCGAACCGATTTTTGGAACCACTTTGTTTGACGGTGACCAAGCCCAAAAAGGCTATGCCCTCAACAAGATGTGCTATTCCTTCAACAGCGCAGACAACCGCAACACATTCAAAGCCGATGAAGAGGCTTATATGAAGCAATACGGACTGAATGCCGAGCAGGCTGAGACCATTCGCACTCGGAACGTTCTGGGCTTGATTGCTGCGGGTGGCAACGTTTACTACCTTGCCAAGTTCGCAGGCATAGTGGGTTTGGACGTGCAAGACCTTGGCGCCGCCCAAACCGGCATGACCAAAGAAGAATTCAAAGCCAAGCTGCGCGCGGCAGACCACCCATAAACATCAAGGAAAAACACCATGGCAAAAATTGTTGGCGGTCTCGCCTCATCACACATCCCATCCATCGGCGGCGCGATTGCCAAAGGTCTTCAGCAAGATCCGTACTGGAAGCCTTTCTTTGATGGCTTCCCGCCCATTCACACGTGGCTGGGTAAGGTCAAGCCAGACGTGGCTGTGGTGTTCTACAACGACCACGGTTTGAACTTCTTCCTCGACAAAATGCCTACGTTTGCCGTGGGTGCCGCAGCGCAATACAACAACGCAGACGAGGGCTGGGGCATTCCCACCTTGCCACCGTTCAAAGGCGTGCCTGACTTGTCATGGCACATCATCAACGAGTTGGTAGAGAAGGAGTTTGATGTGGTGACTTGCCAAGAAATGTTGGTCGACCACGGCTTCGCCTTGCCGCTCAAGTTGTTTTGGCCTGACGACATTTGCCCAGTCTTGACCGTGCCGATCTGCATCAATACCGTGCAGTTTCCACTGCCATCGGCCAAGCCCTGCTACAACTTGGGCAAGGCCGTGGGAGATGCGATTCGCAGCTGGGATAGCAACTTGAATGTGGTGGTCTTGGGGACGGGTGGTCTGAGCCACCAACTTGACGGCGAGCGTGCTGGTCACATCAACAAAGCGTTTGATTTGGAATTCATGGATAGCCTGCAAACGAATCCTGAGTGGGCCACACAGTTCAGTATTCACGAGTTGGTAGAGAAAGCAGGCACACAAGGGGTGGAGCTGTTGATGTGGCTTGCCATGCGCGGTGCATTGGATGCGCACGTGACGCCCGTACACCAAAACTATCACATTCCAATTTCCAATACGGCAACTGGCGTGATGGCATTGGCGACGGTTTAAATCGAAGCCCCAAAGAAAAACCCCGCGAGTGCAAACTGGCGGGGTTTTTTGTTGCCCAACAAAAGCTGGGCAAAGGGTGCAGTTAAATCGTGTCGATGAAGCTGCGCAGTTTGTCGCTGCGACTTGGGTGCTTCAACTTACGCAATGCCTTGGCTTCAATTTGACGGATGCGTTCGCGCGTGACGTCAAATTGTTTGCCCACTTCTTCCAACGTATGGTCGCTGGCCATTTCGATGCCAAAACGCATGCGCAGAACTTTGGCTTCGCGTGGGGTGAGACCATCCAAGATGTCCTTCACCACATCGCGCAGGCCGGCCTGCATGGCAGCTTCGATAGGTGCGGTGTTGACGCTGTCTTCGATGAAGTCGCCCAAATGGCTATCGTCATCATCGCCGATGGGTGTTTCCATCGAGATAGGTTCTTTGGCGATCTTCATGATCTTGCGAATCTTGTCTTCTGGAATCTCCATCTTCTCGGCCAAGACGCTGGCATCGGGCTCAAAACCAAACTCTTGCAAGTGTTGGCGGCTGATGCGGTTCATCTTGTTGATGGTTTCGATCATGTGCACCGGAATACGGATGGTGCGAGCCTGATCCGCGATGGAGCGTGTGATGGCTTGGCGAATCCACCAAGTCGCGTAAGTCGAAAACTTGTAGCCGCGACGGTATTCAAACTTGTCCACGGCCTTCATCAAACCGATGTTGCCTTCTTGGATCAAGTCCAAGAACTGCAAGCCACGGTTGGTGTATTTTTTGGCGATCGAGATGACCAAACGCAAGTTGGCTTCGATCATTTCTTTCTTGGCACCGCGTGAGCTGCGCTCGCCGGCATTCATACGCTTGTTGATGTCTTTGAGTTGATCCAAAGGCACAACCACGCGCGATTGCAAGTTCATCAGCTTTTGCTGCAAATCTTGCACGGGTGGAATGAAACGGGCAATGGTGACGGACCAAGGCTTGCCTGCGGCCGCTTGTTTTTCAACCCATTTGAGGTTGATCAGGTTAGGCGGGAAGTCTTTGACGAACGTGGCCTGCGGCATGCCGCATTTGTCCACAATGATGCGACGCAGTTCGCGTTCATTTTTACGCACATCGTCGACTTGGCCGCGCACGGATTCGCACAGCTTTTCAATGGTTTTGGCAGTGAAACGAATACCCATCAACTCGGTGGTCAATGCGGTCTGCGCCTTCACATACGTTGGCGTGCCGTAACCTTCTTTGTCATAGGTTTTGCGCAGCTTCTCGAACAGCACAATCATGCGGTCGAAGCGCTCTAAGGCCGCATTCTTCAACTCTTCCAATTTCTTGGTCAGAGCCTTCGAGCCGCCTTTGCCGTCGTCATCGTCTTCTTCGTCGAATTCGTCGAAGTCTTCTTCGGCCACATAGTCGTCTGCCTCGTTGAGGTTGTTGAAGCCGTCCACGATGGTGGAGATGACGACTTTGTTTTCACGAATGTCTTCGGCCATTGCCAATACGGCGGCGATGGTGGCAGGGGAGCCGCTGATGGCGGCCATCATGTCCATCAAGCCACCTTCGATGCGCTTGGCAATTTCAATTTCACCCTCGCGGGTCAACAACTCGACCGTTCCCATTTCGCGCATGTACATGCGCACGGGGTCGGTGGTGCGGCCGAATTCGCTGTCCACGGTGGACAGAGCGGCTTCGGCTTCCTCTTCGGCTTCTTCTTCGGTGGCGGCCGTTGGGGTGTTGTTGTTGAGCAGCAGAGTTTCTGCGTCTGGGGTGTGTTCGTAAACGGCAACGCCCATGTCGTTCAGCATGCTGATCACGACTTCGAGTGTTTCAGCATCGACCAACTTGTCGGGCAAGTGGTCGGAGATTTCACCGTGCGTCAGGTAGCCACGTGTCTTGCCGAGTTTGATCAGCGTTTTCAAACGTGAACGACGCTTTTGCATGTCTTCTTCAGACAGCACGGTTTCGTCCAACCCGAATTCTTTCATCAAGGCGCGTTCTTTGGCCTTGCTGATTTTCATGCGCAGTGGTTTGACCTTTTCAACACCAGCTTCGACTACAGGTTCTTCACCCACGAGGTCGGCTTCGATGTCACTCATGTCTGCGTCATCGCCAGAGGCTTTTTTGCCTTTGGTTGTTTTCTTGGCTGCGGCTTTGGGCTTGGCCGCTTTAGGTGCATGGGCTTCTACGGCCGAGGCTTTTTTCTTGGTGACTTCTGCTTTAGGAGGTGTAGCAGTTTTAGTTTTTGATGCGGGCACTGATGAAGCTTTCGTTGCGGGCTTAGCTGCTGGTTTAGCAGCGGTTTTTGCAACGGGCTTTGCGGTTGGCTTAGTAACTGCTTTGACAGGGGCTTTGACGATTGGCTTGGCTGTGACTTTGGGCGCAGCGGGGGCTGGCTTTTTGCTCACAGTTTTGGCAACAACCTTCTTGGCCACAGGCTTAGCAGGCTTCTTGGACTTGCGGTCAACAGGCATGGAAACTCCTAGACATCAAAGAAACGAATACACAGCGCCGTAAAAACCCGGCGCGGGAAGAGAAAGGGGGGTGAAGTGGTGAACCTCTATTAGCAAGCGGATTGGGCGAACATTTGGAATGCAGTCCTTGCGGTAAGGTGGCGAGTCGTGCGCTTGTGTCACGGTTAGCCGGGTCCGGAGGTGCTGCTGTCGCACTTGCTAAATCGGATTATACCTAAAATCGCAGCCTCACTGAGGCGGCAGGCCCGTCAGTCTTGGCTTTCGACCAGTTTTTGTGGAATCAGGCCTAACTGTTTGCGCCGCTCAAACAGAACTTTGTAGCGCTGCATGGCCGTGGGGTCTGCGGCGGCCTCGGCAATGGCTTCTTTCATTTGAAGGTCTAGGCTTTCAAATAAAATTTTGTTCAAGATGCCGCGTAGCTCCAAGCCCGCCTCTCGTTGTTGAGCTTCAGGGGTGATCGTTTCGGGTTTAGGCTTGCCATCGTCGTCCAGCACGGGTGTGAAGGCGGTGGACATCACGCGTAGCGCGAGGTTTTCCGCTTCATGTTCGCGCAGGCCCTCCCGCAGTGCACCCCAAGACTGCGTGCCGTATTCATGGTGTTGGAGGTCCAGCCACACAAAAAGTGGGCCGTGGGGTGGGGCCAGTTCGCATAACAGGTTGTGGTCTTCGGTGGAGAGGTCGTCCCAAATCTCCATGTGCGAGAGCAGTACGCGGGCAGCATGGTCGGCACGGCCTTGCGGGATCAGGCGTGTGCCGCGTTTGTAGCTTTTAGGCGCATAGGATTCGCGTGGTTTGAACTTGGACGATTTTTTAAATTCGCCCGAGCGTGCGGGCGCAGCCGCAGGGGCCGTGGGCATCCACAGGTCCTGCAACTCGTGGTTGCCCAAATCGGCCAACTCGGCGATTTCACTGAGCAATTGGCGTTTGAGCGCACCGTCGGGCAAGGCCATCCACATGGGCTTGGCGTTGCTGGCCATGTGCGCACGGCCCTCTGCAGTGTGTAGGTCGCAATTTTCGCGGGCCACCTCCACAAGAAATCGACTCAATGGCATGGCTTCGGTCACGCAGTGGGCAAAGGCCTCTTTGCCGAACTCGCGGATGTAGCTGTCGGGGTCATGCTCGGCGGGCAAGAACAAAAACTTCACGCTGCGCACATCGCTGGCGTAGGGCAGGGCGCCCTCTAGCGCCTTACGTGCGGCGCGACGGCCTGCGCTATCGCCATCAAAGCTGAACACCACGTTGTCTGTAAATCGGAATAACTTTTGCACGTGGTCTGTGGTGCAGGCTGTTCCCAGAGTGGCCACGGCGTTTGGAAAGCCCAGTTGCGCCAAGGCCACCACATCCATGTAGCCCTCGGTCACCAGCACATAGCCTGCATCGCGCAATGCGTTGCGGGCTTCAAACAAGCCATACAACTCGCGACCCTTGCTGAACACGGGGGTTTCGGGGGAGTTGAGGTACTTGGGCGTGCCCTCAAACAACACCCGTCCGCCAAAGCCGATGCATTCACCTTTGACGTTGCGGATGGGGAACATCACGCGGTCGCGGAAGCGGTCGTAGCGTTTTTCTTCTTCGCCGTCTTCTTGGTTGACGATCACCAAGCCGCTTTCTGCGAGTAACGGGTCTTGGTAGTCGGGAAACACGCTGGCCAAGCTGCGCCAACCTTCAGGTGCGTAGCCCAGACCAAATTGTTTGGCAATTTCACCGCTCAAGCCACGGCCCTTGAAGTACTCGATGGCCTTGGGTGAGTTGCGCAGGTGTTTACGGAACGATTCACCTGCTTTTTCCAGCACCTCATTGAGCGTGACCTGCTTGTGGCGTTGCTGCGCGGCGCGTTCACGGTCTTGGGGGGAGCTTTCTTCTTCAGGCACCTGCATCCCCACGCCTTGGGCCAAGTCTTTGACGGCCTCGACGAAGGTCATGCCCGCATGCTCCATCAAGAAGCCGATCGCATTGCCGTTTTTACCGCAGCCAAAACAATGGAAAAACTGCTTGGCGGGGCTGACCGAAAACGAGGGCGACTTTTCACCGTGGAACGGGCACAGCCCCATGAAGTTGGCGCCACCCTTTTTGAGTTGCACGTAGCGACCCACCACCTCGACCACGTCGACGCGGGCAAGGAGTTCTTGGATGAAGTGCTGGGGGATGGCCATGTGAGAGAAAAGCTTGGAGCGTCGATTTTAGGCAGCCGCTTCCACCTTTCCCGTCTGGCCGATTGTTTATTTCGGGGCCAGACGAATCGCACCATCCAAACGGATGACTTCGCCATTGAGCATATCGTTTTCAAAAATATGCAGCGCGAGTTTGGCGTAGTCTTGAGGCGTTCCTAGGCGCGACGGGAAGGGCACGCCTGCGGCCAGTGCGTCTTGCACGTCTTGGGGCATACCAAACAACATGGGCGTACCAAAGATGCCTGGGGCAATGGTCATGTTGCGAATGCCGCTGCGGGCTAGGTCGCGGGCGATGGGCAAGGTCATGCCCACCACGCCGCCTTTAGAGGCGCTGTAAGCCGCTTGGCCGATTTGACCGTCGTAGGCGGCGACAGATGCCGTGGAAATCAACACGCCGCGCTCGCCTGTGGCTTCAGGTTCGTTGTGGCACATGGCTTCGGAGGCCAAGCGAATCATGTTGAAGCTGCCAATCAGGTTGATGGTGACGGTTCGGCTGAAGCTGCTCAGGGCGTGGGCGCCGTTTTTACCGACCGTTTTTTCGGCAGGGGCTACACCGGCGCAGTTGACTAAGCCCATGAGCTTGCCCAGTGACACAGCTTTGGCCACCACGGCTTGTCCATCGGCTTCGTTGCTCACATCGCACTTCACAAAGACACCGCCAATGTCTTTGGCCACGGCTTCGCCTTTGTCAGCTTGCATATCCGCAATGACCACCGTGGCCCCCTTGGCTGCCAACGCACGAGCGGTGCCTTCGCCTAAGCCCGATGCGCCGCCTGTGACGATGAAAACTTTGCCTTTGATGTCCATGAGGGTCTCCTGAGTTTTGAAATATGTCTTACGTTTACGTAAACGTCAATTATGACGGGATCTGAATGCCCGGAGGAGGGGATCTAGGACAATCCCTTGCTACTGAGTCTATTTTTTGAAAGTTCTTGAATGAATCTGTGTCCTTTGCCCGCTCCGTTCACCTTGCGTTGCTGGGTCTTGGCTTTGTGTGTGGCCGTGTTGGCGGGTTGTTCTGCCCCTGGCCCTGTCGTGTCCGGTGACGCTTCTAAGCCTCAAGCCACTGTTGCCAAGCGCGCGCCTAAATTTGGTTTGGCCTTGGGCGGTGGTGCCGCCCGTGGGTTTGCCCACGTGGGCGTCATTCAGGTACTCGAAGAAGCCGGTATCCGCCCCGACTTGGTGGTTGGAACGTCCGCCGGTAGCGTGGTTGCCGCTTTTTATGCCAGCGGTAAAACGGGCGCGCAATTGCAAAAGGTCTCTGAGAACATGGAGGAGGCGACCATCACGGACTGGACAGTCCCCTTGCTGGGTCGCGGCATGATGCGCGGTGACGCCTTAGGGCGCTACGTCAACGCGCAAACCGGGAACCGACGCATTGAAGATTTCAAGATGCCTTTGGGCATCGTGGCGACCGACTTGCGCACGGGCGATGGCGTGTTGTTCCAGCGTGGTGATGTGGGGACAGCGGTGCGTGCGTCCAGCTCGGTCCCGTCGGTGTTTGAGCCGGTTCGCATTGGTAATCGGGAGTTCGTGGATGGTGGTTTGGTCTCGCCTGTGCCTGTGCGTTATGCCCGTCAAATGGGCGCTGAATATGTGCTGGCCATTGACATTTCCAGTCCCCCCGAAAACGGTAAGACTGGCGATATGTTTCAAATCTTGATGCAGACCTTCACCATCATGGGCAAAAGCATTAACAACTTTGAATTGCGCGATGCCGACTTGGTAGTGCGCCCAGCCTTGGCTGATGTGGGCAGTGCTGACTTCAAAGCCCGTCGCCGCTCTATGGAGGCGGGTCGTGCCGCGATGTTGCAAGCTTTGCCTAAACTCAAAGCAGCGCTGGCCGGTCAGTGACCAATCCAAGCAGGCAAAAAAAAGGGGCCCGCCTTGCGGCGAGCCCTTGAAGGGATTTCTGCACCCTGAGGTGACGAAGAATCCGAGGAGACAATCTTTACAGATTAACGCTTCTTAGAAACGCTTTTAGTTGCTTTCACAGCAGTTTCAGTTGCAGTTTGGATGTGTGACTCAGCCATGTCAGCAGCTTGCTTGACAGCTTTTTGCACAGATTCCACAGCAGTGGTGCTGGCAGTCACAGCTTGCTTGAAGAAAGCAACAGCTTGCTCAGAGCCAGCTGGTGCGTTTTTCAAAGCTGTTTCGATATAAGCTTGAGCGGCTTGTTGGCCTTCAGCGGCTTTGCCTTCGAGGCCTTTGGTCAAGTCAGCGCCAGTGCCTGAAGCGATGTCATAGATGTGACGGCTGTAAGCAGCAGACTTTTCAGCCAAAGGTTGCAAGAAGCTGGTTTGCAAAGCGATCAGCTCTTGTGCGTCCTTCACACCCATCACCGCTTTGGCGTGAGCAGCAGACTCAGCCAAGGCAGCGCGGCCGGCAGTCAGGTTCAATTCAACCATTTTTTCCACGCCAGAGAAGGCTTTGTTTGACAGACCGAACAGGTTGTCCAAGTTGGCTTTGTTTGTGGCGGCGATTTGTTCAACGTTCATCATAGAAATACTCCAGAAGTAAAAAAGGGTTTGTGAAAAATGTTGCGGTGCAGCATTGGGTTGAAGTTTAGGGTAATCCCGAGGTTATGCAAGAGGGTTTGGGGTATTCGCATCCTGTTTAGAGGTGACTTTCTAAAACCTGTGGGTTCTCGGTCTTGGCGACAATGAGACCTTTACTTATGCCGCTTGTCAGGCCTTATGCGCGCTTTCTACGCTGATCACTTTGTCTTGCCCCTGCCCGATGGACACCGCTTTCCCATGGCCAAGTACCGGCTGCTGCGTGATCGACTGGCGGTTGACCTGCCTGAAGTCGAGTTGACGGAGGCTGAGCCTGCCAGTGATGGCGAGCTGGCTTTGGTTCACGCGCCCAGCTATATCCAGTCGGTGGCGCAGGGCACGTTGACTGAGCCGCAACAAAAAGAAATCGGATTCCCTTGGTCGCCTGCGATGGTCGAGCGTTCCCGCCGCTCAGCGGGTGCCACGGTCATGGCTGCGCGTGTTGCGTTGTTTGAGGGGCAGGGCGTGGCGGCCAACTTGGCAGGGGGCACGCACCACGCCTACGCCGACAAAGGCAGTGGTTTTTGTGTGTTCAACGATGCAGCAGTCGCCACACGATTGATGCAGGCCGAATGGGGGCGTACCCACAAGCAGCCTTTGAAGGTGGCCATCGTTGACTTGGATGTGCACCAAGGCGATGGCACGGCCCGCATTTTTGGGCAGGACGCTCACGTGTTCACCTTGTCGATGCACGGCGCTCGCAACTTCCCTTTTGTCAAAGAGAGCAGCGATTTGGATGTCGAATTGCCTGACGGATGCAATGACGCCGCTTATTTAGAGGCGCTGGAGCTGGCGTTGGCCGAGCTCGACGCGCGCTTTACCCCGGGCTTGGTGATTTATTTGGCCGGCGCTGATCCGCACGAGGGCGACCGCCTAGGCCGACTGAGTTTGAGCTTTGACGGTCTAGAAGCGCGTGATCGCCGCGTCTTTGACTGGGCATGGCGTCAGCGCATTCCTTTGGCCTTCGCGATGGCGGGGGGCTATGGTCAACAAATGTCTGACACAGTTCAGGTGCAAGTCAACACCTACCGTGTCGCCTATGCGTACTGGCGACACTGGCAAAATCTAGCCCCATGAGTTCAATGCTGCACACGGGCACTTCGTGCATGTTTCTGTGAATAAAGTAAATCGTTGGCCAGTGATGGCCTTACCCTTGAATTTGAAAATCGTCTTGGAAGTACTCTTATGACTCACCCCTCCAATGTCAGCGCAGTCGATCACGCCATCACCTCGCGCATGTCCGCTCGCGCGTTCACGCAGCAAACGGTATCGCGTGAGTTGATCACGGACATTTTGCAATTGGCCAGTCGTTCGCCCTCTGGCACAAACACCCAGCCTTGGAAGGTGTACGTGTTGCAAGGCGCAAGCCGTGACGGTTTGGTCGAGAAGGTGTGCGCTGCCCACGACGCCATGCGCGCCAATCCTGACTTGGCCAAGCAATACCAAGAACCCTACGACTATTACCCCACGCAATGGGTCAGCCCCTACATTGATCGTCGCCGTGAAAACGGTTGGAGCCTCTATGGGCTGCTGGGCATCGGCAAAGCCGACAAAGACCGCATGCATGAACAGCAGCAACGCAACTTCAAATTCTTTGATGCACCTGTGGGTTTGATGTTCACCATTGATCCCATCATGGGCCGAGGCTCTTTGCTGGACTACGGCATGTTCTTGCAAAACATCATGGTGGCCGCGCGTGCGCGTGGCTTGCACACCTGCCCTCAAGCGGCGTGGAATGCGTTTCACAGCATCATCCTGCCTCACATCGGCGCCGGTGAGGGGGAGATGTTGGTCTGCGGCATGTCATTGGGCTATGCCGATGAGAGTGACAAGGTCAATACCTTGGTCACACCTCGCGTACCTGTGAATGAATTCACCCATTGGGTGGCTTGAGTTTTTAGTTAGCTTGCGATGATCATCACCAGTCTTCTCGACACAGACCTCTATAAATTCACCATGATGCAGGCTGTCCTGCATCAGTTTCCAAGCGCGCAGGTTTCATACAAATTCAAGTGTCGAAATCCGGGTGTAGCGCTGGCGCCATACGTGCAAGAAATTCGCGATGAAATCCGTTCGCTCTGCAGTCTGCACTTTCAAGATGCTGAGTTGGCTTGGTTGGGCAGTTTGCGTTTCATCAAGAGTGACTTTGTCGATTTTTTGGGCCTGTTTCGACTGAATGAAAAGTACATCCAAGTCAATGCGCTCTCGAACGGTGAGATCGACATCAGCATCCAAGGCCCTTGGCTCCACACGATTTTGTTTGAGATCCCGGTACTGGCCATCGTCAACGAGGTCTACTTTCGCAATACGCAGAAAATGCCAGACTTCGTAGAGGGTCGAAAGCGACTTGAGAAAAAGATTGAGGCCTTGCATGCAGAACGTTTGAGCGACTTAAAGATTGCCGATTACGGCACACGACGCCGCTTCTCCAAAGCTTGGCACGAAGAGTTGTTGCGTGTGCTGTCCGCTAAGTTGGGTACAGGGGGTGACGGTCAATTAGCCGGCACCAGTAACGCCTTGTTTGCGATGAAATTGGGTCTCACCCCCTTGGGCACCATGGCGCACGAATATCTGCAAGCATGTCAATCCCTCGGGCCACGTTTGCGTGACAGCCAAGTGTTTGGCTTTGAGACGTGGGCACGCGAATATCGGGGTGATCTAGGCATCGCATTGAGTGATGTGTATGGCATTGAGCCCTTCTTACGCGACTTTGATATGTACTTCTGTAAGTTGTTCGATGGTGCGCGACACGACAGTGGCGACCCCTTCAATTGGGGCGAGCGCATGATCGCGCACTACCGCAATAACCGTGTTGACCCCATGACCAAGACGCTGATTTTTTCGGATGGTCTGACCATCGAAAAAATCATCGCGTTGTACCAGCAGTTCCGTGGTCGTTGTCAATTGGCTTTTGGTATTGGGACCAACTTGACCAATGACTTGGGCTATGAGCCCTTGCAAATCGTCATCAAGATGACGCAGTGCAATGGTCAGCCTGTCGCCAAACTGTCCGACACACCCTCGAAGAATATGTGCCAAGATGAAAAATACTTGGCCTATCTGCGCCAAGTGTTTGACATTGCCCAACCCACTTGACCCCAAAGCGGCTGCATGAACTACCTCAAAATTGCGTTGCTATTTGCGTTGGCTTTTGTCGTGAATTTGCTCGCGCCAAATTTACTACAACACATGGCCCATTTAGACAGCACTGAAGCTGCCATCGCTTCGACGCTCTGGTGTTTGGGTTTGTTTTTGTTGTTTGGATGGGCCTGCAGCAAAGTGGCTGAAGGCACGATTTTTCCAAGCTTCACCATGCAGTTGTTGGTGGGTATCGTTTTGCACGAGGCGCTGGCACCTTTGACTTCGCAACTGGTTTTGTCGGTGGTGGTGTGTACGGCCTTGGCCGCCATCATTTTAAAATCAGGTGGCGATGAGATTGAGCGCAAAGATTTTTTAAAAATTGCTTTCCCCACTTTGCTGATTGCCACCGTGGGCTACTTGGTCACTTTCTTCATCATGTTCCCCGTGTTGATGTGGCTGGGCTTGGACAGCAAAACTGCGGCGCTGTTGTCAGCCATCATCGGTTCGACTGATCCGGCCGCGTTGATTCCTACTTTCAAGAATTTGCTATTTAAACCCGCGTTCAAACAAATATCTAATTTGGCGGTGGCCGAAAGCGCATTGAACGATGCGGTAGGTGCCATCTTCACTGGGGCAATTGCCGCGATGGTGTTGGCGGGCATTGAGATTGACAGCGTGGGGCAATTGGCAGCCGGACTTTTCAGCGCCGACAACTTGCAATTGTTAGCCGCTCAGTTCGGTTTTGGTGTGGTGGCTGGCGTCATTGGCTGGTTGGGTATGTATGCGTTTGAACGCTACAAATCCAAAAGCAACGCGCAAGGTCAATCAGATGCGCCCTATGACTTTGCCTTGGTTTTGGCGGTGCCCTTGGTCACCTTTGTGTTGGCTCAGATGATCCATGGCAATGGTTTCTTAGCCGCCTTTATCGCCGGTTTGTTGGCCAACTTCAACCATGGCACGCACTATTTTCACGGGTTGTTGCATAGTCTCGAAGTCAAGGTTGAGAGCGTGGCCAAGCCAACCATCTTCATGATGGTCGGGCCATTCGTTTCTTTGCAGAATCTTGCCGATACCGCCCTGATGGGGCTGTTGGTGTCGTTGTTTTTTATTCTGCTGGCACGTCCGTTGGCCGTATTTGTGTCATTGCTACCCACTTCGGTGGGCCATCAGGAAAAGCTGTTTTTGTGCGCCGTGCGCGAAACCGGTGTCATCCCCGTGGTGCTGGCCGTCATCACCGTGGCGCAGTTCCCAGACTTAAAGCTGCTCATGCCTTTGACGGCGTGGGTTGTCATTTGGACCTTAACCCTGCTCCCCGCGCTCACCCCTTGGTGGGCTAAAAAATTAAAGATGCTTGAGTAATTTATGAAACCCAAAATTATCATCGCCCGCCCTATTTTTGAAGAAACGTTGGCACATTTGCGTGAGCATTTCGACGTGACCGACAACCAAGCCGATGTCCCGTGGACCAAAGCCTCGTGGATGCAAGCGTTGTCCCAACACGTGGGTGCACTCACCACAGGTTCCGACCCTGTCGACGCTGACGTGCTCAAGGCATGCCCCCATTTGAAAGCTGTCGCCAACATGGCCGTGGGCTACAACAACTTTGACGTGCCTGCCATGACCGCGCACGGCGTGCAAGCCAGCAACACACCTGATGTGTTGACCGAAACCACGGCTGACTTTGGCTTTGCTTTGTTGATGGCCACTGCGCGCCGCATCACGGAGAGCGAACACTACCTGCGCCGTGGCGAGTGGACGCAATGGCGCTTCGACATGTTTGCAGGCGCTGAAGTGCATGGCAGCACCATTGGTATTTTGGGCATGGGTCGCATTGGCCAGGGTATTGCGCGCCGTGCAGCACACGGTTTTGGTATGAAGGTGATTTATCATAACCGTTCACGTTTGACGCCCGAGGCTGAAGTCGAATGCAAAGCCACGTATGTGAGCAAAGAAGAGCTGCTCAAAACAGCAGACCATGTGATGTTGGTCGTGCCCTACAGCGCCGCATCGCATCACACCATCGGCGCGGCAGAATTGGCGCAAATGAAGCCGACGGCCACACTCATCAACATCGCACGCGGTGGCATCGTGGACGATGCTGCTCTGGCTGTGGCCCTGCGCGAACGCCGCATTGCGGCTGCGGGCTTGGATGTGTTTGAGGGTGAACCCAAGGTGCATCCAGATTTGCTGACCGTGCCCAACGTGGTGTTGACCCCGCACATCGCGAGCGCATCCATCCCCACACGCAAGGCCATGGCCAATTTGGCGGCGGACAACCTCATCAGCTACTTGACCCAAGGCAAATCGTTGACGCCTTTGAATATGGTGGCTGCGTGATGGAAGTTTGGATCGCGGTTGGCATTGGCGCTTTCAACGCCTTGCTCTTGTTGGTGTTGATGCGACGCCCCAGTGGCAACAACGACGCGACAGCCTTGGCTTTGCAGCAGAGCTTGCAGAGCGTGCACGAGAAGCTTGAGCGCATTGAACGCGAGCTGCGCACGGAGATCGCTGAGTCGTCCCGCGGTGGTCGGCAAGAGTTGACGCAAAACTTGGCGCTCTTTCAGCAAAGCCAAGTCCAGCAACTCACGCTCATGCAAAAAAGCATTGTCGACACGCTGAATCAACAGCTGCAGCAACTGCAAAAAAGCAATGCTGACAAGCTCGACGAAATGCGCCGGACCGTTGACGAAAAACTGCAAACCACGCTGGAGAAACGTTTGTCAGAGAGCTTCAAGCAAGTGGCCGAGCGTTTAGAGCAAGTGCACAACGGCTTGGGTCAAATGCAAAAGTTGGCTGATGGTGTGGGCAGCTTGCAGCGCGTGCTAACCAACGTCAAAACGCGCGGCATGTTTGGCGAGGTGCAACTTGAAGCCTTGCTCGAGCAAGTGCTGACGATTGAGCAATACGCCAAGCAAGTCGAAACCAAACCCCGCAGCAACCAACGCGTGGACTTTGCGATTCGCTTTCCCGGTCGCGGTGGCGACGATGGCGAGCCCGTGTGGCTACCCGTTGACGCCAAGTTTCCGCGTGAAGACTACGAACGACTGCTAGATGCCCAAGACCGAGCCGATGCTCCGGCGGCAGAAGCGGCGGGCAAGGCTTTGGAGGTGCGTATTCGCACCGAAGCCAAGAGCATTGCCGAGAGCTACTTGGCCCCCCCACACACGACCGACTTCGCTATTTTGTTTTTGCCAGCCGAAGGTTTGTATGCGGAAGTATTGCGCCGTCCTGGTTTGATGGACAGCTTGCAGCGTGACTACCGCGTCACCCTGGCAGGCCCCACCACCTTGCTGGCCATGCTCAACAGCTTGCACATGGGTTTTCGCACCTTGGCACTGGAGCAGCAAGCTTCTGAAGTATGGAAGGTCTTGGGCGCTGTCAAAACTGAATTCGAACGCTACGGCGATTGGGTGGAGAAAGTGCGCGAGCAGGTGCAAAAAGCGGCAGACACCTTGGACCGCGCCGACACGCGCAGTCGTCAAATGCGCCGAGCTTTGAAAAACGTCGAAGCCTTACCCGAAGGCGAAGCCCAAGCCTTGCTGCCCAAGTTTGACGAAGCCTTAGACGACTCGGACGCCAGCGTGTGAGGCGTGAACTCACCAAACTGATTGCCGGTCAAGTGTGCCTGCACGCATGCATGGCAGGCATGCGCATGGCGGCCCCGTTGATGGCGTTGCGAAACGGCCAAACGGAAGCTGCGGTCGGCTTGCTGCTGGCTTTGTTCGCGTTGACGCAAGTCTTCTTGGCTTTGCCCGCAGGCCGTTATGCCGATTTACATGGTTTGAAGCGCCCCGTGATGTGGAGTGTATTGATGGGCACCACCGGCGCGGGGGCTGCCGCCATTTGGCCTATCTTTCCCGTGTTGTGTTTCAGCGCCTTGATGACGGGTGGCGCCACGGGCTTGACCATCATTGCTTTGCAACGCCATGTGGGGCGTGCGGCGCAAGGCGTGGCGCAAATGAAGGAGGCCTTCAGTTGGTTGTCGATTGCGCCGGCATTCTCCAACTTCATTGGCCCCTTCTCCGCGGGTTTGTTGATTGACTATGCTGGCTTTCAATGGGCTTATGCCGCGATGGCCCTGTTGCCGGTGATCGCATGGCTGGCCATTCGCCAAGCGCACGAACTGCCTAAAGTGGTCAAGCCTGAAGGGTCAGACAGCAGCAATGTTTGGGACTTGTTGAACGAGCCCATGTTTCGTCGCTTGCTGGTGGTGAATTGGTTCCTGTCCGCCTGCTGGGATGTGCATACCTTTGTCGTGCCCATCATGGGGCATGAACGCGGGTTGAGCGCGTCAGCCATTGGCTCTATCTTGGGCGCATTTGCCATCGCCGCCTCACTCATTCGTCTGATGCTACCCATCGTCGCTGCGCGCATGCAGGAGTGGCAAGTCATCACTGGGGCGATGGTCATCACCTCCGTGCTGTTAGGTCTGTATCCGTTCACCAGCACCGCGCTGGGGATGGGGGCCTGTTCTGTGCTGCTGGGCTTGTCTCTTGGCTCGGTGCAGCCGATGGTGATGAGCACGCTGCATCAAATCACGCCTGAACATCGACACGGTGAAGCCTTGGGTTTGCGCCTGATGGGTATCAATGCGTCAAGTGTGTTGATGCCTGTGGTGTTTGGTGCTGCAGGCACCGTGATTGGCATCAGCGGGGTTTTTTGGTGTGTCTCTGCCGTCGTTGGCTTGGGTTCACGCAGTGCGTTTTTGCTCAGAGTGCATAAAAATCACGGATGAAATTCCATGCTTCGTCGACGGTGTCGGCATACTTGAACAAGTCCAAATCTTCCTCAGAGATCACACCTTCTTCGACCAACACGTGCAGGTTGATCAAGCGCTTCCAGTGGTGACTGCCAAAGAGCACGATGGGCACGGGCTTGGCTTTTTTACATTGGACGAGGGTGAGTGTTTCAAACAACTCGTCCAAAGTTCCAAATCCACCAGGGAAGGCGACCAAGGCTTTGGCGCGCATCATGAAGTGCATTTTGCGCATGGCAAAGTAGTGAAACTTGAAACTCAGGTCTGGTGTGATGTAGGGGTTTGGGGTTTGTTCGTGGGGTAG
>Ga0007794_10000108_pt1 | contig 27323 bp, 16 predicted proteins | sample CryBogmetaGMA5M_FD_60365 | JGI IMG/M metagenome (GOLD analysis project Ga0007794, IMG submission 60365) | Freshwater microbial communities from Crystal Bog, Wisconsin, USA - MA5M | ecosystem: Environmental > Aquatic > Freshwater > Lake | place: Crystal Bog, Wisconsin, USA | collected 2009-07-06
ACCGCCGGGTACGTTTACGCCGGACGTGCTCAGATTGGAAATCATCTCACCGAGCGATGCGTTCTTTCCGCCCACTTCGGGGATGTCGTTGATGCCGAGCGACTGGAAGGGGATAACGTATGATTTCATTATATTTTCCTTGGTTATCATCACGGGATCATCCACGGAACGACATAGGCCTGTATCGTGGTGATCACGCCGACCAGTGCTGCCAGTGACAGGCTGTGCTTGAGCGTGAAGCGGAACAGGTCACCTTCACGACCGACCAGTCCTGTCGCAGCGGTTGCCACGGCGATAGATTGAGGCGAGATCATTTTACCGGTCACGCCACCCGTTGAATTGGCGGCGACCATCAGGGTGTCGCTGACGCCGACCTGATGAGCGGTATTTGCCTGAAGGTTGCAGAACAGGGCGTTCGATGAAGTGTCAGATCCTGTCAGGAACACGCCTATCCATCCCAGGAATGGTGAGAAGAACGGGAACGCGACACCGGTACCTGCCAAGAGCAGGGCCAAGGTCGCCGACAGTCCTGAATAGTTGGCGATAAAGGCGAAGGCCAACACCATGCCGATCGAATAGATGGGCAGCATCAGTTCCTTGAGCGTACCACCGAAGCTTTTTATGGCATCCAGCGGTTTCATGCGCAATACGATCACGCTGACGATGGCTGAGAGCAGAATCGCGGTACCTGTTGCGGAAAACCAGTTGAAACTGTACACGGCCGCATACGCTTTGGGCATATTGACGATAGGCGGCATCTTGAACACCAGGTTGTCGAGCATGGGAACCGGCACATTGATGACGGTCCAGGCCAGATCGCCGCCCTTGCTAAACAATGCCTTAAAGGGTTTGAGCGACCAGATGGTGACGAACACGGTGAGGATGATGAACGGTGACCATGCCTTGAACACCTGGCCGAAGGAATGGCTTTCCGCTTTCATGACAATTTCCTGACCGCTGAAGCGGAAGATGTTTTTTGGCTTCCAGAATTTCAGGAAGATGGTCAATGAAATCAGGCTGACCAGCGCGGAAGTGATATCGGGTAATTCAGGGCCGATGAAGTTGGCGGTCAGGAACTGGGTGATGGCGAAAGAGGCGCCGCAAACCAGAATGGCAGGCCAGGTTTCACGCACACCGCGCCATCCGTCCATGATCATGATGACCCAGAATGGAATCAGCACCGATAACAGGGGCAGCTGGCGACCGGCCATTTGACCGATCTTGAACGCATCGATGCCGGTGACTTGTCCTGCGACGATGATAGGAATCCCCATTGCGCCAAAGGCGACCGGTGCGGTGTTGGTGATCAGGCAAAGACCTGCGGCGTAGAGCGGGTTAAAACCCAAGCCCACCAGCAGAGCGGCGGTGATCGCCACCGGCGCGCCAAATCCTGCCGCACCTTCAAGAAAGGCGCCAAAGGAGAAACCTACCAGCAACATCTGCAGGCGCTGATCTTCGGTTACCGTGACCACCGAGGCGCGGATGATTTCAAACTGGCCTGTTTTGACGGTGATCTTGTAGAGGAATACGGCGGTGACGATGATCCATGCGATCGGCCATATCCCGAACAAAAAGCCGTAGCCGGCGGATGCCAGCGCCATGGTGGCGGGCATATGATAGAAGAATACGGCAACCAGCAAAGCCAGTAAAACCGTGAAGCTGCTGGCAAGATATCCCTTCATCCTGAATACCGCGAGCGCCACGAAGAAAAAGATGACCGGAATTGCAGCGATCAGTGATGATAACCACAGACTGCCGAGCGGATCGTATAACTGTTGCCAGGTTTGCATGAAATTCTCCTCTGTTTTATTGGTATGGTGTGTTGCTGCGGTGGTGAAACGGGGTCAGGTGTCTGTACGGCTGCACTCTTCGAGCAGATAGGCAACAGAACGATAGGAAAGTCCGCTCTCGCTGGTCAGTCCTATTTCGCAGGTGCGATTGGTGGAGTAGCCTGCATTGCAGTTCGCCGGGAGTTCTGCCGGCAAGCCCCGCAGCGCATGGTGATTGAGTTCAGGTACGGCAAAGCCACGGTCGCCGCCAAAGCCGCAGCATTTGACGCTGGCAGGTTCGATGATCTGACGTGAGCAGGCCGCCATCACGGCACGCAGCTTGGTATCGGAAGATTCGCGCCGCACGCTGCAGTTGATATGCAGCGCGACGGGTTCGGTTTTTGGGGTGATGAACAGTCGCGGCAGCAGCGCATCGTGGGCGAACTCATGGAAGTCGAGCACGTTCAGGCGATTTTTGATGTGGTTTCGGATGCGTGCCGAGCAGGGGCTGGCATCCATGATGACCGGATAGTAACCGTCATGGCCGTCGTCGGCCGCCTGAAGGAGGGCGGCGCACAGCGCATCCGCCATACTATCGGCTTCCTGTTCCATGCCTTTGCTGGCCAGCATCTGCCCGCAACAGAGCGTATCGAAGTTTTTTGGCAGACGGGGTGAGTAACCTGCACGAATCAGCAGCGTTTGGATGACCTCCGGCAGCGAAGGTCCGTTTTCTGCACCGAAGATACGCCCGCCGCAAGTGGGGAAATACACCACAGGATCGCCGCTGTTGTCAGTAGTGTCAGGTAGCCTGGCGGCGTGCGGCATGCCGCGTTTCCATGCGCCTTTGGTGAGTGAGGCCAGATTCGCGTCACCCAGAAGGCTGGCAGCGGCATGACCTGCGGTCAGACTCAGGCGGGATAAGCTGCTCACCGTGCCGAAATTACCGGCAGTCCATGTCCCGATCTTGCGTGCAAGTCCGCCAAGTTTTTGACCGCGTAGTCGCCTGGTCAATGCGCCGGTGTCGATGCCAACCGGACAAGCGGTAGAACACAAACCGCAACCGGCACAAGTATCCAGACTGTTATAGTCAAAGGAGGCGGCAAGCAACTCATTGCCCAGTCCTGCCGCGCTTCTGCGCGAGAGTTCCCTGATGCTTGCGATACGCTGGCGCGGCGAAAAGGTCAGTTGATGCGAGGGGCACATCGGTTCGCAGAAGCCGCATTCGATGCATTTGTCGACGATATCGTCGGCTTCCGGCATCGGTTTGAGATGCTGCAAATGCGCCTGCGGATCCTCGTTGAGTATTACGCCGGGGTTGAGCAGATTTTCAGGATCGAAGATGCGCTTGATGTTGCGCATCAAATTAGTGGCCTGTGCGCCCCATTCCATTTCGACAAAGGGCGCCATATTGCGTCCCGTGCCGTGCTCGGCCTTGAGTGAACCGTCGTATTTGTCGACCACCAGATGGCAGACCTCGTCCATGAATCGCGCATAGCGTTCGACTTCAGCTGCATTGCCGAAATCCTGGGTGAAGACGAAATGCAGATTACCTTCCAGCGCGTGACCGAAAATGATCGCTTCAATGTAGCCGTGGCGGTGCAGCAGTGACTGCAAATCCAGGGTCGCCTGCGCCAGTGATTCGACGGGAAAGGCGACATCCTCGATGATGACGGTGGTGCCTGCGCGGCGCATCGCACCTACCGATGGGAACGTGCCTTTGCGCACCTTCCAATACATTTCGCAAGTGGCAGGATCGGTCGAAAATTCTGCCGCTTCTATGGTGCTGACTCCTGACATTGCAGCGAGCGATGCGTCTATGCGCTGTGCCAGAAGTTGGACGGTTTCGGCTCGTACTTCGATGAGCAGGGCTGCGGCCTTGTCGTGCAAGGTGGCCATCCGCGTTGGCATACCGGGCTTGTTTTCTACCGAGCGCATAGACGCACGATCCAGCAATTCTACAGCCGAGACTTGTTCGCTTTTCAGGCGCATGACAGCCTGACACGCTGATTCTATGTCGGGGAAAAACACCAGCGCGCTGGCCTTGCAGGGATCCTCTGCGACTGTGCGGTAGGTGATGCGCGAGATAAATCCCAGCGTGCCTTCCGAACCTATCATCAGGTGCATCAGGATGTCGATCGGGTCCTGATAATCGATCAGTGCATTGATGCTGTAGCCGGTGGTGTTCTTGATCTTGAATTTATGCGCGATGCGTTCAGCAAGTAACTGATCGGCGCGCGTGTCTAAGCCTAGTTGTTCAAGTTCACCCAGCATGCCGGCGTGGCTGATGCGAAATTGTCTGACGCAGGCTTCATCACCGGTGTCCAGAACAGAACCGTCGGCCAGCACTACGCGCAGGTCAGCCAGAGTTTGGTAACTGTTTTGTGCCGTGCCGCAGCACATCCCTGAAGCGTTATTGGCCGCGATACCGCCGATTTTGCAGGTGTTGATCGAGGCGGGATCCGGGCCTATCTTGCGACCGAACGGGGCTAAGCGCGCATTGACTTCGCCGCCTATCATCCCGGGGCCTACCCGTACCGTCAGCGCATCCGCTGCAATATCGCAATGGGCGAATCCGTTGCCGATGATAGCTAGCACACTGTCGGTTACACCTTGTCCTGACAGACTGGTGCCGGCGGCGCGAAAGGTGACGGGGCGATGACAGTTGCTGGCCGCTGCCAGCAGCGCTTGCAGTTCCTGTTCCGACTCGATGAACACGACCACTTCCGGTGTCATGCGGTAAAAGCTCGCATCTGTGCCGTAGGCGAGCCGTCGCAAGTCGTCGGTGATCAGTTGGTGAGGCGGGAAAATGCGCGCCAGCGCCTGGATGACGGCACTCATGAGCGTCTTTCTCTGATCAGGTCGCGCAGCCGTTTGGGCGCCGGTTTGAGCGCGGTGCGGCATTTAGTCCATGCACCTTGACTGACCGGTGACAGCTTGTGGCCACGGCTGATAAACCATGAGGTCAGACGATAGATGCCAAGACGACTGTAAACCAGCGACCATCCCTTCCATATTGCGGTAGCCAGCGCACTCCGTCCGGCGCCACTGCCGCGCAGCGAGGCCTGTTCTTCGCCCGCCTGCGCCTCATTGCGCAAACGGATCAGGATATCTGTGATGGGGATCTTTACCGGGCACACTTCGACGCAGGCGCCGCACAGCGTGGAGGCGAAGGCGAGCGGATAAGTCGCGTTGAGCCCCAACATGTGCGGAGAGACGATGGCGCCTATCGGACCGGGATAGGTCGTGCCGTAGGCGTGGCCGCCGATGCGCGCATAGACCGGGCAATGGTTCATGCACGCGCCGCAGCGGATGCATTGCAAGGTGGCGCGCAGTTGTTCGTCTGCATGAGCCTGGCTGCGCCCGTTGTCGATCAGGATCAGGTGCACTTCGCGGGGGCCGTCTTTTTCACCTTCCTGACGCGGGCGGCTGATCATATTGAAGTAAGTCGTGATCGACTGACCGGTCGCGGAGCGCGTCAGCAGGCTGTAGAGCGGCGGTACATGTTCGAGTTTTTCGACGACTTTTTCGATGCCGGTCACCGCGATGTGTACGTCAGGGACCGTGGTGCACATGCGCCCATTGCCTTCGTTTTCGACCAGACAGAGCGTGCCGGTTTCGGCAACGGCGAAATTTACGCCGGACAGGCCGACATCGGCTCCGGCAAATTTGCCGCGCAACACCTGACGGCCGATCCGGATCAGTGCATCGACATCTTCGGTGTAAGCCACGCCGGGGATTTTTTCGGCAAACAGGGCGGCGATCTGCTGTTTGGTCTTGTGGATGGCCGGCATGATGATGTGCGAAGGTTTTTCGCCTGCCAGTTCGACGATGTATTCGCCCATGTCGGTTTCGAAGGCATCGATGCCCGCATCCGCCATGGCGTGATTAAAACCGATTTCTTCGCTGACCATCGATTTGCCTTTGGCGATGTTGCGCGCGCCGACGCGACGGGCGATACCGAGCGCAATGGCATTGGCATCAGCAGCGGTTTCCGCCCAGTGCACCTGGATACCGTTGGCGGTCAGATTCTTTTCCAGCAGTTCCAGCAGTTCCGGTAATTTGGCCAGACTGTTTTGGCGGATGGCAGCGCCGATCGCACGCAGTCCCGCCAGTTCATCCTGATCGCCAAATTGTCCGCGCCGCTTTGCCTGAAGAAAGTCCATAGCGCCGCGAAAGTTGGCGCGTTGTGCAGGGTCGTTGACGGCGGTGCGGCTGCGCGCCTTGAAGTCCTGATCCGGATCGAAGTGGATGATCTGACTCATGACAGTACTCCCGTGTGGCATAGCAGTACCACCAGTTCACGCGGGCCGTGTGCACCATAAGCCAGCGTCTGTTGAATATCTGCGGTCTTCGAGGGGCCGGAAATCAACAGGGCGTTGGTAGGCATGCCAGCCTGCCAGTTTTCGGTGCGCATCGCGGCGTCGAAATCCGCGTGTATTTTGTTGACATCGAGCAGGGCGAAATGAATCGGCGGTACCAGCGACATGGTGCGGGGTTCGGACGCATCCGGCCACAGAATCAGGGTGCCGGTTTCGGCGATCGCACTGCGTGCCAGTGTCAACGAGGCATCGACCTCGTCGAATAAGCGATTGCGCCAGCCGTCTATCGGTTCGCTGTAACGGATCAGAGTCAGTTTATCTGCCGCCAGTGATGCAAGATGCTCGCCATGAGGCGTGTTGTCGCCGATCAGCAGATTGTTTAATCCCTTTGAGGTTGCGATTTGTAGCAGCAAAGCTGGCCAGTCGGTCGTCTCATGCACTTCGGCGTGGACGGATTCGAGCACGGCGCGCAGACGCGTGATCCTCTCTGGCGTGGTCTCGTTGCGCTGGCGGGCGCGATACCAGCCGGCAACATCCGGCATTTCCGGTGCAGTTCCGGGAGTGCGCAGGCGTCCCAGTATGCGTTCGCGGGCGCTCATGACGGGATGCCTGAGGTGCGTTTCCAGAGAAAGCTGGCGATATGCTCGCCTGGCAGGGTCGGGGGTGCGATGCCAGCGAGCTCATCCTGCTTTGCCGCGCGCCCGGTGATATTGAACAAACAGCCGCAGTCGGCGCTGACTACGCGCTCGGCACCGGTAGCTCTCAGACTGGCGACCTTGTCACTGACGATGGCCTCCGAAATTTCCGGGTAACGGATGGCAAAGGTTCCGCCAAAACCGCAACATTCCTCGATTCGATCCTGTACTACGACATCGACGTTGTCCAGGGTGCTCAAGAGTGCTGCGCTGGTTTCATGGGAACCCATTTCGCGTCGTGCATGGCAGGAGGTGTGCAGGGCGACGGTGCAGGCAGAGCCCCGGTCAGGTTGTTTAAAATTGATTACGTGAACCAGAAATTCGGTCAGTTCAAAGACGCGCGCCGCCAGTTCTGTCGCGCGGGCAAGCAGTGCCTGGTCGCTGGCGAACAGTTTCGGGTAGTGATGGTGCATCATCGCGGCGCAGGAGCCGGACGGCACGATCACGGGCCAGGGTTGGGAAAACAGGCTTAGTTGCTGCAAGGCTACGGCGCGCGCCTCGTCAGGGTACCCGCTGTTGTAAGCGGGTTGTCCGCAACAGGTCTGACCATCGGGGAAGTGAACCCGGATGCCTTCCCGTTCCAGCAGATTGAGCGTGTCCAGCCCCGCTTCGGGTGAAAATTGGTCTATTAAACAGGTTGAATACAGATATACATCGCCAGGTTTGGGCGGATACGCCCTGTCTCGTGCACTTTCCTGCCCCATGATTTCGTCCCCTGATTATTTTTAATCTTATATTTTTTATTATTTGGTAAAGTGGTATTACCAAAATTGTTGTGCACTATAAAATGAGATATATGGTTTTGTCAACTGCTTTAATAGAGGGATGATGCGATGTAGGCGGAGCTGAAGCTGATTGACATTTATACACTGGCAAAATACTATTCAAGTGGTCTTACCACAGAGGTTTTCATGCTAAAGAATCGTCCTACCGTTACCCGAATTTCAGATGCTGTCGCTGTTGAACTGGAGAAGCGCATTCTGGAAGGATCGTTGAAATCGGGAGACCGCCTGCCATCGGAGCGCGAATTCGCCGTCGAGTTGGGCGTGTCGCGTCCGTCGTTGCGTGAAGCGATACAAAAACTGGTATCTAAGGGGTTGCTCGACTCTCGTCACGGTGGCGGAACTTTTGTGACCAACCGTCTGGATGCGCAATTCGTCGATCCCTGGCACGAACTGCTGAGCGGTCACCCGATGCTGCACAATGATCTGCTGGAATTTCGGCAGATGCTGGAGGGACAGGCTGCCTATTTTGCTGCTGAACGGGCAACCGATATCGACATCCAGCGGCTGGACGGACTTTATGCCGCGCTCGATTCGGTCTATGTCAGCGATGATGTGAGTGCCTGCATTGATGCGGACGTCGCCTTTCACCAGGCGATCGCGGATGCGGCCCACAACGTGTTGATCGGACATATGACAGCCAGCTTGATGAAACTGATCCACGGCCACGTAGCTAACAACCTGGCGCATCTGCACGAGCGTCCGCTGCGCTGGGATCAGCTGCGTTCACAACACCATGCGATCTGGCAGGCTATTCGCAATCATGACCCTGAAGCCGCCGCGCGTGCAGCTGGAAGCCATATCGAGTTTGTCCGGGAAAATTTAACCGATGCCAACCGGGAGATCGAGCGTCGTCTCAGCGCTTCCCGCCGTTAGGAAAGAATACGATCTGGAATTTTTTGTGTACGCCTTCACAGAGTGATTATTTTCAATATAATCGAAGTCCCGGTTCATGATAGCCACGATTTGTAAAAAGTGAAAACAGCCCTTTTCATAAGATCATCATAGTCCGGTGTCTCGAAAGCTGCGTGTTATGAACGTACGCAAACGGGAAGCGAATGCAGAGGATAGGCAGGCTCTTGAGGGTTATCAAGAGTCGTTCAATATCACAAATATCCATTAGTATTGAGTGCCTGCTGCCAGCAGTACAGTACTCACTCAAATACCACACCTTGACGGGCTGCTGTGTATCGACTGAGGATATAGGTGATTGAAAAATTGCTTGTCCTATAGCCGTCGGTCACCAATATAGGCTGCGTTGAGCAACAGCGAAGAATAATTCGAGTCCTCACGTCATTTGATGAAGTGGCATCTGATAAACTGATCTTAGCCGCGATGCATGTTGCGCTGGACGGGATTGCGCAGAAACACACTGTTGGAGTTTTACAGGAATCTGTCCAGTAATTTTCGACTGTGGGCGTCGAGTTGTTCAACGTCGCGGATCAAAAAGGATACGCCGTGACTGTCTGTGATGAGCAGTGCAGTGTGGGTTAAGCGGCGGATATGATCCTCGGCTTTGAGCAGTAATTCGGCTTCGCCCCGGTCGGTTTGTACACGCCATGTGCTGGGGGTGGCGAAGCTCGATACCGCCACGATGCGGCTAATTTCCGGCGTGAATTCGCGGCAGGCCAGTTCTTCTGCTATCAGTGCGCGAATATCGGCGGGCAGGTCGGACAGTTTTTCTATCCATGCCAGTTCGTGACCTTCACCGTCCGTTAGCGAGATACATTCGCCGGGGGCTGCAATCGGAAAAGCGCGTACCGGGACGACATGTTCAACCGATGTATCGTTTTCGGTAAAAACGAGTCTGCCGGCCTGATTTCTTATTAATTTGAAATTAATCATAGGGTTGTCTTAATTTCCGGCTGAATAGTGTTGCCCGCATCCGTTAGATCTGTGTCCACGTTGCGCGCCTGTGCCTGATACAGTCGGTAATAAGCGCCTTCGCTCGCCATCAGTTCGTCGTGATTGCCGATTTCGACGATTTCACCTTTGTCCAGCACCACCAGACGATTAGCTTTGTGCAGTGTCGAGAGGCGATGGGCGATGGCGATGGTGGTGCGACCGTGTACCAGATTGTCCAGCGCCTTCTGAATTTCCTTCTCGGTTTCGGTATCGACCGAAGCGGTGGCTTCATCCAGAATCAGGATGCGCGGGTCGATCAGCAGGGCGCGGGCAATTGAGATGCGCTGGCGCTCGCCACCTGACAGGCCGTGTCCGCGTTCACCTACCTGAGAATCGTAGCCGTGCGGCAGGCGCAAAATGAATTCATGGGCGTTGGCGGCACGGGCGGCAGAGACGATTTCGGCGCGGGTCGCATCCGGTTTTCCGTAAGCGATATTTTCGGCAATGCTACCGAAGAACAGGAAAGGGTCCTGCAATACCAGTCCGATATGGCGGCGATATTCCGAGACGGGCAGCGAGCGGATGTTCACGCCGTCTATGCTGATAGCCCCTTCCGAGACATCATAGAAGCGGCACATCAGATTGACCAGGGTGCTTTTACCCGATCCGCTGTGACCGACCAGTCCGATCATCTCGCCCGGTTCTATGTTGAGATTCAAGCCCTTGATTACCGCGCGATTGCCGTAGCGGAATCCTGCGTCCTTCAGTTCGATGCGCCCCTCAATCTTGTCCAGATGAACCGGGTGGGTCGGTTCGGGTACGCTGGAGACGTGATCCAGGATGTCGAAGATGCGCTTGGCACCGGCGGCAGCTTTTTGTGTGACCGATACGATGCGGCTCATCGAGTCCAGACGAGAATAAAAACGGCTGATGTAGGCTAAAAATGCAGTCAGGATACCGACGGTAATTTCGTTTCTGGAGACCTGCCAGATGCCGAATGCCCAGACCACCAGCAAACCGATTTCGGTCAGCAGCGATACGCTGGGGGTGAACAGCGACCAGATCTTGTTGATCTTGTCGTTGACTTGCAGGTTGTGGTGATTGGCGATGCGGAAGCGTTCTGCTTCTCGCCCTTCCTGCGCGAACGCCTTGACCACGCGGATGCCGGGTATGGTATCCGCCAGTACATTGCTCACCTGAGACCAGACCCGATCTATCTTTTCAAAGCCGGTGCGCAGGCGGTCGCGCACGTTGTGTATCATCCAGGCGATAAAAGGCAACGGCAACAAGGTGACCAAGGCCAGCCACGGGTTGATCGAGAACAGGATGATCGCGGTCATGACGATCATCAGTACATCGGTTGCGAAATCGAGCAGATGCAAAGACAGGAACACACAGATGCGGTCAGATTCCGAACCGATGCGCGACATCAAATCGCCCGTGCGTTTGCCGCCGAAATATTCCAGCGACAGGCGCAGCAAGTGTTCATAGGTGATGGTGCGTAAATCCGCACCCAGTCGCTCGCTGACCAGCGCCAGGATGTAGGTCTTGGCCCAGCCTAGTCCCCAGGCCAGCAAAGCCGAGCCTAACAGACCGGCTAGCAGCCAGGTGACGGTGACGAAATCAATCGGTGCGCCGTTCTGGTAGGGGATCAGCACCTTGTCCATCAGCGGCATGGTCAGATAGGGCGGCACCAGCGTGGCGGCAGTCGAAGCTAACATCAGCAAAAAGCCGGATAGCAATTGCCACTGGTAGGGTTTGGCAAAGCGCCATAAGCGAAACAGTGTCCAGGTCGACGGAGGCGCATTGATTGTGTCGCTGCACAACGGGCAATCTCCGTGATCGGTCAGCGGTGTCAGACAATCCGGGCACAGGGCGGGTGCCTCGGCGATAACCGGATTTCCGGTCACAAAACTGTTAAGTTGTTGTTCAAACTGTTTGACGAAGCGGGTTGCCTGTACATTGTGGGCCAGGGTGTAAAACCAGTGACTTAAACGGACATCGCCTTCAAATAGTTCGAGATGACCCACGCCTCCGTGGTCGTGGCGCTCGATGGATATACCCTTGCGGTAAGGGTGTTCCGTAATCAGTTGATCGTTAAAGGCCAGCAGTCGCGCGTCGGTGATGAGCAGCAAACTTTTGGAAAAATGCAGCTGCGCATCCAGATTGATTTCAAGCCAGGATTCAATATGCTCGTCCTGATTCAGTCGTGACTGAACGAGGCTGCACCATGCGTCCGGGGTTGCTGCTGCGATAGGGGAGGGGGATTTATAGTTCACTGTGGCAATATTACTACATTAGCGCGTTACGACAAACAGTTTTGCCGCGCCCTCTGGTACACTAAACGCTCATGGTGTCAGAGCCATGCCTGAAGATGAATGTCGCTGACCCCTTGAGCGTTCCCTCTCTTCTGCTCTCCCCCGGAGTGTGAGAGTGGCAGTGAATCGCAGCGCGATGTTCTTGTTAAAGGATGTTTCAGGTAAACCAAAATGGGGTGGTCTGCGTTACTTACGCCGTGCTTGACCCTTAAATTCACCAGGATGGACTGATGGAGTTTCTAAAAATATTGCCTTTGCGTGGCCCGAATATCTGGACATACCGTCCCGTGCTTGAAGTTTGGCTTGATATCGGAGCGCTGGAAGATTCGCCTTCCAACACAATTCCCGGATTTTATGAGAGGCTCACCGCCTGGTTGCCGACCTTGATCGAGCACCGCTGCGGTATCGGCGAGCGCGGTGGATTTTTGCAGCGTTTGCGCGAAGGGACCTGGCCGGGGCATATCCTCGAACATGTCACCATCGAGCTGCAAAATCTGGCGGGGATGCAGAGCGGTTTCGGCAAGGCGCGCAGCACGCCGGTGCGCGGGGTCTATAAGGTGGTGGTGCGTTCACGCAACGAACAGGTGAGTCGCGCGGCTTTAGCTGCAGCGCGCGAGCTGATTCTGGCGGCGATGGAAGATAGGGCTTTCGATGTGGCCGGTACGGTCGCCCGACTGCACGAAATGGCGGATAAACTGTGTCTGGGGCCCAGCACAGCCTGTATCGTCGATGCGGCAACCGATCGCGGTATCCCGTCTATACGCCTGACTGATGGCAATCTGGTGCAACTGGGTTATGGCGCGAGTCAGCACCGTATCTGGACGGCGGAGACGGATCAGACCAGCGCGATCGCCGAGAGTATTTCAAGAGATAAGGATTTAACCAAAACCCTGTTGCAGGCCTGCGGCGTCCCTGTTCCTGAAGGGCGCGTGGTATCTGATGCGGCTGACGCATGGGATGCGGCCGAAGACATCGGTTTGCCGGTGGTGGTTAAACCCACTGACGGTAATCACGGACGCGGCGTATCCTCCGAATTGATGACGCGTGAAGAAGTCGAAGCTGCTTTTGCATTGGCCGATGCTCAGGGGAGTGAAGTTATCGTGGAGCGCTTTGTGCGCGGAAACGAACACCGCTTACTGGTGGTGGGCGGCAAGCTGGTTGCCGCAGCCCGTGGGGAAGCGGTGTTTCTGATGGCGGATGGCATATTAACGATCCGGAAGTTGATTGATGAACAGATCAATATCGATCCGCGTCGCGGCGAAGCCGAAGTGTTCCCGCTGGATGTGGTGGATGTGGATGCCACGCCCTCGGTTCAGTTTGAATTGGCAAGACAAGGTTACACGGCAGATTCAGTGCCTTCTTCCGGTACTCGGGTGTTAATCCAGCGCAATGGTAACGTGGCGTGCGATGTGACTGATCTGGTTCATCCGGAGGTGGCCGCGACCGTGGCACTGGCTGCGCGTATCGTCGGGCTGGATATCGCCGGGATCGATCTGATGGCGGAAGATATTTCGAAACCGTTAGCCGGGCAAGGTGCCGCGATCGTTGAGATCAATGCGGGGCCGGGCCTGTTGATGCATCTTAAACCCGCATCCGGCGAGCCTCGTCCGGTTGGACGCGCGATCGTCGACAGTTTATTTTCTCAGGAGGAGAGCGGACGAATTCCTGTGGTCGGCATTACGGGGACGCGCGGCAAGACTCAGGTTGCCCGCATCATCGCTCGCCTACTGAAGCTGGCTGGTTTATACGTGGGACTGGCATGCAGCGAAGGACTTTATTTTGATCGTCGCCTCGTAGATAAACGCAACTGCGCGACCTGGGGCTCGGCACAAAAAGTGTTGCTGAACCGTTCCGTCGAGGCGGCGGTGATCGAAAATAGTTTTGAAACGATCTTGTCGGAAGGTCTGGGATATGACCGCTGTCAGGTCGGTATTGTGACCAATATTAATCCTGATCGTCACTTCGGCAAATATTACATCGAGAATGAAGAGCAGGTGTGCAATGTGTTGCGCACTCAGGTTGACGTGGTGTTGTCCGGCGGGGTAGCGGTGCTCAATGCCTCCGATCCGCTGGTAGTGCCGATGGCGAAATATTGTGACGGTGAAGTCATATTCTTTACTGTGGATGGTCAGTTGAATGCCATTGCCGATCATCTCGAACAAGGCGGTCGTGCTGTGCTGATGAAAGACGGCCACCTCGTGTTGAAACAGGGTGATCAGGAAATGGTGCTGTTGAAACTCGCACCCGTTCAGGGGGACGCGTTTAATTGGCAACTGGAGAATGTGTTGGCAGCGGTCGCTGCGGCATGGGCGCTGGGTGTTTCTACCGATATCGTTCGTGCCGGCATTGCGACGTTTGAAGTTGAGCGGGCTTTGCCCAATAATACAAGGAAGTCTTCCTGATGGAAGTGTCACGTATACGCGCCCTGCGCGGTCCTAATCTGTGGAGTCGGCATACCGCCATTGAAGCCATCGTGTCTTGCTCTGAGGCCGAGTGCAATATCGCGAATTTGGACGGTTTCGAGGCGCGATTGCGTGCCCGTTTCCCTGAAGTCGGCTTACTGCAATTGCCCGGACACAATGAAGCGGTGACGCTGGCGCACATCCTCGAGGTGTCGGCTTTAGGTTTGCAAGCGCAGGCCGGTTGCCCGGTGACTTTCAGTCGCACAACGGCCACGCTGGAGTCCGGTATTTTTCAGGTGGTGTTTGAGTACAGCGAAGAAGAAGTCGGTCGACTGGCTTTCAAACTGGCGCGCGCCCTGTGCAGCGCCGCAGCGGACGATACGGTTTTTGATCTTGCCGCTGCGCTTGCCGAATTGCGCGAACTGGATGAGGACGTGAGACTGGGTCCTAGTACCGGTGCGATTGTTGAAGCGGGTGTCAGGCGTGGTCTGCCCTACCGTCGTCTGACGGCGGGCAGTCTGGTGCAATTTGGCTGGGGTAGTCGTCAGCGCCGTATTCAGGCCGCTGAAACGGATCGCAGTAGCGCCATTGCCGAGGCCATTGCGCAGGACAAGGAATTGACCAAGATGCTGCTCGAAGCGGCGGGTGTGCCTGTGCCGCAGGGTCGTCCTGTCTCGGATATTGAAGATGCCTGGGCTGCGATGGGTGAGATAGCCGCGCCTGTGGTCGTCAAACCGGTCGATGGAAATCAGGGCAAAGGCGTGACGGTCAATATTTCAACTCGTGAGCAGTTGGTGGCGGCGTACGAGAGTGCGAAACAAATCAGCGACGAAGTACTGGTCGAGCGTTTTATTCCCGGCAGCGATTTTCGTATGCTGGTGGTGGGCAATCAACTGGTTGCCGCCGCACGTCGCGAACCGCCGCTGGTGATCGGTGACGGCTTGCACAGTGTGCGCGAATTAGTCGAGATCGTGAACAGTGATCCCCGACGCGGCGAAGGACATGCGACCTCGCTGACCAAGATACGTCTGGACGGGATTGCACTGGCGCGTCTGGATGCGCAAGGTTATACGGTGGACTCGATACCCGACAAGGGTAAGTGCGTGGTGATGCGCAACAATGCCAATCTGAGCACGGGCGGCACGGCTACCGATGTGACTGAGGATGTGCATCCGGATATGGCGGCCAGTGCGGTCGCGGCGGCGCAAATGGTGGGGTTGGATATTTGCGGTGTGGATATCGTGTGCGATTCGGTATTGCGTCCGATGGAAGAGCAAGGTGGTGGTATCGTTGAAGTGAATGCCGCACCCGGTTTGCGTATGCACTTGCAGCCTTCGTTCGGTAAGGGGCGTGCGGTCGGTGAGGCCATCGTCTCGATGATGTTTGCCAAAGGCGATGACGGACGGATTCCGCTGGTCGCGGTGGCGGGTACCAATGGCAAAACCACGACGGTGCGTCTGATCGCCCATATTCTGGGCTGTCAGGGCTTGCGGGTCGGTATGACCAATTCGGACGGCGTGTATATCGAAGGGCGTCGCATCGACACCGGCGATTGCAGCGGTCCTAAGAGTGCGCGCAATGTGTTGTTGCACCCGGATGTGGATGCTGCCGTATTTGAGACGGCGCGTGGCGGTGTGTTGCGCGAAGGTTTAGCTTTCGACCGTTGCAATGTGGCGGTGGTCACCAATATCGGCATGGGCGATCATCTGGGGCTGAATTTCATCAGTACGGTGGAAGACTTGAGCGTGGTCAAACGGGTCGTGGTGCAGAATGTCGCGCCCGACGGCGTGGCGGTACTCAATGCGGCCGATCCGATGTCGGCTGCGATGGCGGATATCTGCCCGGGTTCAGTGACCTTCTTTGCTAAAGAGCGCCATCATCCTGTGATGGCCGCGCACCGCGCACAAGGTCGTCGCGTGGTGTATGTGTTAGATGATCAGATCGTTGCCTCTGAAAATAAAGTTGAGCAACATGTTGATTTAAAAGATATTCCTATTACACGTAACGGGTCTATTGGTTTTCAGGTGGAAAACGCGATGGCGGCGATTGCCGCTGTGTGGGCATTGAATGTGGACTGGGCTACCATTTGCCGTGGCCTGGCTAGTTTTGTCAACGATGCCGCGACGGCGCCGGGACGTTTTAACTGCTTCGATTATCGCGGTGCGACGGTCATCGCCGATTACGGACACAACCCGGATGCGATACTTGCCCTGATTCCGGCCATTGAAAGCATGACGGCCAAGAAACGCCTGCTGGTGATTAGCGGGGCGGGGGACAGGCGCGATGAAGATATCCGCTTGCAAACCGAGATGCTGGGTGATGTGTTCGATGAGGTGATTCTGTATCAGGATCAGTGTCAGCGGGGCCGTGCGGATGGAGAAGTGTTGAGTCTGCTCCGTGAGGGATTGGTGAATGCCAAACGTGCCAAGCGGATGGATGAGATCAACGGCGAATTTCCCGCTATAGATCTGGCTTTATCGCGTCTTGAACCCGGGGATTTATGCCTGATTCTGATCGATCAGGTCGATGAGGCGTTGGCGCATATCGCGCAGAGGATTTCTGCTGCTGAAACGATCACGGCTCAGTCCAGTTTGAATGATGAATCGTTAGCGATATGATCGTTTCCCTCATCCCCGTCCCCCTTCTCCCGCGAGCGGTAGAAGGGTACAGTGCGTTGCTGCGCGAGCTTTTTGTTAAATGAAGCTGATTCAGTCGCGCGAAAATCCGTTCTTTAAGGAACTCGTCAAACTGGCGGGTTCTGCCCGTCAGCGCAACAAGGCCGGTCAAACCCTGCTCGACGGCGCTCATCTGTTATCCGCTTACTTGGATGCTGGATTTCGTCCGCTGCATGTGTTGTTGGGTACTTCGGCCAATGCCGAGTGTGTTGATCTGGTCTCCTGTCTGAACGATGTGCCGGTCACACAATTCGACGATAAGCTGCTTGCGGAACTCTCTGAGCTGAAAACCACCACCGGCATTCTAGCGCTGATCGAGATTCCTGCGCCCCAAGTTCGCGAGGCAAATTTTGCCTTGCTGCTGGAAGATATACAGGACCCCGGTAATCTAGGTTCGATGTTGCGTTCAGCGGCGGCGGCGGGATGCGATGCCGTGTTTTTGTCGCCGGGCTGTGCCGACGCCTGGTCCCCACGGGTGTTGCGTGCGGCGATGGGCGGGCATTTCTGCCTTGCGATACACGAGTCCCAGGATTTAAAGGTCGTGGCGCACGCCTTTTCCGGCACGCTGCTGGCAACCAGTTTACAGGCGAGTCGAACGCTGTATGAATGCGATCTGACCAGCCCAGTTGCGTTCATGATGGGCAACGAGGGCGCGGGTTTGTCAGGCGAGTTGCTGCAGTTGGCGACGCATCCCGTTACCATTCCCATGCTGGGCAAGGTCGAGTCGCTTAACGTTGCTGCCGCCACAGCGATTTGCCTGTTTGAGGTGGTGCGTCAGCGTTGTTGATTGCAGAAAACTAGCTGTACCGCATTGGGCGTATAATGCAGCGGTTTTACCCGTCTTCTCCCGAATATAATAAAGAGATAACATATTGAATAATATAAGTTTTTTAGATTTAAAGCTGGCGCCTGAAATTCTCAGGGCGGTCACTGAAACAGGTTACACCACACCGACGCCGATACAGGCGCAAGCCATTCCGCTGGTGCTCGAAGGTTGTGACCTGATGGCGGGTGCGCAAACCGGTACGGGTAAGACCGCTGCTTTCGTGTTGCCGATGCTGCAAAAGTTGATGCCGTTCGCAAGTGCAAGTCCTTCTCCGGCGCGCCATCCGGTACGTGCGCTGGTTTTGGTTCCTACGCGTGAGCTGGCGATCCAGGTAGAAGCCAGTGTCAAAACTTATGCCAAACACAGTCATCTGCGCTCTTTAGTGGTTTTTGGCGGCGTGGATATCAAGACCCAGACGCCGCATTTGCGGGGCGGCGTGGAAATTCTGGTGGCGACACCGGGTCGCTTGCTCGATCACATCGAACAGAAATCGGTGCAGTTGAATCAGGTGCAGATGCTGGTGCTCGATGAAGCGGATCGCATGCTGGATATGGGCTTTATGCCCGATTTGAAACGCATCCTCGCCCTGTTGCCGAAACAGCGCCAGAACCTCATGTTCTCAGCAACATTTTCAAATGAAATCAAGAGGTTATCTTCAGAATTTTTAGTTGATCCAAAATTGATTGAAGTCGCGCGCAGTAATGCGACTTCGGCGAATGTCACGCAAAAAGTCTATCTGGTCGGTCACGGTGAAAAACATGACTTGCTGGCGCAGTTGTTACGCGGAGATGACGCCAAGCAGGCGCTGGTGTTCACTAAAACCAAGTTGACCGCCAGTCGTATTGCCCGTCAGTTGCAACGCGAAGGCTTCGCCGCCGATGCGATTCACGGCGACAAGAGTCAATTGGAACGTATGCAGGCGCTGGATGCGTTTAAATCGGGCAAGGTCACTGTGCTGATTGCCACCGACGTGGCCGCGCGCGGGCTGGATATCGACCAGTTGCCGATGGTGATCAACTACGAAATCCCCAGTGCGGCCGAAGATTATGTGCACCGTATCGGACGTACCGGTCGTGCGGGCGCATTTGGCAATGCGATTTCGCTGGTGTCCCCGGATGAAGAAAAATATCTGGCGGAGATTGAGAAGTTGATTAAATGTCAGATTGAGCGGGCAGAACCGCTGCCACCAGTGAAACCTGTCGTGCGGCCTGTCGAGCGTCCCGTTGAACGCCACGCGCCGCGCGCAGATTATCCGGTGCGCAGTCATACGCCGCACCACAGCGTATCGAAAAGACCGGTGCACGATGCGTGGTTCAACAAGCCTTATGAACCCTCGGTCAGCACGCAGGTGAAAGAAACGCCGCTGGTTGTTCAGTCAGTTAAGCCGGTCAGTCAAATCCCCGCCTTGTTCATGCGCCGCAAACCCGCTGAGAGTAATGAATAAAATCAATAGCTTATGGCGCTGGTTAGCATTCCTGGTTGCCATGCTGTTGACGGCGTGCAGTACGGTTCCGCCGCAGCTTCCCATCGTCATCGCGCCCGTCAAATCCGTACCTAAAATTGCGCTGGTGTTGGGCGGTGGCGGAACGCGCGGCTTTGCTCATGTCGGCGTGATCAAGGCGCTGGAAGCGCAGGGTATCGTGCCCGATATCATCGTCGGCACCAGTGTTGGTTCGGCGATAGGAGCCTTGTATGCCGCAGGTTATACCGGTTTTCAGTTGCAGGATATGTCGATTCCGATGAAGCAGGAGCGGGTCATCGCCTGGTCCTTGCCTAATCGCGGTTTGTTTACCGGTCGTCCTTTGCAGGACTTTATCAATCAGGCGGTTAAACAGCAGCCTCTTGAAAAGTTGCGCCGCACTTTTGCCGTCGTTGCCACCGATTTAGCCAGTGGTGAAAAAATCGTCTTTCGTACCGGTAATACCGGGGTTGCGGTCAGCGCCTCCTGTGCTGTACCCGGCGTGTTTCAGCCCGTTGTGATCAACGGGAAAAGTTATGTAGACGGTGGTTTGGTCAGGCCTGTGCCGGTATCGGATGCGCGCGATCTCGGGGCAGATTTTGTCATCGCCGTTAATATATCAAATTTGCCGCAAAATAATCCAACGGAGTCCACGGTGGATGTGTTGCTGCAAACGTTTGACATCATGAGCCAGACCATCAATCGTTATGAACTGGCGAATGCCGATGTGGTCATCCGTCCGGTCACCCGCGAAATCGCTCAGGGTAATCTGGATGACCGCCATTTGGCGATACTGGAAGGCGAAAAGGCGGTCGCTGCTATCCTGCCTGAATTGAAGGCTAAGCTTGAAAAACTGCGCAGATAGCAATTCGTTGTTTAGGCGAATAAATTCGTCTCTACCGTGCTGTTTGTCTGCCGCAGGCAGATGGCACTAAGGTTTTAAAGGATGAGCTTAAAGGACGCTGTGAAAAATTGGTTACATGTTGTCATCAGCGCTATTCTCGTCGTTTTTTTCGCAACGACGATGGCTTGTGCCGCAGATCAGGAAATCCGCATCGGTATCTTGTCGTTTCGCCCGCTGGAACAGACCACACTGCAATGGCAGGCCACTGTTGATACGCTCAATTCGAAAATCCCCGGTTATCACTTCAGCTTTACTCCGCTGTATTACACAGAACTCGATCTGGCCGCAAACCGGCAGGATTTCGATTTCATTCTGACTAATCCTGAACACTACGTCACTGTTCGTGCTGCCCACGGATTATCCGCGATCGCTACTTTGATGCCGTATGCCGAGGGGCATCCGGTGACGAACTTTGGCGGTGTAATTCTGACACTTGCTGGCCGTGACGAGATCAATAAACTTGAGGATGTGCGCGGAAAAGTGGTCGCTTCTCCGGCCGAGCAGTCGCTGGGCGGTTATCTGGTGGAGCGTTGGGCCTTATATAAGCAAGGGATCGCGATTAGTGAAGTCAAACGTTTGAAATTCACCGGTATGCCGCACGATAAGGCCATTCTGGAAGTATTGAACGGACAGGCGGATGTCGCCTTTGTGCGCACCGGTGTGCTAGAGAGTATGGCACGCGAGGGTAAGATAGACATCAGTCAGTTCAAGGTGATTAACCGTCAGCCGACAGACATGTTTCCTCAGTTGCTCTCCACCGAACTCTATCCGGAATGGCCGTTCTCAGTGATGCCGGCTGTGCCGGATGAGTTGGCTAAAAAAGTCTCTTTAGTGCTGCTCAATATACAACCTAGCGACAAACCCGCGCTAGAGGGTAAATATTACGGTTTTTCTCCACCCGGTAACTATTCCACGGTGGAAGTCTTGATGCATCGATTAAAAGTCAATCCGGAAATGGCGCATGAATTTAGTTTGCGCGATGTGAGTCATAAATATGCACTGGAACTGATCGGTGGCGGTCTCTTGATATTTATGGCGATGTTTGCAACAGCGATACATCTTGCGCGTACCAACCGGCATTTGGCGTTTAGTTATCGTGAACGCGAACGACTCGACCTTGAGCTGGAAGGTGCGAATGCGACGCTGGAGGGTAAAGTGGCCGAGCGTACCCGTGAGTTGCAGGAAAGCGAGGCGCGTTTTCGGCAGATGTTTGAACACCATGCCTCGCCGATGTTGCTGATTGAGCCGCTGTGTGGTGGACTGGTCAATGCGAATCAGGCTGCAGCGGATTTCTATGGCTATGCCACGGCACAGATGAAGGTCATGAATATTTCGCAGATTAATGCTGAATCACCTCAAAACATTGATTTGAATCTGCAAAGAGCAAAAAAAGAAAAATGTAATTATTTTATTTTTCCTCACAGGCTGGCCTCGGGTGAAGTGCGTACCGTCGAGGTTCACTCTTCGCCGGTTGAAATGGATGGCCGGTCTTTGTTATTTTCTATCATTCACGATATTACAGAACGATGTCAGTTGGAAGCCCAGATGCATGATATGGCATTCTACGATCCGCTGACTAAATTGCCCAACCGTCGTTTATTGATAGACAGGTTGGAAAAGGCACTCGTCTCTTGTTTCCGCACGCGCCGTTATGGTGCGTTGATGTTCCTGGATCTGGATCATTTTAAGGTGCTCAATGATTTGCATGGTCACGATATGGGGGATCAATTACTCGTTGAGGTAGCGGCGAGGATTTTGTCTTGTATTCGAGATCAGGACAGCGCTGCGCGTTTCGGCGGCGATGAGTTTTTGGTAATGCTCGAAGGCTTATCCGAAAATATGGGTGACGCGGTTAGGCAAGCGGATACCGTAGCTGAAAAGATACGTGCAGCGTTGGCGCTGCCTTATCAGCTAAAACGTAACGACGAGATCATTTTTCATCATTGTTCCTCCAGTATCGGGGTGACGGTATTTCTCGATCATTTGTCCAGTCTGGAGCAATTGCTCAAATGGACGGATATGGCGATGTATCACGCCAAGGATGCGGGACGGAATATGATCCGTTTCTTTGATCCGAATATGCAGATTGCAATTGAGACGCGTGCAGCGCTGGAGTCTGACTTGCATGACGCATTAGCGCAGCAGCAATTCAAGTTGTACTATCAGATTCAGGTGGACGCGCAGGGGCGAGCGCTGGGTGCAGAAGTGCTGGTGCGCTGGCAGCATCCGCAGCGCGGATTGGTATCGCCGACGCAATTCATTTCACTGGCGGAAGAGACTGGCCTGATCGTGTCTATCGGTGAGTGGGTGCTGGATACGGCGTGTGCACAAATCAGGCAATGGGCAGACGATGGTTCGACTGACAATCTGGTGATTGCGGTTAATGTCAGTTCTAAACAATTTCGTCAGCCGAATTTTGTCGCTCAAGTTGAAAAAGCGGTCAATAAGCACAAGATAAAGGCGGCATTTCTTAAGTTGGAGTTAACAGAGAGCCTCGTGCTGGATAACGTCGAAGATACCATCGATAAAATGAACGCGCTCAAAGAATTTGGTGTGCGATTTTCCATGGATGATTTCGGAACCGGATATTCCTCTCTCTCCTATTTGAAGCGACTGCCACTGGATCAGATCAAGATAGATCAATCGTTTGTGCGGGATATCACCACGAACACAACTGATATGCTGATGGTGAAGACTATTCTTGATCTGGGCAAAAATTTTGGTATGCACGTGATTGCCGAAGGGGTAGAAACAAATATTCAACTACAGATGCTGGAAATGTCCGGATGTACCAGTTTTCAGGGTTATCTGTTTAGCAAACCTGTGCTCATAGATGAGTTCAACCTGTTACTCAATCGGATGAGGCAGGTTCAATCAAAACCTGTTTCCGATGTCAGTGTGGGTGCATGATTGTTTGGCGTTGTTGGAATAAATATGTACCTAAACTTAATTATTCGATTTGCATAATTATGTTTGAAGGCGAGCAAGGTTTCAGATATAATGCGCCCTCTTCAAAAGGAGCGTAGCTCAGTTGGTTAGAGCACTTGGTCGACATCCAAGGGGTCAGCAGTTCGAGTCTGCTCGTTCCTACCAAATAATCAATGGGTTAGGTCTTAAACGATCTAGCCCATTTTTCTTTTGAAGGAACTTTGAAGGGACTCAGCTTTTTCCCGGAACAGCATCTCCAGATTGGCGTTTGTCCGGTTGCTCTCATCGGTGATCAGATTCAAAGCATCCAGCAACTCCCTTACCTGTGCAACGCTGTAGTGCGAAGTCATCGTCCCGCGACTGTGCCACAGAATATCCGAGATTGTTTCTTCCCGTACACCTGCTTCACGCAGTCTCATTCCCGCCGTATGCCGCAGATCATGCACACGAACACCCTGTAGTCCCACTGCCTTTCTTGCTCTTTGCCATCCATTGTTGTTCATCGTCTTAATGGCATGCGGTTCATGCAACTTGCCACGCAGATAGGTGAACACAAATTCCGGATGTTTACCGCGTTGCTCCTCAATGATTGATTGTGCAACACGATTACAAATTAGCGGTCGCCAGCCTTTACGGCCTTTGACATAGCGCGGTGGAACAATAAATACACTGCACTCAAGGTCCTTCAAATAAACTTCCCATTCCCACCTCAGATTACACACCACATCGTCTCGCGCACCCGTGTTTAAATCAAACAAGACCATGCGTTGAAGATGGCCCGGGAGCAGCGGCAACAAAGTACGTTGCTCACTCCAGCTAATTGGCCTAGGTTTACGTGCATCATCCAATGGCAACATCGAAATCAGCGGCGCGGTTTCTAGTAATGTGCGTCCTTTATCATCGCGCCATTTTCTGGCGCAATAATTCAGGATATGCCTCACCACTGCCAACGAAGCATTCACGGTCTTGTTCTTCCGTCCTTGCTGTTTACGTGCCTTGATGAACTCTTGCAACGAGTCATCGTGAATCTGTTCAAGGTTCAAATGTCCGATGAAGGGCATGATCGCTTCGAGCAAAGTCGCTTCTGTCTCAATGGAAAGTTTCTCTTCGCTTTCCAGCAGATATTTGGCTGCAATAGGTTCAAACTTGTACTGTGGGCGTTGATACTGCGCCAGTCGCACCTGTTCGATCTCTCTCAACAACCATGCTTCCGCTGCTTGATACGTTTCAAAACGTCCCTGAAGTCGAGTTCCTTGGTAGGTCTTATCGATTCTCCAGCGCCCATCTTTTGTTTCCGTGATACCTGGGGTTCTTTTGGCCATTTTTCTAATCCTTTCTCGGTCGGCCCCACATCCCCGCTAACCATCATAAGCTCTTCGAAGACTGAGTCAAGTTTGTTTCGATCAAATATCGTTGACGTGCCCATTTTGATGCCGATTAATTTGGGGCGAATTGATTTATCAAAGTAGGTACCTTTGACGCCGAGGTAATCAATGGCCTGCTGCCTGTTGAGGCCGCGACGTTCACTAAGTAGAAGGGACATTTGAAATCCTAACTTGTTGACGGGTTTAAAACCCATTACAAGGATGGTATTTTATAAAATATCTTTTGTAAACAATGATTTATGATAAATATCAAGGCGGACAGGCTGTCGCCCTATGAAATAAATCTCACGGGACTATAAAACCGAAAAGTACACTTAACTGGTTGATTTAAAGTTGAATATATATTTTTGTGAGTTTATGGCTGGCTGCAAAGATTTTTTCAATTGGTGTGCTTTTTTAAATATTTCCGGCGGACAGGATTTCAATCAAGTTGTTTTTTTCGTTATGCGGCGATTCAAAATCATGTGTGTCCACGTTGGGCATGGCGGGTGTGTGTAGTGGTGTCGAAGGAAAAACGGTGAGGGCAATATTGTGACTGTCACGGTAATACCCTGGCGTGTTGTTGGTTTCGCCCACCGTCACCGCAACGATTGCGGCTTTTAAAAACCGACCTCGCTTTAGCGAGGGAACCGCAGGAGCCGAAGGCGGGAGCGGTCGGCACAACGAGCCCGTAGGGTGAGGCGTGAGTGCTTTTAACATTGGCAGAACTGGTAAATTTGCGAAATACGCGCTGTCAGCAGCATTCAATTGGTTTGGTGACGAGTCACGTTATTGAATATGCATTTCCCGAATTAGACTGTTTGCCGGAAGCGCAGGTTACAATCAGGCCAGAAAACCCACATGGTCACCCCTTAATCGGGTTGGCATGTGGGTTTCTTTAATGCTTACGGATAAGCCTGTTATTTTTTATCGGATATTCCGAAATCAGCCTGCATTTTCAGATCTCCGCGAATGTTCTTTTCGACTTCAGCTCGGTGAAAATTCACAAAGTCGCTAAAATTCATGTTCACAGAAGTATTTTCCGCAGAAATTGCGCCGCTTTCCTTGAAAATAAACTCCGTCTTGTTAATACACTCGAATTCACCTTCAAAAAATACACTGTCGTTAACTGTGGCCGTTGCGGAAATTTGTACATGATTGGCTTCATTGTGAATATAATTTCCATTCCATACGATTTTAGCCTCCTCAACAGGTTCCTGTTCAATTTCGACCGGAGCCGGAATAACCTCGGCTGGTTTCGTATTTTCCTTAACATCAGGTAAATCGATAATCTCGAAATGATCGACGTGCATATTTTCATAAGCAATCAGGGAATTGAAGTGGCACCTCACAAACTTGACCAAATGTTCCAATTTTTTTGGCAAATGAGCACGGATTGATCTGGTTTGATTAGCCTCATGCTTAATATTCCCGCAAAATTCCGGCGGATATGGATAAGCGATGTAGGAAATCACGCCTTTTTGTGCCAAACAGCAAATATTGTCGGTCTGAAATTTGAGCTTGGGACCACTTTTCTTTGCTCTCTCCTGCTCAAAGAAAAAATAATTCGAAATTGAGCCTTTATAAAGGAGCCCATCAGGCAGCTTTCCGGACTTTTTTTCCTGTCGCAGGCACGATTCCGTTTGAAAATCACACTCAAGCGTGCGCGAAAGATAAAACAAGCTTTGAATTGCCATCGCATCGTGAGCCCAGGTCACTGGAATATCGACGTCCTTGCCGGACTGCCCATCGACTCGGGCTGCACCAGTCGCCTTTAGCCTTAAAAAATAACCAGAATTTCCCTTGGCGCGGTCACGGTAGATTTCCCCCCTTTTTTCTAGCCGTCGGCTGACCATGCCAACGCTGTAATCGCTCATGCCGGTGAGTAAGCTCACCTCACTTTCTCTAATCCACTTTTGCTGCTTTACGCAACTCAGCACTGCAATTTCATTTTTTAACCCGAGTTCTTGGCCTCCTTGCCCTACTTTGGAATCGGCTGCTTGGCCAGGTACTGCTGGGACAATATGATTGTTCATCATGCTCTCCTTATTAAGTGACCAATTCGGTCGCATATGGAGATAAATTGCACGGGCGTGTAATATTGCTTTTCTGATATTTTTATAAAAAAAATCAGCGCAGTTTTTTTATATGCAATTCGCGTAGCCTGTTCTTTATAAAAAAATCACTGACTGATGTCTGGTTACTTGAACTTCCCAGTCAGGTTCGCCAGGTGCATTTTTGGCGGCGAGTCCGCCATGGGTGCACCTTGATGTAAAATGCGATATTCCTGAAATTTCCGACAACAACGTTAATACCGAGCATGAACCGATCTGACCTAATATCCCGTTTGGCTGAACTGCATCCACAACTGAAATCCGCTGATGCAGAGCTTTCTGTCAGGGTGATCCTTGATCAGATTTCTGACACGCTGTCCAAGAATGGTCGGATCGAGATACGCGGATTCGGTAGCTTCTGTCTGAATTACAGGCCACCCCGGAAGGCAAGGAACCCGAAGACGGAGGGCAAGGTGTCAGTTCCGGCCAAGTATGTTCCGCACTTCAAGGTTGGCAAGGAGTTGCGTGAGCGGGTTGATTGCAAGTAGCTGACAGAGAGAAATGCAAATGACCGAATATCCACAGCATCAAGTTAATCGCGCATTGGTTGTTTTGCGCTACAAACAGCCATATATCGACTGGGTGAAATCAGCAGGTGAATTTCCCATGGAAATGACGCTTGAAGAGGCCAACGACGACAGCGAAGCTTTTCTTGTTCCTGCGTATGATTGCCAAATGGATCTCATTGACGGCACCGAAGACGCGATCAAATGGGTTGAAAAGCGCTGGCGTATGTTTTTTGAACATATCCTGATGTCGTGGATAGGAGACGAATCAGAATGGCCAAAGAAACGGACGTTGAAAATGTTTCGCGAGTGGTTTTCTGTTGAATACAAATCACTGGTCTGGGACATGGGCGTTGAACCACTGATGGTCGAAGACTTTGAAGAAGATGACTTTGCTGGCTTGGATGGCATATTCCC
>Ga0007794_10000109_pt1 | contig 27209 bp, 24 predicted proteins | sample CryBogmetaGMA5M_FD_60365 | JGI IMG/M metagenome (GOLD analysis project Ga0007794, IMG submission 60365) | Freshwater microbial communities from Crystal Bog, Wisconsin, USA - MA5M | ecosystem: Environmental > Aquatic > Freshwater > Lake | place: Crystal Bog, Wisconsin, USA | collected 2009-07-06
TGTAAATTCCCTGGCCTGGGAACCCGTGGCAACCCTTTTGCTTACGAACGTCGCTACCTCAGCCGACGGAACAGCGTTGCCGGCCCCCTTGAATACCTTGGAGGCCGCGTATGTTCCTGCCCAAGAATGGTACAGCCCGCTTGTGACCACTTCCTCTCCGAGCCAGTTTTTCCGGGTGGTGATGTCGTACAGCTATGCCGTGCTCGCCGACAAGGTGCTGAAGGGCAAGGGATACCAGACGCGGTTGATCCTCGTGCGACTTCCCGGTGAAACGGTGCACGATGTCTGTTATGTGGGTGGGGATGGGGCCTATATCGATTGCAGTGAAGACCTCTTCATCCTTGCCTTTAATTATTCAGGCGCCACGATTCGTGAAATCGCCGACAATTATGGCGCTTACGTGACCATGAACTGGACATCGGCTTCCGAGTTCGTGTTTACCAATGGAGCCAGGCAGCTCCTCGCTACCGTGGTCAAGACCGACTTGCCCTCTTCGGATCCGGTGTTGGCAAGTGTTCAGACATCCAGTATCGAAATAGATTTCTGAATTGCAGGCATTATGAAAAACAATATTGTCAAAGTTGTAAGCGTGGCGTTCGGTGTCATGCTGTTGATTCTGGGGAGCGTGGCGGTGGTCGCCGTCACCAACATACGACGCTCAATCGCCACGAGCGACTGGGTGAATCACACTCATGCGGTCATGCTGGAGACCGACGCCATTGTGTCCTCCCTGCATGCAGGGGAGGCAAGCCTGCGAAGTTATCTTCTTACCGCGGACAAGCGGGACCAGGTTGCGTACCGGGGGTCATTTACCGAAATGGTGGAACACCTGGAAGTCGCCAAGGCTCTCACCCGGCAGGAACCGGTCCCCAGGAGCGGGATCCTGAGGATCGAAGAGCTCGTCGGCAAGCGTATCGAGCTTGCCCGCGACCTGGTACGCACCTTTGAGCTTCAGGGAGAGGATGCCGCACGGAAGAAACTGCAGGCTGACGCTGGCAGCACCCTGCATGGGGAGATCCAGCTGGTTGCGCAAAAGCTCGCCGGGGAACAGCAGGAGCTGTTGCGTCAGCGTGACAAGGCGTCCTATCTCCAGGCACAGGCCACCCGGTGGACGGTGTGGTCGGGACTGGGATTGAATGTGCTACTGCTGTTTTTCCTGGGCTGGCTGATCAGCGATGACATTGCTGCCCGGCGCAAGGCTGCGGCTGCCCTGGAGGAAGCCAATGCGATCCTGGAACAAAAGGTCCTGGAGCGCACGGCTGAACTGGTCAAGGCGAACGAAAACCTGAAGAAGGAAAACCTGGAGAGGCAGTGGTCGGAGGAGGCTCTTGAACACCAGTTGTACTACAGCGACCTGATTATCAACATGATTGACGATCATATTTTCGTCATCAGCAAGGCGATCAATATCAGTCGCGTCAACCCGGCGGTCGTCCATACCACCGGTTACGACCTGGCGGAGATCGTGGGCCACCCCATGTCCAGGATCCTCGACATCCCGGAATTGCCTGCCGGTGACACGACCGCGCAGCTCCGGTTCGACCAGGCCGTTAAGGAAGGGCGTGAAATCCAGGGCCGACGGGGCCGGCTGTTGTGCAAGAATGGGGCGGCCATCCCCATGTATTTCAATATGGTTCCTCTCCGGGACCAGAATGCAGTGGTTGGGTGCGTGATGACGGTGCACGTGCGCCAGAAAGAACAGGCGGATGCCGGGTAACCCCGGGAAATGCATCAAAACGTTGCGGAGCGCTCATGAAGAAGCATATTCTCAGCATTGATGATGAGGCCAGGATTTGCAAATTGATCGATACTGTCCTCACGATGGAGGGTTACCGGGTTTCAACAGCCGCCACGGCGGAGGCCGCCCGGCGTATTGTGCAATCCGATCCGCCTGCCCTGATTATCCTGGATCAGCAGTTGGAGGACACGGACGGCTTGACGCTGGCGGCAGAGATCCGGAGAACCTTGCCGGACGTGCCGGTCCTGCTGTTGACCGGCATGGTTTTTGATACCGAGGTGATTGAGGAAATCATCGGCAAAAATGTGTCCAGCTACCTGCCGAAGACTTCGAAAATGGGCGCAATATGCAGCGAGGTCCATCGGTTGTTGGGCGATACTCCTCCCAAGACCTGACTGACCAGGCGCGCAACCTTCTTTCCACATTCGTGATTTGCATTCTTGCGCTGTCCCCGCGGATTTGTCATCTTAATTCATGAAAGTAACAGATAGCCGACGCATTTCACGACGTGGGTTTCTGACGCAATCGCTGGCTGCAGGGGTTGCCTTCATGCTTGTCCCGAGACGGATCCTGGGCGGGTCCGGATATACGCCGCCAAGCGAGGAACTCACGCGGGCGATCATCGGGTGTGGTGGTATATCCGAGTCCCATCTCCCCATGACTGACGGCCGGTTGTTGGCGCTCTGTGACGTGGATTCAAACCACCTGGCGGAGAGAATGAAGGGCCGCCCTGATGTCAAGGGATACCGCGATTTCCGCGACGTGCTGGCTCGACCGGATATCGACATTGTCCACATCTGTACCCCACCGCACTGGCACGGCCTGATCTCCATCATGGCAGCGCAGGCCGGCAAAGACATCTGGTGTGAGAAACCCATGACCCGCACGCTCGCCGAGGGCGTGAAGGTCGTGGAAGCCGTCCGGCAGCACGGAAGAATATTCAGGCTCAATACATGGTTTCGCTTCCAGAGCAATTTCTACGGTTTCGGCACCCCGGTCCAGCCGATCAAGAAACTCGTTGCCAGCGGGATGCTCGGCTGGCCGCTCAGGGTCACCGTCAGCCGCGCGACCGGGTTCGATTGGAAGTTCGACTGGAGCGGAAAAACGAATCTTCAGCCGCAACCCGTCCCGGCAAATCTCGACTATGATTTCTGGCTTGGCCCGGCGCCCTACAAGCCCTACAACCCTCACCGGGTCCATGGTACGTTCCGTGGCTACTGGGACTACGACGCGGGGGGGCTTGGCGACATGGGCCAGCACTACCTCGATCCCGTCCAGTATATCCTTGGAAAAGACGACACGAGCCCGGTCGAGGTGGAGGTGGACGCGCCGCAACAGGATCCCGACGCGGCCAGTTCCTTCCGCCGCATCCTGCTGCGGTATGCCGATGGGTGCGAAATCATCATCGACGCCGGCACGACGGGGCGTGTTCCGTTTATCTCCGGGCCGCACGGCAATTTATATCCGGGCATGGAATGCACCGTGCCGGACTGGAAACGGAAACTGAAAACCATGCCGGATCCGGTGCCGCAGATTACCGAGTTCACTGAAAGTGTCCGAACGCGGCGGCCGTTTGCGCTGAACGAACAGAACGGCTTCAGGTCATGCCTGCTCGTCCAGATTGCCTCCACCGCCTGGCGACTGGGGCGCGGTTTCCGTTTCGATCCTGTCACGCTCCGCGCCAACGACGACGCGGCCAACCGCCTGTTCAACCAACCCATGAGGGCACCATGGCACCTGTAACCCTATCGCCTGCTTTCCGTCAACGCACCTTCCCTCGCGCTTTCCTCTGCGGGATCACGGTGCTCCTTCTCGCTGCCGTGTCGCCGTTACGGGCCGCCACCCATGAGCTTCTCCTGAAGCTGGGCAGCGAAACCAACCAGGAAACCAAGGCTTCGATTATCGGCCAATTGCAGTTCACGGCCAAAGACGATGCGGTGCCGGTCCTGGCTGCATACCTTGCCGACGAACGCCTGTGCGATCCGGCGGCGCGAACCTTGGTGAGCATAGGCACGCGCCGGGCGGCCAAGGCGCTGCTCCAATCGTTACGCTCGGCGCATGCCGGCAGGGTGGTGAGCGTTGTGCAGGCACTAGGAGATCTGGCTTACACGCCGGCGATTCCCGATGTGCAGAGGTTTGCAACCGATACCGCCGCGGGGCTGAGGCGTGCGGCCTGGTACACGCTGGCGCAATGCGGCGACCGCTCGTTGGTTCCGGTATTGAAGAAATACCGCGAAGCCGACCGGTTCGTGGCAACCGCCGAGCTGTTCCGTCTGGCGCGGCGCCTTGAGGATGGCTCAATCTGCAGATACGTGCTCCAGGCACAACCGACCCCGGCGGAGCATTCGCAAGCCCTGGAGATCCTGGCCGAGGTGGACGGCCGACACGCCCTGCCTGAAGTCGGGAAGGCTCTGGAGTCCACGGAAACGGCCGTACGCCTGACGGCTGTTCGGACTCTGGCGACAATGTCCTCGTCGCAGGCGCGCCGCCTGTTGCGCGATGCGATGCGGAATTCCGACCCGGCCGTTCGTGCCACGGCACTGGGCGCTCTCGTTCAGCTGAACGAGAGAACCGCGCAGGCCGCCTGTGCGACGGCCTTGACGGATACGCACGCTGTCGTCCGTGCCGAAGCGATCCGCGGCTGGAAGGCAGGACCAGGACTGCTGGTCGATTTTCTGCCGCACGCTTCGAAGGATGAGCTGACTGGTATTGCGCGCGTCCTGCAGTCTGTACGGCCTGTGGAGCTGACCGGGCGCTGGAGCAAGGCGGATGCCGGAATGAAAGTCGCCCTGTTGAGTGTCGTAGCGGCGTTGAACTGCGCTGAATTCGACCGGATGGTATGGCTTGCAACCGATGACGCGGATGCGGGTGTCCGGCTGGCTGCGCTGGCTGCCCTGAAGGTGAGGGGTAGCCCGGCTGACCTGCCTGCGGCATTGTCGTTGCTGGGCCGCCTGCAAGGCGAGACTGAGGTTCAGGAGGCCCAGGCGTTGGCGATCGAATTGGGGGGCGAGTTGCCCGATGGACAGGCCGGTGCTCTGGCGCTCACCGCGATGTCTCAGTCGCAGGCGGCAACCCGCTCACGGTTCTACGTCACCTTGTCCTCATTTGGGGGGACGAATGCCCTCGCCGCCTTGGCGAATGCAGCGCATCAGGATGACGCAGTGTTACAGGATGCGGCCGTGCGGGCATTGTCGAACAGTCGCGATGCAAGTGCGCTGCCCCTTCTGCTTGAGATTTGCCGGGGCGGGAAAACTGACACGCACAAGGTGCTGGCGGCACGCGGGGCCATGCGGCTGGCGGAGCACTCACGCGCCGGCAAGGACGAGATCATCGTGATGTGGCGAAGCATTCTTGACGCCGCGCCACGGGAAGAGGAAAAACAACAGGCATTGGCGGCATTGCGTCGATTGCAGGAAAAGGCAAAACCATGAGAATCATGCTGGTCTGTTTATTGGCCCTGGCTACAGCACACGCGGAGGAAGCCGGCTTCACGCCATTGTTTAACGGAAAAGACTTGGCGGGCTGGGAGGGCGACACAAAGGGATACGTCGTGGAGGAGGGCATGATCATCTGCCGGCCTGGCGGCAACCTCTTCACGGCAAGGGAGTATAGTAATTTCGTTTTCCGCTTCGAATTCAAGCTGACCCCGGGATGCAACAACGGCGTTGGTATCCGCTGGTCCGGGAAAGGCGATGCGGCATACAGCGGTATGGAAATCCAAGTCCTTGATGATACCGCGGAAAAGTACAAGACCCTGCACGCCTATCAATTTCACGGTTCCATCTACGGGATTGTGCCGGCCAAGCAAGGCCATCTCAAGCCGGTCGGCGAGTGGAACGTCGAGGAAATCAGCGCCATTGGGCCGAAAATCAAGGTCACCCTCAACGGAGCCGTGATCGTGGATGCGAACCTCGACGAGATCAGGCAATTGCCCGAACCGCAGATGCGTAATCTCGCCAAACATCCCGGCCTGCACAACAAGTACGGCCGCATCGGATTCCTCGGGCATGGCGATGTCATCTCGTTCCGGAACATCCGCCTCAGGGAAGTGGCGGACGGCGGGAAGTCCGATGACGCCGCATCCGGTGTTTCCGAGCCGCCGGCCGGGTTCACCGCCTTGTTCAATGGCCGGGACCTGACCGGCTGGAAGGGTCTACTGGCGGAGCCGAACGATAATCCACTCATGCGTGCCAAGCTGACCCCGGACGAGCTTGCCAAGGCCCAGACCACCGCGGATGCTGACATGCGCGCCCACTGGAGCGTCAAGGATGGTGTCCTGGTATTCGACGGAAAAGGCCGGTCGCTGGCGACAGCGGAGGATTACCGGGATTTTGAGATGCTGGTGGACTGGAAGATCCTGCCGGGTGGCGACAGCGGTATATACCTGCGCGGTTCTCCGCAGGTTCAGATTTGGGATGCCGGGAAGAATCCAGTGGGGTCCGGCGGGCTCTACAACAACCAGAAGAACCTCTGTAATCCGGCCAGCTGCGCAGACCGGCCTGTCGGCGAGTGGAACACGTTCCGCATTAAAATGGTGGGCGACAAGGTGACGGTCCACCTGAACGACATGCTTGTGGTGGATAACGTCACGCTTGAGAACTACTGGGACCGCAAGCAGCCGATCTTCCCGACCGGTCAGATCGAGTTGCAGAACCATGGCAACACACTCTGGTTCCGCAACCTCTTCATCCGGAGGATCCCGTGATTCGCGTCGGTATTGTTGGATTCGGGTTCATGGGCCGCATGCACTACCGGAACTGGCTCAACGTGGCGGGGGCGGAGCTTGTCGCGGTGCAGGATGTTGCGATCGAGGACGTCAAGTCGCGCCTGGGCACCACGGGTAACATTGCCGGGGCCGCGGATACCATTGACCTCGGGCGGGTTCGGCTCTTCAGCGACTTCGATGCCATGCTGGCGGAAATGAAACTCGATGCCGTTTCGATCACGGTGCCTACGTTTCTTCACGCCACCCTGACCGAACGCGCCCTCAAGGCCGGGGTCCATGTGCTCTGCGAGAAGCCGATGGCGCTGACGCTGCCGGAGTGCGACCGGATGATCGCGGCCGCAAAATCCGCCGGCAAGTGGCTCCAAATCGGCCAATGTATCCGGTTCTGGCCGGAGTACGTGGCCGCCCGGGAAATCATCCAAAACGGGACGTACGGCGCCCTGCTTGCCGCAAGCTTCAGGCGGTTGGGGTCGCTCCCGAACTGGAACCCTGACAAATGGTTTGCAGACGAACAACGCAGCGGCGGCGTGGCGTTGGACCTGCATTGCCACGACACGGATTACGTGCATTACCTGCTCGGCGTTCCCCGCGCGGTCTTCAGCGTGATGGATGGCGGGCGCCGGCATATGCAGACCCAGTACCTTTACGACAATGATGCGGCGGTCAGCGCCGAGGCCAGCTGGGCGATGCCCACCTCATTCGGGTTTGAGATGAGTTTCACTATCGTGCTGGAACGGGCGACTCTCCAGTTCGACTGTACCCGGAATCCCGCTTTCCGGGTTTGTCCGGCCGACGGCGCCCCGTTCACCCCGGAACTGCTTCCGGGCGACGGATACTCCCGGGAGATCGAGCATTTTGCCGGCGTTGTTGCCGGGAATCCCTTGCCGCAGGTTCTCACGGCAGGGCAGTCACGTGAGACGATCAGGATCGTCCTGGCCGAAAAGAATTCTGCGCAACGGAAGGAGATAGTTCACTTATGATAACCAGACAGGGATGGCCGATAGGAATTTGCAGCTGGTCGGTGGGGCGCGATAACAAAGGGATGGACGAGGCGATGAAGGAGCTTGGGATCACCCATGTTCATCTCGAAATCGACAGGCCGCCGATGCCGGGATGGTTGGTCACCAGTACCATGGTCGGGTTTCCCCAGGAGGATTATTCGACACTTGATTCAATCCGGCGGACCGGCGGTATTGCGCCCGATGCCGAGTGGCCCGGCAACCGGAAGGTGTTCGGCGAGGCGGCAAAAGTCACCGCAAAGCTCGGCGTGAAGTTTCTGTCGATGCATGCGGGGTTTATTGACCACACCGACGCCTCCTATGCGGCGAAGTTCCACGACCGGATCCGCAACCTCGCCGACCTTGCCGGGGAGCTGGGCATTACGGTGCTGCTGGAGACCGGGCAGGAGAGCGCGGCGGATTTGCGACGGTTCATGGAAACGTTGAACCATCCGGCGCTCGGCATCAACTTTGATCCCGCCAACATGATTCTTTACGATAAGGACGAGCCCAAGGACGCGGTTCGCATTCTCGCGCCGTGGGTCCGGCACGTTCACATCAAGGATGCCATCCGAACGAAGGTTCCCGGCCAGTGGGGCAGGGAAGTGCCCTGGGGAGCCGGTGAGGTTGACGCCAGGGAATTCATCGGAGTACTGCAAGCTACCGGCTACCAGGGCGCCGTGGCCATTGAGCGCGAAGGTGGTAACAACCGGATGGCCGACATCAAGTCGGCGATCCAGCAGTTGATGGCGTAACTCAGCCCGGTTGCTTCTTCAGCGGTGGACGGAAGAACAAGGCCAGTGCCAGGGCGGCAAGGATGGCGCCGGACATGGGCACCAGGAACAGGCTCTTGAAATCCGTCCCGGCGTTGCCCGTAAATACCCTCTGCATCAGAGTGGGGCACACCGAGTTGGCGATGAGGGCGCCGATGCCCAGGATCATCACGTTGAACAGGCCTTGTGCGCTCGACCGGGCATCCTTCGGGAAGAATTCGTCCACGAAGATATAGACCGTTGCGAAGAAGAACGCGTAGCAGATGCCATGAAGGATTTGCACGATGATGATCAGGCCGGTGTGCTGCGGGAAAAAGGCGTATGCTGCGAAGCGTGCGGCATGCCCCAGAATGCCGATCACCATGGTCCAGCGCCAGCCCAGGCGTTTCAACGTCATGCCGAGAACAATCATGGTCAGGATCTCGGCGATTTGCCCGATACTCATCACAGGCATGATCCAGTTCCCGGGAATGCCCACCCCGCCGGCCTCGGCTCTGGCACCGAGGAAGGAGCCGGTCCAGTTGAAGTAGCAGTTGTGAACGAAGGCGTCCATGAGCGTCACGAGCCACAGGACCAGCACGAAGGGGTGTTTGAGGAGCCGCATGGCCTCGAGCCAGGCCAGCTTGTTTTCCGTCTCATCGGCTTTTTTCGGCGGGGTATGCGGCAGTATGAGGCTGAATGCCGCCAGCGCCAGTGAGGCGATGCCGGCAACAATATACGTCCACCGGGTCGCATGCTTCAACGGGTCCCCGGTCAGGCCGGACCCGAGGACGGCGCCGAGCCATTCTACCATGCCGGACGGGTTGGCGGTGTGGACCTTGTCCCAGTCCACAAGGATAAACGTGAACGGCCAGGCGGAGGCGATCCAGCCGATCGTGCCCCACAGCCGGACACGCCCGAAATCTTTCCGGGCATCCTTAAGATTGGCGAAGGCGATGGAGTTGACGATGGAAAGCGTCGGCACGTAAAGCAGGCAATGAACGAGCATCAACATGAAGAATGGCCAGAAACTGCGCGTCCAGGCGAGTGAGAGCATGGCCAGGCCACCCACGAGATGACTGAACGCAAGTACCTTTTCGGCGGCAAAGTTCCGATCCGCAAACTCATTACTGAAGAACATGCCGACGATGGCGGCGATTGGAAAGGCGTTGAGGATCCAGGATTGTTGGCCCGGCGAAAACCCGAGGCTGGGCAGGTAGCCGAAGATGAGGGGGAGCCATGCGCCCCAGATGAAGAATTCCAGGAACATCATCACGGAAAGGCGGGGGCGGGTACTGGTCATGGTGGTAGCTAGGGGTGAGGACCGTGAGGGACCAACACGCCAATCCAACCTGGTTCGTCAACCGTGAGCAGGTTAATTGGCGCCGTCGGGCGACCGAGTCGCTTTATTTCTGATACCCTTTAACCTCCGGATTCGCGGCCAGGTAGGCGGCGGCGGAGAGGAAAGCGGTGCTGCCGGCGCTGGCGGCGGCTATCGTATTGGCTTGGGCGGCCAGTGCGTTGGCTTTGTTGGCTGAGGCGATTTGGGTGTCAGTCAGTTGCAGACCTTCGACTTCGTTCATGTGTTCTCCTCTTTTGTTATTTCGTTAAGTATACCCTGGACATCCCGGTATGTCCACTGCGGTGGTATTTCCGCGCATGCGAAGCCGCAACCTGTTTGCCTGCCACAAGGTTGCTCGAAGGTGACGTTTGGAGGATGTTCAGATTGTTTCAGGAACGTGAGTAAGTCCCTGACACGACGCTGCGGGCGAATGCCCGCTTCTCACGGGCCGTCATCTGTTTGATCATATATTCTGCCTGTGAGGCGGCGGATCGACTCTTATATTCAACCACGGTCAGCAGTTCTTTCGGGGGATGCGCACGGGTATAGCGGGCGCCGGTTCCATTTTGGTGGGCCGCATAGCGTGCGGCAACATCCACCGCGATGCCGGTGTAAATGCTAAGATCCTCACATTCAATGAGATACAGGAACCATGGCTTCCGTTTATTTGCTGGCATCTTTTGTGAACTCCATGGCAGTAAAATTGCATGAAGCAGGATGCCTTGGCAAGCCTTGCTGATAACACGGGATCGCGCCGTCCTGACGGGAGATTTTCTACCCTCAAATCAGAAATTCACTAATTGCCGGAAAAGGGGTGGATCCCTATGGTTCAGCAGGGGATGTGAAGGAGGTTGGGGATGGCGTTGATGACTGAGAGCCAGATCGTGCCGATTGATATGACTGAGGCGTCATTCCCTCCGTTGATTCAAGCGTCCGGTATCCTACATGGCGTGGCCGCATCGCCGGGGTGTGTGGAGGGGCTGGCGTTTGTATACCGCCAGCCCAGCCTTGACGAAATTCCGCGTTACACCATTGGCAACGATGGCATTAGCCGCGAATTTTTACGGTTCGAAAAGGCGGTCCGGCGTTCGGCCGAGGAAATCCGGGCGGTGCGGGCCCGTGTTGAGCAGGAAGTGGGGACGAGTGAAGCCTGCATTTTTGATGCCCACCTTTGCTTCCTCGAGGATCCTCAACTGGCGGATCGTGTCTATGCACGCGTCCGCTCTGAACTGATCAACGCCGAGCAGGCGCTTTCCGAAGAGATCCGCCAGTCCATGGCCTGTCTGGGGGCTTGCCAGGCTGAATACATCCGGGAGCGGGTGCTGGACCTTAAGGATGTGGGAAACCGGCTGGTCCGGAACCTGATCGGAAGGGATGGTTGCTCGCTCCTCGAAACCCTGCCGCAGCAAAGCATCATTGTGGCGGGGGAGCTGACGCCCTCGGACACGATGGCCATGGATCGCAGTCATGTGGCCGGACTCGTCACGGAACAGGGCGGCGCAACCTCGCATGCCGCCATCCTGGCCCGTTCCATGGATATTCCCGCCATTACGGGTGTTCACAACATCCTGAGGACAATCCGCACGGGGACACGCCTGCTGCTGGATGGCGGCAAGGGCGTTCTGATCATCGACCCCACGCCGGTCCAGGCCCGTCGTTTTGCCACCCGCCGCCACCGTTTTGAGACGACCCGGCTGTTCACGGGTTCCGATGAACAGCAGGAATGCGTTATGAAGCACGGAACGCGGATCAGCATACAGGCCAATATCGGGCGGCCCGAAGATATTGTGTATGTCAAGGAACACCACTTCGATGGGATCGGGCTTTTCCGGAGTGAGCTCCTGTACCTGAAGGATGAGCAAGCTCCCGGATTGCAACAGCAGTGTCATGACTACCAGTTGGCGGCCGAAGCCCTTGTCCCGTTGCCGATTACGATCCGCACATTTGATTTCGGGGCCGATAAAATTCCGCGTTTTCTGGATATTGAACGGGAAGTGTCGGTGCTGAAGGGCCTGCGGGGCTTGCGGTTCGCCCTGCAGGAGCGGAGGCTGTTCAAGGTGCAGCTACGCGCCCTGGCCCGGGTGTGCCGCGAGCATGCCAATGTGCGGGTGCTTTTCCCGATGGTGGTGGGGCGGGCGTGCCTGCGTGAAGCACTCGCTTTGTTTGACGAGCAGTGCGAGAAGGAAGGGCTGCCCCGGCGTCCCCCCGTGGGCGCCATGATCGAGACGCCCGCCGCTGTGTTCAGTCTGCAGGATATTGTGGGTATGGTTGATTTCCTGCACATCGGGAGTAATGACCTGGCCCAGTATGTCCTGGCCGAGGATCGCAGCCAGACCCGCATGGAGGCGCATGAAATGGCGCTGCATCCCGCCATGCTCCGGGTTGTCCAGACCGTTACCGATATTGCCGGCCGCCACAAGTGCCCCGTTTGCCTGTGTGGTGAGGCTGCGGGCGACCCGTTGCTGGCCTCGGTGATGGTCGGGTTGGGGGTGCGGTCCCTGTCCATGAGCCCGGTTCGCGCTCAGGGAGTCCGTTTCGCACTCAAACGCATCACGTTGGAAGATGCCGAGGAATTGGCCCGCCATGCGCTGGAGATGGATGAACCGGCGGATCTGTTGAGGCATGCCGACGGACAATTCCCCTCCGTCTTCCTGGGCTCCGAGGGTAACCTGCCGCGTCCGAAACCTTCTGTCCTTGAAAGATAGCTGGACTGGGTAGGGGCGATGCAGGCAGAGTGTGCCCGGTCGTCTTTCAGGAGTTGGCATGACAGCAGCCGGGAAACAGAAGCATGATTCATCAACCATTATGGATCCCATCCCCCCCGTGTTGATCCTGGCCCCGGTTCGTGGCGTTACCGATGTGGTGTACCGTGATGCCTTTGCCCGCTGTTTCGGCGGTCTTGATTACGCGGTGGCCCCATTTCTGCCGCTTCGTCAGGGGCATTCGTTACGTCCGGTGGAATTGAGACAGGTCGCCCCCGCGAATAACCGGGCACTTCGCACGATCCCGCAGGTGCTCACGCAGCACCCTCCAACCTTCTCCTCCGCGTTGCGTGAATTGAGTAAAGCCGGTCATCGGGAAGTGAACTGGAATCTGGGCTGTCCGTATCCCACGGTGGCAGGGCGGGGGAAGGGGGCGGGCTTGCTCCCGCAAGCGGATCGCATCGACGCCATTCTCGCGGAAGTCCTCAAGGATGCCCCTGTCCGTCTTTCCGTGAAGATGCGTCTGGGGTATCACGATCCCGATGAATTTAAGGCGGTTATGGATGTGCTGAACCGCCACTCCCTGAGTGAGGTGATCCTGCATCCACGCACCGCTGACCAGATGTATGACGGTGAGGTGGATGTCGGGCGGGCCGTTCAGGCGCTTGCCCTGTGCCGTCATCCCTTTGTTTACAATGGGGAGATCACCAGTCTTGACCGTTTCCTTGACCTGTGCCGACAGTTTCCCGGGGCGGCTGGCTGGATGCTCGGCCGGGGGGCGCTGGGAAATCCTTTTCTTCCTTCCCTGATCAAGGGGAATCCCCTGCCGTCACCGGAACTTCGCCGGGCGCAGCTGCTCGAGTTCCATGGCCTGTTGTTCGAGGGCTACGGAGAGTGGTTGAGCGGCGCCCAGCACCGGTTGGACAAGATGCGGGAACAGTGGGAATACCTGGCTCACGCGTTTGCGGATCCTGCTACGGTCTTTTCCCGCATTCGACGCTGTCATTGCGGGACCTATGAGGCTGCGGTGGACTGGGCCTTTCAACAGGCCTTGGGATAGCGTCTCAAAGCGACTTCTTTTGGAGGAACAAGGTTAATTCCATTTCCTGTCCATTGACAATCCGCAGTCCGGTGTGGTTCCATGAGGGTGTATGAAGATCACGTTTTTAGGCACAGGTACCTCGGTTGGGATCCCGGTCATCGGGTGCGATTGCACTGTGTGCATATCCCAGGATCCCCGTAACCACCGGCGCCGGTCGAGTATCTATATTGAGGCGGGCGGGTTCCACATCGTGATTGATACCTCGATGGATTTCCGGGAACAGGTGCTTGCCTACAAGGTGCCCCGGATTGACGCCGTCCTGATCACCCATTCCCATGCCGATCATATCTTCGGGCTCGATGATATCCGGCGGTTCAACACCATCCAGGGGGCCATGATCCCTGTCTACGGCTCGGCCGGCGCCATCGCGGACTTGAAACGGATTTTCACCTACGTCGACCAGCATGTCCCGGAACCAGGGGTATTCCGCCCTCGCCTCACGTTCTGCACTATGGCAGGTTCCTTTATGACGGGGCCTGTCAAGGTGGAGGCCCTGCCGGTCGTTCACGGCCGGACAGAAACCTACGGGTACCGCCTTGAGTGGGAGGGGCGTACCCTGGGGTATGTGCCGGATTGCAAGGAGATGCCCGATTCGACCATCGCGCGGTTGGCCGGGGTGGATGTGATGATCCTGGACGGCCTGCGGCATCGCTCGCATCCCACCCATCTGACCGTGGAGGCCGCCCTGTCTCTGCTGGGACGGATCGGCGCCAAACGGTCCTATCTCACCCATATTTGCCATGATCTGGACCACGAGGAGACCCAGGAGTCCCTTCCTCCCTCCGTCTATGTCGCCTGCGATGGTATGAAGCTTAACTGGTGATTGTAAGTGTTAGTTCAAAAAGGAGAACGATTATGCTGAAAGGTTTGTCGCCGTTGTTGAGTCCTGAACTGTTGTCCGTCCTGTCCCGGATGGGGCATGGTGATGAAATCGTCCTGGCGGATGCCCATTTCCCGGGGGACACCTTCGGCAAGCGTGTGATCCGGGCGGATGGTTTGCGGATCCCCGACCTGATTGATGCCATCCTGCCGGTGTTGGAACTGGACAGCTACGTGGATTCCCCCCTGGTCATGATGGCGGCGGTGCCGGGCGACAAGCTCGATCCCAAGGTGGAAAAGATGTATCGCGCCGCGGTGGACAAGCATGCCCCCAGAACGCCCGCCATCGCCCGGATAGACCGTTTCGCCTTCTATGACCGCGCCAAGGAGGCCTTTGCCGTCGTCATGACCGGCGAAGCCGCCAAGTACGGCAACATCATCCTCAAGAAAGGCGTCACCCCTGTCTGATGTGACGAGTCTACTAAACGCCAACGAAATCCGAGGAATTTGAACACCCGCTTCGCTCAAGTCGCAAAGAACGCAAAGAAGACTTTTGTTTTGCCTGCGGCGAAAACGACATGGTTTACGTACCCCGCCTGCATCGCTATGCGAAGCATTGCGGGCAGGTCGCCGCACCAGCCTTAGCGATCTTCGCGGCTTCTGTTCAATTCTCTTGGATTGGCTGGTATTATACAGGCGTCTTTGCGTCTGCCCTGGGCGTAATCGGGCTTGCACGGGCAGGGGTTCTCGGCTATCTAGGATGTCTTGTTTCGGGCCTGGGTGAGGGAGAGGAGTGGTCATGGTTGACGATAAAGCACAATCCGCCAAAAAAATGGACGTCCGGTACGTTGCCAATCTGGCACGGCTCAGCCTGACGGATGATGAAGTCGCCCAGTTCCAGGGGCAGCTGGACCACATTGTCGAGTATTTCAACCAGTTGCGCGCCCTGGATGTGGACGGCGTGGAGCCGATGGCCCATGCCACCCCGGTTCAGAACGTCTTCCGCGAGGATGAAGTCCGGCCCGGCCTGGACCGCGACACCGTATTGAAAAATGCCCCGGAACATAACCCCGAAGTGATCATGGTTCCGACGATTGTTGAGTGATGCCATGCTGAATACCTTGACCCTTCATGAGATTGTTGAACACCTGGAGCGGCGTGAATGCCGATCCGAGGATGTTGTTCAAGCCGTCCTGGATGCCATCCGCCGGAAGGATGACCGGATCCATGGCTACCTGACGGTGGATGCCGAAGACGCCCTGGCCCAGGCCAAGGCGGCCGACGTGGCTCGCGCCGCCGGCAGGACGGGGCGGTTGCTGGGCGTTCCCATCGCGGTCAAGGACGTGCTCAACGTGCGCGGGCAGCCCTGCACCTGCGGCTCGAAAATCCTGAAGGGCTACACCTCGCCCTACGATGCCACTGCGATCGCCCGGCTTCGCGCCGAGGGCGCTGTCTTTCTGGGGCGGACCAACATGGATGAGTTCGCCATGGGGTCGACCACGGAAAATTCAGCATACGGCGTCACCCGGAATCCCTGGAACATGGACGGCGTGCCCGGCGGCTCCAGCGGCGGATCGGCCGCTGTCCTGGCCGCCGATGAGGCCATTGCGGCGCTCGGGTCCGACACCGGCGGCTCGGTGCGCCAGCCCGCTTCCTTCTGCGGCTGCGTCGGGTTGAAGCCGACCTATGGCCGGATCTCCCGCTACGGGCTGACGGCGTACGCCTCCTCACTGGACCAGATCGGGCCGATGACCAAGACGGTGGCTGATGCCGCTCTTCTGCTGGAGGTCATGTCCGGCCTCGATCCCGCCGATTCAAGCTCCCTTTCCGTCCCTGTTCCCGATTTCCGGGCGTCTCTCCAAAAGGACCTGAAGGGGGTCACGCTGGGCCTGCCCCGCGAATATTTTGTTGGTGGGCTTCACGCGGATGTGGAACTCCGGGTACAGGAGGCCATTGAGGTATGCCGGAAACTGGGCGCCAAGGTCGTGGAGGTCTCGTTGCCGCGGTCCCGCGAGGCGATTGCCACCTACTACATCATCGCCCCGGCGGAGGCATCGTCCAACCTGTCGCGGTTCGACGGTGTCCGTTACGGATTCCGCGCCGCCGGTGCGGAAGACCCGATTGACTTGTACAAGAAGACCCGGGCGCAGGGCTTTGGCGCCGAGGTGAAGCGCCGGATCATTCTGGGTACCTATGTGCTGAGCAGCGGGTATTATGACGCGTTCTATCTGCGGGCGCAGAAGGTGCGGACGCTGATCCGTCGCGACTTCGAGGAGGCATTCAAGTCGTGCGATGCCATTCTCTCGCCGGTTGCCCCGACTCCCGCCTACCGGGTCGGCGAAAACAGCGCCGATCCCCTGCAGATGTATCTGGGCGATATTTTCACCGTGCCGGTCAACCTGGCCGGGATCTGCGGCCTTTCGGTGCCCTGCGGTTTCACGGCGGACAAGTTGCCCGTCGGTCTGCAGGTTGTGGGTCCGGCCCTGGGCGAGGAGGCGATCCTGCGGGTGGGGTACGCCTATGAGCAGGCAACGGCGTGGCGTTCACAGCGGCCTGAATTTAGCGGGAGTCTGTCATGACAGCCTATCGCGTAACCATCGGGCTGGAGGTTCATGTCCAGCTGAAGACGAAGTCCAAGATGTTCTGCGCCTGCAGCACCAACTTCGGGGAGTCACCCAATACGCAGGTATGCCCCGTGTGTCTCGGGTATCCCGGGAGCCTGCCGGTGATGAACCGGGCGGCCATCCGCCTGACCGTGCTCTCCGGTCTGATGCTGGGCTGCAGGATAAACGCATTCAGCAAGTTCGACCGGAAGAATTATTTCTACCCCGACATGCCCAAGAACTACCAGATCACCCAGTGCGACAAGCCCCTGTGCAGCGGGGGCGGGGTGGATATCGAGGTGGACGGGAAGGCCCGGCGCATCGGCATCACCCGCATCCACCAGGAGGAGGATGTGGCCAAGAACTTCCACTACGCCAAGTGGAGCGGGATCGACTACAACCGCGCCGGCGTGCCGCTCATGGAGATTGTCTCGGAACCGGATATGGAGTCGCCCGAGGAGGCCTTCGCCTATCTCCTGGCGCTGCGCCAGATCCTGGTCTATGCCGGGGTGAGTGACTGCAACCTCGAGGAGGGCAACATGCGGTGCGACGTGAACGTCAGCATCCGGCCCGAGGGGCAGAAGGAACTCGGGACCAAGGCCGAAATCAAGAACATGAACACCTTCAAGGGGGTGTTCGCGGCGCTCCAATATGAAATCGCCCGGCAGATGGATGTGGTGTCCTCGGGTGGCCGGATCGTCCAGGAAACCCGGCGGTGGGATGCGGACCTGGGCCAGACCTTCTCCATGCGGACCAAGGAGGATGCCCATGATTACCGTTATTTCCCCGAGCCGGACCTGATGCCCGTGGTCCTCCCCGATGCGCTGGTCGCCGAGTGGGCGGCAACCCTGCCCGAACTACCCGCCCAGCGCAGGGAACGGTTTGTCCGTGAGTATGGCCTGCCGGAATACGACGCCAAGGTGCTGGCGGCCGAGAAGCCGGTGGGCGACTACTTTGAGATCGCGGCACGCCAGTGCCCGAACCCCAAGGCGGTGTCGAACTGGGTGATGAGCGATGTCATGAGGACCTTGTCCGAGAGGGATATTCCCATCACCGCCTTCCCGATCCCGCCCGATGCCCTGGCGGAGCTGGTGAAGCTCGCCGAAACCAAGGTGCTCAATTCCAACACGGCGCGGGAGGTTTTTGCCATCATGCTGGCAGAGGGCGGCCGGGCGGGTGACATCGTGGCGGCCCGGGGGCTGGCGCAGGTGAGCGATGCGGGCGCGATCGAGATGATCGTCGACGAGGTCATTGCCGGGAATGCCAAGGTGGTGGAGGATTTCCGGGGTGGCAAGGCGGCGGCATTCAAGTTCCTGGTGGGGCAGGTGATGAAGCTGAGCAAGGGTAAGGCCAACCCGCAGATGGCCGGTGAAATGCTCCAGAGGAAGTTGTCGAATTGACCATCACGGGCTTATGGTGATAGTCTTCCGGCTTGTTGGTGAAACCAGTTCAGATGAGAGGGCGGTTATTTGACCTCGAATGACGAATACGTAATGGAGGTCCTCAAGGAAGAGGGCTTGGTCTCTCCCGAGCAGATCGAGGAAGCCCAGCGGGTGATGCCGCTGCACACCTCGGTGGTTGATGCCCTCATCGCCTCGAAGATCCTGTCATTTGAAGATGTGCTCTCCGTGCTCTCCAGCCGGTTCGGCATGGAGATGATCAGCCTGATAAACCTGCACATCCCCGCCGAGGCGATTGCCGCCGTCCCTGTCGATGTGGCCCGCAAGTACAAGATCATGCCTGTGTCCAAGCATGACAATGTGCTGACGGTGGCCATTGGCGACCCGCTCGAGGTGGATACCCTCGACAGCCTGCGTTATCTGCTGAAGTGCGAGATCGAGGGCGTCGTGGCTCCGCCCGCCGAGATTGGCGTGGCGCTGGACCGGTTCTATGCCACCGAGGCCTCGATGGAGACGATGATCGACCAGCTCACCGAAGGCACCGTGGCCATGGTGACTTCGGGCCGCTCGGACATGCGCGAGGAGTCGGATGTGTCCGAGTCCGACGTGCCGATCATCAAGCTGGTGAGCCTGATCATTTATGAGGCCCACCGCAACCGGGCCTCGGATATCCATCTGGAGCCCCTTGAGAAGCGGTTCCGCGTCCGCTACCGCATTGACGGGGTGATGCAGGAGGTGGACAGTCCGCCCAAGCGCCTCCAGGCGGCCATAATCAGCCGCGTGAAGATCATGGCGAACATGAAGATTTCGGAAAAGCGGGTCCCCCAGGACGGCCGTATCCAGGTCAACGTCAAGGGCCGCGAACTGGATCTCCGTGTCTCGACCGTTCCCACCGGCCACGGCGAGAGCGTGGTTATGCGTATCCTGGACAAGCAGAACCTGGCTCTCGGTCTTCCGAAGCTGGGATTTTTGGCCGATGACCAGGAACTCTTCACGCGGTTGATCGGGCTGCCCGACGGTATTGTGCTCGTGACCGGCCCGACAGGGTCGGGCAAAACCACAACCCTGTATGCCTGCCTGAACTTCGTCAACCGGCCCGACCGGAAAATCATCACGGTTGAGGACCCGGTGGAATACCAGATGTCGGGCATCAACCAGGTGCAGGTCCGGGAAGACATCGGGCTGACGTTCGCCGGGGCGTTGCGGTCGATTCTCCGCCAGGCCCCGAACATCGTGATGATCGGTGAAATTCGTGATGGCGAAACCGCCCGGATTGCCACCGAGGCGTCGCTGACCGGTCATCTGGTGTTCAGCACGCTTCATACCAATGACGCGACCAGTGCCATTGCCCGTCTGCAGGATATCGGCGTCAAACCCTTCCTGGTGGCCTCCTCCATCCGCGCCGTGCTGGCCCAGCGCCTTGTCCGCAATGTGTGCGAGCACTGCCGCGAGGAACACAAGCCCACTGCCACGGAACTCAAGCTGCTGGGGGCGGCGGCCGTCCAATTTGCCGGCATCCAGTTGTATCGCGGGCGGGGCTGTAACAAGTGCTCGTTGACGGGGTACTCGGGCCGGGCCGGCATTTTTGAAATCTTCGTGATCAACGACGAGATCCAGCGGATGATCTTTGAAAAGATCTCGGCTGTTGAAATCCGCCAGCGCGCGCGTGAGCTGGGGATGCGCACCCTGCGGGAAGACGGTCTGCGCAAGGTTGTGATGGGCGTCACGACGCTGGATGAAGTGTTGAGGGCCACCATGGGAGACCAGGAATAATGATCGACAGCAGCCAGATTGAGATGAGCGAGCTCCTGCAGCTTGTGGTGGACGAGGGTGCTTCCGATTTGCACCTGGAAGTGGGCGTGCCCCCCGTACTGCGTCTCCACGGGCGGATGTCGCCCATTGATGCCACCCCCTTGAAACCGGAGGATACCGAACGGTTCATGAAGAGCATCACCTCCGAGGACCACCAGCAGCGCATCCGGGAGGGCGGGGGAACAGACTTCGGGTTCGGGTTTGGTAAGGCGGCCCGGTTCCGCGTGAGTGTCCTGAAGTCCAAGGGCTGTGTCGGAATGGTCCTGCGCCAGATTCCCTCGAAACTGATGTCGCTGGACAAGATCGGCCTGCCGTCTCAGATCAAGGAAATGCTGTTCCGCCCGCGCGGACTCATTCTGGTCACCGGCCCGACTGGCTCAGGGAAAACAACGACGCTGGCCTGCATGATCGACCTGATCAACATGGAGCGCGACGGCCACATCATCACCATTGAGGACCCCATCGAATACTACCACGACCATAAGAAGTGCGTGGTCACCCAGCGTGAAATCGGCGTGGATGTGCCCTCCTTCAGCGAGGCGTTGCGCCGCGCCCTGCGCCAGGATCCCGATGTGATTCTCGTGGGCGAAATGCGGGACTTGGAGACCATGAGCGCGGCCATCACGGCGGCGGAAACCGGGCATCTGGTCTTTGCCACCCTGCACACGACCGGCGCCGCCCGGACGGTCGACCGTATCGTGGATGCCTTCCCGATGGGGCAGCAGGCCCAGGTTCGCACGCAGCTGGCCTCGGGCGTTATCGCCGTCATTTCCCAGCTCCTGCTGGTCCGGGCCGACGGGCCGGGGCGGGTGGCGGCCTTTGAGATCATGATCACCACCGCTGCCATTCAGGCGCTGATCCGCGAAAACAAGACCTACCGCATCACCTCTGAAATCCAGACCGGGGCGAAGTGGGGGATGATCACCCTGGATGCGCACCTGATGGCGCTGTACCAGGCGGGTCGGATCACTTATGAGGATCTCATCACGAAGTCACAGGATCCGGAATCAGTCGTGCTGAAACTGGAAGAGAACCAGCGGGCTAAAAAGAGGTAGATAAAGCATGCCGGATGTCCATCATAGCGAACCGATCCTCCAGCTCCTGGAATCCCATGGGTTGGTGACGGCTGAGCAGCTTCAGGAGATTTGGGACGAGCACGAGCGCAGCGGGAAATCCGTGCGGGAGATCGTCATCAACATGGAGATCTGCCCCCAGGATACGATGCTGGCGATGATCGCCGACAGCCTCGGGACCCGTGTGGTCAATCTGCCCGCCACGGATATCCCCCCCGAAGTCGTTCACGCCATTCCCGCCAGTGTCGCGCGTATGTACATGGTGGTGCCGGTGGACAAGGGCGTCAGTTCCGTCACGCTGGCCACCTATGACCTGATGAGCCCGGGCACAATTGACGAACTGGCCTTTGTGCTTTCAAAGGATGTCCAGCTGGTGCTGGCGCGCGAGGATGATATCCGCGCCCACGTCAACCAGTTGTACGGCGACGACAGCAGCTCGGTGAGCGATATGCTCAATGCGCTGGAGTCCGAAATCGAGCAGGCGGACAAATTCCTGGAACTCAATGCGGCCGAGGAGGATACCAAGGGGCTGGAAGAGGCCGCCGGGTCCGCGCCGGTCATCCGCTTTGTGAACCTGGTGTTGTACCAGGCCGTCCAGGACCGCGCGTCGGATATTCACTTTGAGCCCTTTGAGAGCGAATTCAAGATCCGTTACCGCGTCGATGGCGCCCTCTATGAGATGGCCCCGCCGCCCAAGCGCCTGGCGCTGCCGGTCATTTCGCGACTCAAGGTCATGTCGGGGTTGAACATCGCCGAGCGCCGGCTCCCCCAGGACGGGCGTATCCAGCTGACCATCGGCGGCCGGCAGATCGATTTCCGTGTGTCGTGCCTCCCCACCCAGTTCGGCGAGAGCGTTGTGCTGCGCGTGCTCGACCGCGGTGTGGTATCGCTCGATCTCGACAACCTGGGGATGCCGGACGACATCCTTCAGGCGATGATGTTGGAAATCGACAAGCCGAACGGGATCATCGTGGTGACCGGCCCCACCGGCTCGGGAAAGACGACCACCCTCTACTCCGCGTTGCGCCGCTTGAACACCACGGAAACCAAGCTGCTGACGGCCGAGGATCCGGTCGAATACGAAATTGACGGCATCATCCAGGTGCCGGTCAATGACGCGATCGGGAACACCTTCGAGCGGGTGTTGCGCGCGTTTCTTCGTCAGGATCCCGATGTGCTGATGATCGGTGAAATTCGCGATCTGACCACGGCGCATATTGCCATTCATGCCTCGCTGACCGGTCACCTGGTGTTCAGCACGCTCCACACCAACGATGCCGCCGGCGCTGTGACGCGTCTGATCGACATGGAGGTCGAGCCGTACCTGATTTCCTCCACGATGGAGGCGGTGGTCGGCCAGCGGCTGGTCCGCCGCGTGTGCTCGAACTGCAAAACGGCCTACAAGCCCGATGACCGTATCCTGGAACGCCTCGGCCTGACGCGCACGGACGTTGGCGATCAGAATTTCTACTATGGAACGGGTTGCGGACAATGCAATAACACCGGTTACAAGGGCCGGAAGGGAATCTACGAATTTCTGAGCATCACCGATCCGATCCGGGAATTGATCAACCAGCGTCAGCCGACCCTGGTAATCCGTTCCAAGGCCATTGAACTCGGGATGCGCACCCTGAGGCAGGATGGCATCAAGAATATCCTCGATGGCTATACGACCGTTGAGGAAGTGCTGCGATATACCTAAGAGAGACCGACATGGAAAAAGTTATCATTATGGGCACGGGGCCGGCGGGATTGACCGCCGCCATCTATACGGCGCGGGCAAATCTGAAGCCGGTGGTGATCGATGGCATCCAGCCGGGCGGGCAGCTGACCACCACGACCGATGTGGAGAATTTTCCCGGCTTTCCCGAGGGAATGGACGGAACGACGCTGGTGATGAAGATGCGCGAGCAGGCGGAGCGGTTCGGCGCCCGGTTTGTGCGCGGCGAGGTCATTGGCGCTGATTTCTCCGGCAAGGTGCTGAAGCTGACCCTGGACGAGGGCCAGGTTATGGAGTCCTCTACCATTATCATCGCCTCCGGGGCCCGGGCCAAGTACATCGGGCTGGAGTCCGAGGAGAAACTCATGGGCCGCGGTGTTTCGGCCTGCGCGACCTGCGACGGCGCCCTGTACCGTGATGTGCCCGTGGCGGTGGTGGGGGGCGGCGATACCGCCATGGAGGAGGCGCTTTTCCTCACCCGCTTCGCCAGCAAGGTGTCGCTGATCCATCGTCGGAACGAGTTCCGTGCCTCAAAAATCATGGCAGACCGCGTCACGTCCCACCCGAAGATCGAGATCCACTATGACTCCGTGGTCGACGAGGTGCTGGATGTGTCGCGCAATGAAGTGACGGGGTTGCGGCTGAAAAACGTCAAGACCGGCGCGCTGACCGAGATTCCGGTGATGGCGATGTTTGCCGCCATCGGGCATGAGCCGAACACCAAGCCGTTCAAGGGCATTCTCACGATGAACGAGGCCGGGTACCTGGTTACCAACCATACCCTCACCAATGTCACCGGCGTGTTCGCGGCCGGTGATGTTCAGGATCCCCATTACCGCCAGGCCGTGACGGCTGCGGGCACGGGTTGCATGGCGGCCTTGGAGGCGGAGCGTTACCTCGGCAGTCTGGGCGGTTGAATTTGAGTTCCCCGCATTCACCTAAATATCAACTGCCACCCCCGATCCCCGGCGGAGGCCACCGGTTCCATGCCATGATCAAGCCCGGCGGCTCGGCGTGTAACCTGGATTGCGCCTATTGCTACTACCTGCACAAGCAGAGCCTGCTGGGCCAGACCCCCGTGCCCAGGATGACGGACGAGGTCCTGGAGCAGCACATCCGCCAGTATATCGAGTCGCAGTCTGGCGATGAGGTCGTTTTTTCCTGGCAGGGGGGCGAACCCACGCTTCTCGGATTGGATTTCTTCAGAACCGTTATCGCCCTGGAGGCCAAGTACAGGAAGACGGACCAGCGCATCGAAAACGACCTGCAGACGAACGGCACGCTGCTGAACGAGGAGTGGGTGGCATTCCTGAAGCAGAACAACTTCCTGGTGGGGTTGAGTGTCGACGGTCCCCGCGAGCTTCATGACCGGTTCCGGGTCGACAAGGGGGGGCAACCGACTCATCACAAGGTGATGGCCGCCGCCCGGTTGTTGAAGAAAGCCGGTGTGTCGTTCAACATTCTGTGCGTTGTGAACCGCGAGAATGCCAAACGCCCCCTCGATGTGTACCGGTTCCTGACCCGCGAGCTGGGAGTCAAGCGGTTGCAGTTCATTCCCTGCGTTGAGCCGAAGGTGTTTGCCCGCGTTGCACCCCGGCTGTGGGAAGCCAGCCAGATGCCGCTGGTCGGCTCGCCGCAGGCCCGGCCCGGGACTCCGGATTCCGTTGTGACGGACTGGTCTGTGGATCCGGATGACTGGGGGACGTTTGTGTGCAAGGTGTGGGACGACTGGTATCAGCGGGACTACGGCAAAGTGCACGTGGATCTCTTTGAGTCAGCGGTTGCGCAGTCCATGGGCATGCCCGCGCAACGCTGTGTGTCAGCCGAGTTCTGCGGCAAAGCCATGGTGGTGGAGCACAATGGCGACGTGTTCGCCTGCGACCATTTTGTTTATCCCGAGTATCGCATGGGCAATATCCTCTCGACGCACTGGGGTGACATGGCCTATTCGCTGGCCCAGCAGACATTCGGTTTTTCCAAGTGCGACACGTTGCCTGCCTATTGCAGGGCGTGCCCCCACCTTCGCCTCTGCTGGGGGGAGTGTCCGAAAAACCGCTTCATCCGTTCTCCGGAAGGTGATCCCGGCCTCAATTACCTCTGCCCCGGCCTCAAGCGTTTCTGGCGCCATATCGAACGGGATATGCCCGCTATTTTGAAGCGCGAACGCCGTTGACGTCTCTCACCAGCGTTCCCATGGCTTGCCGAAGGTCCGGTAACTCCGCAGGATGTTCTTCACATAGATACGGGTACTGGGAAAGCTGATCGCCTCGGCGAACGATTCCGGTGGCAGAGACGTGCCGTGTTCCCAGCGGATGGCATTGGACCGGCCGGCGTTGTATTCCGCGAGGGCATAGGGGATGGGGTTGGTCTGGTTGCCCCAGCGGCGGATGGCCCGGCCCAGATACCAGGTTCCCGCCAGGACATTCGTGCCCGGGTCGAACAGGGTGCCGGGCGTGAAGTCCATGATCCGCTCCGCCTTAGCCCATTCCCCCGCGCTTTGCGGCATGATCTGCATGAGGCCGATTTCGCCTGCCTTCCCGCGGCAGGCCGGATTGAAGCGGGTTTCCTGCCAGATGACCGCGGCGATCAGCCGGGGCGGAACCTGATACCGCTCGGCGGCGGCATCAATCAGGGGCTGGTTTCGGTAATACTGGATCTCAAAGCGGAAGGTCCAATAAAGCCCGAGACCAAGGATGGCTAAAATCCCGAAAATCAGTATACTGCCGCGTAATAATTTTCCCATACGTTGGGTGAGGATACGAAATGCCGTGTGGAGAGGGAAAGATGAAAAGCTACCGGAAGGAAATGTGGTTCAACACGCCGACCCGCCGGGCTTATGTCAACATGACGCCGCAGGTGGAGGAGGCCCTGGCCGACAGCGGGATCCGGGAGGGGATGGTCCTGGTGAACGCCATGCATATCACACGGTGCGTTGCGTATTTGCTACTTCTTCATAAGTAGGCCGATAGCAAAGGTTAAAGGCGATTTCACCGTCGCCAATCTTGATGTCTTTGACTAGGAGTTCGACGATTTTTCGTTTTTCGTCGAGAGCCAGTTTCGGCCACCGGCCATGCAGGTCTTGGACCTCCGCCATGATATGTTCGCTGGTCAGACCGTCAATCCGCAGGACATCCAATTCGGCTTCCAACTTGGGTAGTTCCGCTTGTATCTGAACCTTCCGCTCATCCAGTGGTTGATACCGCTCCTTGAACTGGGGAATGGTCATACCTCCTTCCATGTATAAAGCATAGGCCCGGTCGGCGTCCGTTTTAACCCGTTGGAGTTCCTTTTGAAGAGTATCCAGTTGCCGGGTTTTGTCGGTGATGGTTCCGTTGGCTCCTTGGAGATAGGCGGCGACCTTCTCCGGGGAGAGGAGGTAGTTCTGGAGTTCATCCATAAAGATGCCTTCCAAGTCCACGATGGGTATCTTGTTCCGGCACTTGGTGCAGACATACTTGGGTGACCGGCTGGGGACGTACATTTTTTCGCCACAGGCGCAAAAGGTCAGTCCGGCGAATAACTGGACGGGCCGTTTGCCTGGTCGAGTCAGCTTGTTCTTCCGGGTTTCCAACATGTCATTGCATTGTTGCCAGAGGGTTTCGGAGACGATGGCGGGCACCGGATTGATGACCCATTCATGTTCGGGCTTCAAGGCCCAGGGTTTGTTGTCGGCCACCCGCCGCGTAAAGTTGGCCCGGTGGGTACCCTTAGCGGTTGGGTCCTGGAGAAGACGTTCAACGGTGGTATCGGAGAATTTGGAACCATCGCGGGTGCGGTAGCCTCGATCATTGAGGATTTTGGCGACCGCTTTCTTGCGCCCATGTTGGGCGTAAAGTTCATAGATGAGTTTGCGCACCGGGGCTTCCTCCGGGTGTGGCACCAACTTCTTGTCTTGCCAGTGATAGCCGAAGGCCACTTTGCCGTTCAAAGGCTTCCCCAGTTTCGCCCGGACAGAGATCGAGGCTTTGACGCGATCCGCGATTTCTTCCCGCTCCCATTGGGCCATGACCGCCACCATGTTATAGAACATGCGACCGGATGGGGTGCCGGTGTCAATGTTCTCCTGCAAGGAAATGAGGTCGGCGTCGTTCTGTCGGAAATAGTCCGCGAAGTCCATGAGTTCGCGAGCATTGCGGGAAAAGCGGGCCAGCTTGGAGAAGATCAGGGCGGAGATATGCCCGCGCCGAATATCTTCCATCATTCGTTTGCATTCGGGATGTTCGGTCACTGTCTTGCCGCTTACCCCGGCCAAATCGTAGATTTCTCTGACCTGCCAGCCTTTGGCGGCGGCGTAATGTTCGGCCCGGATGCGATGATGTTCAGGGCTGTCGCCGTTGGCTTGATCTTCGGTCGAAACGCGAATCCAGATGCCAACCGGTTTTGGCAATACGTTAGAGCTTGAGCCATTGAGGGTTTTCATAC
>Ga0007794_10000112_pt1 | contig 26842 bp, 26 predicted proteins | sample CryBogmetaGMA5M_FD_60365 | JGI IMG/M metagenome (GOLD analysis project Ga0007794, IMG submission 60365) | Freshwater microbial communities from Crystal Bog, Wisconsin, USA - MA5M | ecosystem: Environmental > Aquatic > Freshwater > Lake | place: Crystal Bog, Wisconsin, USA | collected 2009-07-06
TCAGGCGACCATCACGGATTTGTTTGATGAGGAGGCTGTACTTGATGTCAGCAACACCGATGACGTCGAGGAGGTGACGAACTACATCGCTGCCTACAAACTGGTACGTGAGAATTTGAGGGATCCCAAAGGGCTGCCAATCAGTGTTCGGTTGATGTGCGAGGCCCACAAGCTCTTGCTGAATGGCGTTCGTGGGACCGGCAAGCAGCCAGGGGACCTGCGACGCTCGCAAAATTGGATTGGTGGGACTCGTCCCGGCAATGCTGTTTTTGTTCCTCCTCCTGCAGAAAAAGTTCCAGGGCTACTCAGTGACTTGGAAAATTTTATCCATGACAACTCGGTTGGCGGACATGCCGTGCGGGGCGAAGAAGGGACATTGCCTGCATTGGTCGTGATTGGATTGGTGCACGCACAGTTCGAAACGATTCACCCATTCTTGGACGGAAACGGACGTATTGGGCGGCTATTGATTTCTGCGTTGTTCGAGGACATGGGCGTATTGCCTGAACCGCTGATGTACGTGAGTGGCTACTTGAAGCAGCATCAGATGGAGTATTACCGACTGCTGTCCGGTGTTCGAAAGGACGGGGACTGGGAGTCGTGGATTACGTTTTTCCTTGAAGGCGTGTGCGTTGCTGCGACCGATGCAGAGAAGAGCATTGTTCAGATTGCCACCTTGGTAGCCGCCGACCGTCGCAAATTGCTTGAGTCGCCCAAAGTCAATGCGGCAGCCTACAGACTGTTTGAGCTGCTGCCCATGATGCCCAGATTTACGGTCGAGAGGGTTCGCAAGGCACTGGAAACAACTTTCCCAACAGCCAACGCGGCGGTCAAAACTCTGGAAGAGTTGGGGCTCATTGATGAGACAACGGGGAATAAAAAGAACCGGAGTTTCAGCTACTCGGCCTATATCAACTTACTTTCTCAGTAAATAAACTGTGGTTTGACGGTGGGTCGCTCTGGAATCGACGTGCCACCATGTCAGACGCTGGCGGTACCTCGCCATTTGCCAATAACAAATGGCGATCTAAATGTCGTTCAGATGGCTCTAGCAAACGCCGGTAGAGTTCTTTGCACAGCATTCGTGCGGTATGCCCAGGCCAGTGGATGGGAAGCAGAACGTCTGGCAATTCAGGATCGCGCAGGAGTAACCTTCGAAAGTCATGAATCAGTAACGTACGTGTGAGGAACGCATTTTCTTCATCGACGCTTGAATTGGGTGCTTTTCTTAGGGCATCTAAGATGGCCTCGTATCTTTCAACAAATTCAATGTAGTCGTTCGCGAGGTGTTCAAGGTCCCATGCGGATCGCACGATTTCGGCATCGTTCGCAGATTGGTCTAGTTTCGGATTGACTGCGACAAGCGGCATTAATTTCGGTAGCAAATGGGCCATGCCGTCCACGCCAAGTGCATCAAATGCAGTGGTTAAGTCTGCGCTTGGATGGACGAAACAATTGGCGTTGAGCTCGCCAAACCCTTGCCAGTAGAAGGCTCTACGCAGGCGCTCACGTTCGCGAGGGGGGATCTCTGAGACCAGCATGACAAGTCGCCATCTTTGATCCCATGGGGCTGCGGTGGCGGCATAAATCTGACGGGATGCTTCTTCAAAGCGCCGCCATCCCGAAGCGGAGAGTTTGTAGTCGGTTCGGCGACCATGTGTTTGTGTGGTCAACCATTCATCTTTGACTAAACGGAAGACGGTCGTGCGCACCAACCGTTCGTTCAGGTTAAGGGGTTGGAGTAGGTTGATCAAACCACCCAACCAAATTTGACCACCTCTGGGGAGGATGGCATCACCAAATACCGAGGTGATCAATGAGCCTGCTTTGACACGAGTTGTTTGACGGAAACTGTCAAGTCGTTCTTGAATGCAGTTGTTGGCTTTATTTTTCATTAAGCGTGAAAAAATTAAGTTCGATTGATGGAAGTTGTTTTAAGTGATGCGAGATCGATCACGAACCGATACTTCACGTCACTCTTGAGCATGCGCTCAAACGCTTGGTTGATGTCTTGTGGTTGGATGATTTCAATCTCTGATGTGATGGCGTGTTGCGCGCAGAAATCTAGCATTTCCTGGGTCTCTGCAATCCCTCCGATGAGAGATCCTTCAATCGACTTTTGTCCAAAGATGAGGGGCGCGGTGTTCAATGCAGGTTCTAGTGGTCCGAAATATCCAACCAGCACCAGTTTCCCGTTATAGGCGAGTGCGGGAATATAGGGGTTGATGTCGTGGGCGTAGGGGATGGTGTCAATGATGAGATCAAATTGTCCTTTGAAACTGGACATTTTTTTCTTATCAGTGGACAGCACGACATGGTCAGCACCCAGAGCACGCGCTTCGGTTTCTTTGGCGAGCGAACGGGTGATGAGCGTCACTTCAGCGCCTAATCCCTTGGCGAGTTTAATGGCTAAATGACCGAGGCCTCCCAAGCCGACAACTGCCACCTTACTTGTCGCAGAGATGTTGGCGCGTTTGAGAGGAGACCATGTGGTGATGCCTGCACATAAAAGGGGGGCAGCACCTTTGAGGTCCAAGCCCTCAGGTATCTTCAATACAAAGTCCTGCGCCACCACAATCATTTCCGAGTAGCCACCTTGTGTGGGTAGTTTGTCATGGCGATCAAGGCTGCCGTAGCTGTAGGTCGCATGTTTGATACAAAACTGTTCGTGGCCCTGTAAGCAGGGCGCGCAGTGTCGACAAGAGTCAACTAAGCAGCCAACCCCGACATGATCGCCCACTTTGAATTTGGACACATGAGTCCCGATGGCTGACACGCGTCCCACAATTTCATGGCCAGGCACCATGGGGTATTGGGAGTAGCCCCAGTCATTGCGAACATTGTGAAGGTCAGAGTGGCATACGCCACAGTAAAGGATGTCGATGACAACATCATCAGGACGCGGGTCTCGCCTGACAAAGTGAAAAAGTCCTAACGGCGTGGTGTTTGAATGCGCGGCATAACCACGAACGTTCATCGTCATGTCGTGACTTTCATGTGCATGGGGGAATCTATCTTTTGGAGGCGCAAAAACAGCCATCCAGTGATGGATAAGTTGAGAAGATTCCAGACCATCCCATTGATGAACGCTGCTTGATAGTTGCCTGTCATGTCGAAAATCCATCCAGATAACCAGCCGCCCAAAGCCATACCTATCAGTGTCGCCATGATGGCTGAACCGACGCGCTCGCCCGCTTCTTGGGGAGGGAAATGCTCTCGGACAATGATGGCGTATGAGGGCACGATGCCACCCTGAAAAAGGCCAAACATGGCCGAAATGACATAGAGCGGTACAAGCCCATCAAATGGTAGGAATAGTAAAAGAGCAACACCCTGGAGGGTCGAACCAAGTAGCAGCGTTCTGATGCCGCCAATCCGATCGCAGATCAAGCCGGATGCCAAACGACTGAGGATGCCGCAGGTAAGCATCAGCGACAGCATTTCTGCGCCCCTTGCCGCGCCAAACCCCAAGTCTGTGCAGTAGGCAACGATGTGCACTTGCGGCATTGACATGGCGACGCAACAAGAGACTCCGGCCACACACAATAAAAATTGTGCGCGCGAGGGATGAAGCCCAAAGGGGCGATTGCGATCTCTTAAAAGGTTGTGTGCTGTGGCATTCAGGTGATTGATTAGTGGTGGACGTTGCCTCATTCGCAGGGATAGAAGCAACATGCCGATGCCACAGGTGAGTCCTAGGAGTAAATAAGTTTGGCGCCAACCGATGACTTCAATGCCATGTTGAACGATAGGCGGCCAGAGCGCGCCAGCAATGTAATTGCCGCTCGCACAAATGGCCACAGCGATCCCACGCCTTTTTTGCCACCATAAAGCCGTATCAGCCATGAGGGGGGCGAATGTAGAAGAGCTGCCGATAAGACCTAGAACAGCATGGGCGAGCCCAAAAATCCAAATGTTGTCTGCCTTTGAGGCTAGTACGAATCCACCACACACGGCCAGCGCGCCACACCACAAAACGGGCATCAGGCCGTGTCGATCTGCCAAACGTCCTGTCCAGATGCCGCCGATGCCCAGACAGATCATCATGAGTGTGTAGGGTAGCGATGCATCGGCGCGACCAATTCCAAACTCAGCTTGAACCGTTGGCAGAACAACGGACACCACGTACATGCTGCTGTTGCCCAGAACGACCAGCCCAAGCGTTGCTAAAAGACGGAGCGCAGCATGGGGTGAATCAATGAGACTTGAATCGGCAGGGATTGTGCGCATAGATGGGATGATCAAAAAAAAGTGCAGAAACTTTTCAGTTGCTGCACGTTAGGTGGTTAACGATGATCGAAGCTAATCACCAATTTATTTGTTGTTGCACGCGCTTGGCAACTGAGGGCAAAACCTTGTGAGACCTCATCTGCTTCTAGTGTGTAGTTTTTGTCCATGGTGACGCTGCCATCCACAACTTTGCAACGGCAAGTGCAACAGACGCCGGCTTTGCAGGAAAATGGCAAGTCAAGTCCTGCATTGAGCGCCGCATCCAAAACGTGTTCATCTGGGCTGATAGCAATTTCATGCGATTTGCCATCGAGCACGACGGTCATGTGCACGCTTTTGACAGATGCTATTTTCTCTTTCGAGGCATCTGTGTCAGCTTGCACTTTATTCGCTTGGGCGGTGGATGTTGCGAATCGCTCACTGTGGACGCGGTCGGCAGGGACGCCTGCATCATGGAGTGCTTTTTCAGTGACTTCAATCATGGCCTCAGGGCCGCAAATAAACACTTCGTCCATGCTTCTGGCTGGCAGGAGCGAGTCGATGATCGATTTAACCTTTTGAGCATCAATGCGGCCTTGCAGGAAATCAACTTCCTGAGCTTGTTGAGACAAGATATGAATCATCGTGAAACGGGCAGGAAAGCGATCTTTCAAGTCTTGCAAGGCTTCGTTGAACATCACGCTTGACATGCGACGGTTGCCGTAAACCAACGTGAATTTGGAATCAAGTTGTTCTTCGAGCGTTGTCGCGGCAATTGACAGGATCGGTGTGATGCCAGAGCCCGCCGCAAATCCGACACGGTGAATTGCGCGAGTTTTTTTAACGATGAATCGGCCTTCAGGCGGCATGACACTGATTTTGTCGCCTACTTTTACTTCAGTAGCAGCCCAGTTCGAGAAGAGGCCGCCTTCGACGGGACGGATGCCAATCTCGAGTTCCCCCGTTTTGATGAATCGGCTACGAGGACTGCTGATGGAGTAGTTGCGTCGGACGTCTTGACCTTTGACTGTGGCGCGCAGTGTCAAGAATTGACCAGGTTCGAAATGGAATGTCTCACGAAAATTGCTTGGAATGTCAAAAGTGATCGCGACAGAGCCGGCTGCTTCTTGGCAGACTTTCTTGACGGCGAGTTCTTGAAAAGTAGGGGATGACATTTGAATTTCTCCGAAAAATCTTAATAAGGCTTGAAGTAGTCAAACGGTTCTTGGCAATCTAGGCACTTGTACAGCGCCTTACATGCGGTGGAACCAAAACGTGATGACTCAAACGTATGACTAGAGCCGCAATGCGGGCATTCGACGGCGATTTCCGTATGCAATGGTTTACGCATGAAATGCATAACGCTTTCTTGCTGCGCAGGCGTGCCACATTGACGATTGGGCGGTGCAATTCCATAAGCTTTGAGCTTGTCCTTGGCGAGATCCGTCATCCAATCGGTGGTCCATGCTGGGGCAAGTTGGGTTTTCACCTCAACTTGCAGTCCCAGCGCTTTAACGGCACAGCGCACGTCGTCATGAATTTGCTCCATGGCTGGACAGCCACTGTAAGTTGGGGTAATGACCACGACGACCGTGTTGTCTGGAAGCAGTTCTACATCTCGAATAATTCCCATTTCACGAAGCGTGATCACTGGAATTTCCGGGTCTGTCAAAACGTCCAAAGCATTCCAGACGTTGTTAACAACGTCGGATTGCTGTATTTGTAGGGTGGAGGTCACCACACACCTTCTGGATGCGCGCGCGCAAGGCTTTGCATTTCATTCAGAAGAAAGCTCAGATGTTCAGAGTGCGCGCCATGTTTTCCAGTAGTCACAAAGCCTTGACTCGATGGGAGTTTTAGTTTTGCTTCAGCAAGCGTGTTGCCAACCAAAGTTTTCCAGTCAGATTTGATCTGTCCGGTGCTCACACCAACGCCAGCTTCAACGGCGTGTGACTCATATGCGCAGGCTGTCCAGAACTCTTGTGTGTAAGGCATCAAGTGGTTCAATGCATTTTGAGCGCGTGTGTTGGACTCTTCTGTGCCGTCACCAAAACGAATCAACCAATCGTGTGAATGGCGAAGGTGATAGCGAACCTCTTTGAGTGACTTGGCCGCGATGGCTGCAAGGTGTTCATCCTTGGAGTTCTGCAGTTTTTCCCAAGCTAACGCCATGAATGCGCTGTAGAGAAAGTTTCTGACAATCGTCACTGCATAGTCACGGTTATCAACCGCGTACCCGACGAGAGCTCCGTGGTGCGGCAGCTCTAACAGCGTGTAGTTTTTGAAATCTTTATCTTCTCGGAAGTAAGCTAAAGAATCTTCGGTCGAGCCATCATTTTTTAAAGTGGCTGCGTATTGATAGAGCATGCGCGCTTGTCCAATTAGGTCCAAGCTGTTGTTTGCCATCGCAATGTCTTCTTCGAGGACGGGGCCATGACCGCACCATTCGGCATTGCGTTGCCCTAGAACGACGGCGTTGTCAGCCAGGTGAAGGACGTAGTCTAGGTTTGACATTACATGTGCCCCACTTCATCTGGAATTGCGTAGAAGGTAGGGTGGCGATAAATTTTGTCACTGGCAGGATCAAAAAACTCACCTTTGTCATCGGGCGCGCTTGCTGTGATGCTGTTGGATGGAAGTACCCAAATGCTCACGCCTTCTTGGCGACGTGTGTACACATCACGGGCCATTTGTAGTGCATGTTGCGCATCGCTGGCGTGCAAGCTGCCGCAGTGTTTATGTTCCAAACCTTGTTTGCTGCGAACAAATATTTCCCACAAGGGCCATTCGATCAGTGCTTTTGGTGGTGTGTTTTTGGTGCTCATGCAGCCTCCTTAAGTGTGTTTTGTTTGCGGGCGTGTGCCATTGCTGCATCACGTACCCATTGACCTTCATTCCATGCTTTCACACGGGTATTCAAACGTTCCTTGTTGCAAGGACCGTTGCCGTTGACAGTTGCCCAGAACTCATCCCAGTCAATCTGACCGTAGTCATAGTGTTGGCGTTCTTCGTTCCATTTCAAATCTGGATCGGGAAGCGTGACCCCTAATACCTTTGCTTGGGGAATGGTTGCGTCAACAAACTTTTGACGCAAATCGTCGTTGCTGATGCGCTTGATGCCCCAGCGCATGCCCTGCGCACTGTTTGGGCTGTCTGCATCGGGTGGTCCGAACATCGCAAGGCATTTCCACCACCAGCGATTAACAGCTTCTTGCACCATTTCTTTTTGTTCGGCAGTGCCTGTCATCATGACGAGCAGGGCTTCATAGCCTTGGCGTTGGTGGAAACTTTCTTCTTTGCAAACGCGCACCATCGCACGAGCGTATGGGCCATAGGAGCAACGGCACAAGGGAATTTGGTTCATGATGGCGGCACCATCAACCAACCAACCAACAACACCAATGTCAGCCCATGTGGAGGTTGGGTAATTGAAAATTGAACTGTATTTGGCGCGGCCAGAATGCAAGCCTTCCAGCATTTGATCGCGACTCGTCCCCAAGGTTTCTGCCGCGCTGTATAGATACAAGCCGTGACCACCTTCGTCTTGAACTTTAGCAATCAAGATGGCTTTGCGTTTCAGGCTAGGCGCGCGGCTGATCCAGTTACCTTCTGGCAACATGCCAACGATTTCGCTGTGTGCATGCTGACTGATCTGACGCACCAGTGTTTTGCGATATGCGTCTGGCATCCAATCTTGAGGCTCAATGCGTCCATCATCATCGATGCATTTGTCGAATTTTTCCATCAGCTCTGGTGGCTCAATGGCAGCGATAGGCGTGGCACCCTTGGGTGATGAGTTATCGGGAACACTAAAAGATTGTGTGTACATGGTTTGATCCTTTTCAGATGAAAGGTTTAAGGGAATCGTTTGAGTTCAAAGCATCCATGACGGCGTGCGCTTATCTAGGAATGAAGTGATTCCATTCTTGGCTTCGTCGGTGGCGCGTTGGCGTGAAATTCGTTGCGCAGTCTCTTCGCATACTGCGTCATCAATAGGGCGGCCACTAATGGCGGAAATTAAATCCTTGGCTGCTTTTTGTGCGAGAGGAGCCCCCAAAATTAAGGACTCAATGATGGCGTTAACGGTTGCATCCAATGCATCACGTTCACAGACTTCGGTCACTAAGCCGATGGCATGTGCACGTTCCGCGCTGAATCTTTCTCCGGTTTGGAAGTATCTGAGTGCATGACGAGGGCCAATTGCGCGCAACACATATGGGCTAATGACGGCAGGAATGATGCCGAACTTAACCTCTGATGTTGCAAACATGGCATCTGTGGTCGCTACAGCGATATCACATGCGGCGGCTAACCCAGTGCCTCCGCCAAGTGCTGCACCTTGGACTCGTGCAACTGTTGGCTTCGACAACGTAGAGAGCGTGTGAAGCATGCTCGCGAATAAGCGGGCATCGGCACGGTTCTCTGTTTCACCAAAATTGGATGCTCGTTTCATCCAATTCAAGTCAGCACCTGCTGAGAAGTGCTTACCAAGCCCGCCCAGAACCACAACACGCACGGATGGATCAGCATCCAATTCTTTGCATGCTGAATGTAAATCTGAAATCAACTGCTCGTCAAAAGCATTGAAAACATCAGGACGATCCATCCAAATCGTGGCAACACGATTTTTCCGTTCTATTTTTAGAGTCGTGTACATGGTTCTGAGCGTTGGTTGGCTTATTTAGCGAGCGTCCACTTGCCGTTCTTCACTTCCAACATGCGGAAGGACGTCAGGTTCAAGCCCATGTGGTCATTCGCTGTCATGTTGAATGTGCCACTTGTTGCCACGAAACCTTTTGTAGATTCGATAGCGTCACGCACTTTAGATTTGTCTGTGCTGCCGGCACGCTTCATCGCATCAACGCTCAATAAAAGTGCGTCATAGGCATAACCACCAAAGGTGGATGCTTCGCTTTTGTATTTGGTTTTGTAGGCGTTGTCGTACGAGGTAACCATCGACTTTTGTGGGTCGTTGGCAGGGAGTTGCTCAGGAATTAACTGAGCAGGCGATGGCAGTCGAACACCGTCAGCTGCTGGGCCAGCGAGTTTCAAAAACTCATCAGATGCCACGCCATGTGATTGGTACAAAGGCAATGTAATGCCCAATTGGCGGTAGTTCTTCGTGACGATCGCGGGGCCTTGGCCTAAACCAAAGACAAATACGGCTTCAACACCTGCGGTGTTTTTGATTTTGGTCAGCTGTGGGCTGGAGTCAGTGTCTTTAGGTCCGTATGTTTCGTTCGCGACCAAGGTCACGCCATATTGAGCCGCGACAGCTTCTGTTTCTTTTTTACCTGATTGACCAAAACCACTGGTTTCAGACAAGAGCGCAACTTTTGTGATGCCGCGTTTTTTCATGTCCTCAAACACTTTTTCAGCAGCCATACGGTCTGTATGCGGTGTTTTGAAAACCCATTTTTTGACGGGTTCAATCACAACGACTGCGCCGGCCAGAGAGATGAATGGGATTTCAGCTTTTGTAACCAATGGGACCATTGACATGGTGGCGCCAGTGGTGGTTCCACCGATCAGGATGTCAACCTTGTCGTCTTCGATGAGTCGCTTTGTGAAACTGTTGGCCTTGTTGGCATCTGTGCCATCGTCATAGTGGATGAGTTCGAGTTGACGGCCGAGAACGCCACCTTTTTTGTTCAATTCTTCAACATAGAGTTGAAGCGTCTTTAATTCAGGATCGCCCAAAAAGGCGGCAGGCCCCGTCACTGAGAGGACGGAACCGATTTTGATCGTTTCATCCGCTACTGCTGACAAGCTGCTCACTGCTAGCGCAGCGCTGAGTGCAATGGTTTTTAAAGTGAATTTCATGGTTTATCTCCGTTTATTTGTTCAAACTCGTTCAATGATTAACGCAATACCCTGACCTACGCCAATACACATCGTGCATAGCGCATAGCGACCACCACGACGTGCAAGCTCGTAGCTTGCCGTTGTGATGAGACGTGCACCGCTCATGCCTAGGGGGTGTCCCATGGCAATCGCTCCTCCGTTTGGATTGACATGTGCGGCGTCATCGGGCAAGCCCAAATCTCGCATCACAGCCAAGCCTTGGGCCGCAAAAGCTTCATTCAGCTCTATCACGTCCATTTGTTCGAGCTTGAGGCCCGTTTTATTTAAAACTTTGCGCACAGCAGGCGCTGGGCCAAAGCCCATGATTCGAGGCGCCAAACCCGCTGTAGCCATGCCAACGACGCGCGCTTTCGGGGTTAAACCATGACGAGCTGCAGCAGCCTCGGAGGCTAGCAACAACGCACATGCACCGTCGTTCACACCCGATGCATTGCCTGCCGTGACGCTCAACTCAGGGCCATTGACGCCTTTGAGCTTGGTCAGCATTTCAATCGTCGTTTCAGGGCGCGGATGCTCGTCCGTCGTGAAGATGATCGGATCACCTTTTTTGCGTGCGAGCGTGACATGCACGATCTCGTCGTCGAAACGACCTGCCGCATGTGCTGCTGCCCAACGCTGTTGTGAGCGAATTGCAAAAGCATCTTGGTCAGCACGACCGATGTTGAAGTCTGACGCGACGTTGTCTGCCGTTTGTGGCATGGAGTGCGTGTCATACAGCTTTTTCATCATGGGGTTGACGAACCGCCAACCGATCGTGGTGTCATACACGGCGTTGTTTCGGCTGAAGGCACTCTCTGCTTTTGGCATGACGAAGGGGGCGCGGCTCATGCTCTCAACACCACCCGCAATCATCAACTCGGTTTCACCTGACTTGATGGATCGAGCGGCGAGACCTACGGCGTCCATTCCTGACCCGCACAACCGATTGATGGTTGTACCCGGTACATCGGCAGGTAAGCCTGCCAAAAGGCTGGACATACGTGCCACATTTCGGTTGTCTTCACCCGCTTGGTTGGCGCATCCATAGATGACGTCTTCTACGGCAGTCCAATCAACGGTGGCATTGCGTTCCATCAGGGCTTTGAGAGGAATGGCGCCCAAGTCGTCAGCACGAACCGAGGAGAGTGTGCCGCCGTAACGTCCAATGGGGGTGCGAATGGCATCGCAGATGAATGCTTCAGTCATGAATTTTCCTTGAATCTTTAGATCTGTTTAGGGCGGTTGTCCATCACGCGACGGGCTTTGCCTGTTTCTGTGCGTTGCAGGCTGTTGGCCGGAAACACCTTCACCCGCGTCGAAATGCCGATGACGGTTTTGATGTGATGCTGGAGCTCTTTGGTGATTTGTTGAATTTCTTCGACGCCGACGGCGTCTGTTGCCTCACGTTGCAATTCACAATGCACTTCAACGGTGTCTAGGTGACCATCACGGCTTAAATGAATTTGATAGATGGCAGCTAAGCGTTTGTCACGCAAGATTTGTTCTTCAATCTGACTTGGGAATACATTGACGCCGCGAACAATCAACATGTCGTCGGAGCGACCTGTGATTTTTCCGATACGACGGAATGAACGCGAAGTAGGTTCGAGCAAGCGCGTCAAGTCTCGTGTGCGGTAGCGAATGACGGGGAATGCCTCTTTGGTGAGAGACGTGAAAACGAGTTCACCGTGTGAGCCATCTGGCAAGACGTCACCCGTGTCTGGATCGATGATCTCTGGATAGAAGTGGTCTTCCCAGATAACAGGGCCATCTTTGGACTCGATGCATTCGGAGGCGACACCTGGCCCCATCACTTCGGTCAAGCCATAGATATCAATGGCATCTATCCCGAGCTTGGCTTCAATTTCTGAACGCATGCCTTCACCCCAAGGTTCCGCGCCAAAGATGCCAACTTTCAATGAAATATCTTCGGGTTTGATACCTTGTCGCTCAAACTCTTCTGCGATCACCAAAGAGTAAGAAGGCGTCACCATGATGGCGTCTGGTTTGAAGTCCATGATCTGTTGGACTTGTTTTTCGGTTTGTCCGCCAGACATTGGCACGACGGTACATCCCGCACGTTCAATGCCGTAGTGCGCACCCAAACCGCCTGTGAACATGCCGTAGCCATAGGCGTTATGCACCATTTCACCGGCCATTACGCCCGCTGCTCTTAGGGAGCGCGCTATTAAATCAGCCCAGTTATTCAAGTCATTCGTGGTGTATCCCACAACCACTGACTTGCCTGTTGTGCCGCTGGATGCGTGAAGTCGCGCAACTTTGTTGCGAGGGACTGCAAACAAACCAAAGGGGTAGTGGTCACGTAAGTCCAGCTTCGTCATGAAGGGGAACTTGGATAGGTCTGACAGTGACTTCAGATCATCAGGGTGAACACCTTTAGCGACACACTTTTCACGATACGGTGCCACATTGTCATAGGTGTGGCGAATTGACCATTTCAGCCGGTCCAGTTGGAGTGCAGTGACTTCATCGCGGCTTGCTTTTTCAATGGGGTCAAGGTTGGCTGCATTCGGGCTTTGTTTTATGGTCATCTTCTTTCTCCTGATCGCGATATGTCTTGAAATAAATATGTTGGTGATTAGTGGTGAGCTTCGAATCCAGCGACAACTTCGCCTTTGATTCGGTAACTTTTCCCACGAAATAGCGCAACGGTATTACCACCCTGAATTTGGATGGTGACGTCGTAGACGCCGGTTCTTCCCGAAGCTGAGCGTTCGATGGCGGTTGCTTCAAGGACGTCACCTTCGCGAGCGGGTGATAAGAAGTCAATGTGGCAGGCTGAGGCGACAGTATTCAAGTTGTGGCTGTTGCATGCATAAGCAAACGCACTGTCCGCAAGCGTGAAGATTAAGCCGCCGTGGCAGATGCCATGGCCGTTCACCATGTCTGAGCGAACGGGCATCGTCAGGGTTGATTGACCCGGTGCGATCGAGACGATGCTCATTCCCAGTGCGTGGGTAGCTTTATCTTTTGACCACATGGCCTGGCTTGCAGCTTCTGCCAGTTTTTGCAGATCTATGGGGGTGGTGTGCTCAGTCATGAATCGTCCGTCCTGCATAAACTGCTTGTTGAATGAGGGGAGAGATGCGGTAACGATCTTCTCCATAAAACTGGGCTAGGTTCGATAACACGGTGTTGATCGTCACGACCCCAATTTCATCGGCCCAAGCCAATGGGCCGCGTGGGTAGTTGACGCCGAGACGCATGGCGACGTCGGCACCGGCGGCATCACAGACGCCTTGATTGACAGCATCTGCAGCTTCGTTGGCGAGCATCGCAACCGTGCGCATGACGACCATACCCGGTACATCATTCAACACAGAGACGGCGTAACCGGCGGCTTGAAACAATCCCGTCGCAGCTTCTTTTGTTTTTTTATCGGCTTGGTGTGCAACAGCAATGGCCATGCGTGTCGACTTGCTGTAGTCGAGTGCAATATCTGTCAACACCAGCTTGTGAATACCAGTGTCGTGAGCCCTTTGTGTCGCGCTACGTCCATCGGTTTCAAAAAACACAATATCGCTGATCTGTGCAATCCGATCGTCATTTGCTGAAGAATCTTGGAAAGCAACGCCAGCTGATTTCAGTCGCTCAGCCAAGTTGGTAGCAGCGATTGATGAGCCAAAAATTTGGATATCTGAGGGGGCACCGCAGGCTGATGCGGTGTGTGGCGCTGGGCGAACAGCATCAGGTGCGTAATCGTAGAAGCCGCGCTGTGTTTTTTTACCCAAGAAACCTGCGTCGACGAGCTCTTGTTGTATCAGTGAGGGTCGGAAACGTGAATCGTTAAAGAAGGCATTCCATACGGAGCAAGTTACGGCGAAATTAACGTCATGACCAATCATGTCCATCAACTCAAACGGACCCATTCGGAAACCACCGGCTTCACGCATGATGGCGTCCAGCGTCGCACAATCACCAGCACCTTCCGTCAGGAGACGAAGCCCTTCCGAATAGTACGGACGGGCGACACGATTGACGATGAAGCCGGGCGTTGACTTCGCATAGACAGGCGTTTTCCCCCACGCCTTGGCTGTGTCGAACAATGCATTCGCGAGCTGTGGGTCTGTTGCGAGGCCAGAGATGATCTCTACCAGCGCCATGAGGGGTGCTGGGTTGAAGAAGTGCATACCTACCAAGCGCTTGGGATGTGCAAGTACCGCGGCAATCGAGGTGACCGAAATAGATGATGTATTTGTTGCAAAAATACATTCAGCCCCACACAGGCCTTCTAGCTCAAGAAATAGTTTGCGCTTGACGTCTAGGTTTTCAACGATTGCTTCAATGACGAGACCTGTGTCGGCCAGTTCTGCCACAGCGCACGCAGGAAGTAACCGATCGCTTGCTGCTTGGGCTGCTTCAACGGTCATTTTCCCCTTGGCAGACATTTTTATGAATTGCGCTTTGATGCCTTCAATTGCTTGAGCGGCTGCACCTTCGCGGTTGTCTAGCAGGCGAACTGTGTGCCCCGCTGCGGCGGCAATTTGGGCGATTCCTGCACCCATGGCGCCAGCACCGACGATGCCTATTTTTGTTGTTGTTGCAAGAGCAAAATTGGTCATATTTATTCCCCCGTGAAGCGGGGTGAACGCTTGTCTAAGAATGCAGAGACGCCTTCAATGTAGTCGGCGCTTTTGCCAAGTTCACGCATCAAAGAGCCTTCGTAGGTCAAGTGCTGTTCGAGCGTATGCGTGTGTGCGATTTGCATGGCTTGTCTTGTCCGCATCAATGCCTTGGTGGGCATCAGTGCGAGTTGCTGTGCGAGCGCGTCGACGCTGGTCATAAATGATTCATCCGCAACGGCTTCCCAGATCATTCCCCATTCGGCAGCTTTTGTTGCTGTGAGCTTGTTGCCCGTCATTGCTAGACCCAAGGCGCGAGCTTGGCCGACACGTTGAGGCATGTGCCAAGAGCAACCCGTGTCTGGAATCAAACCAATCTTTGCAAAGGGAAGGATGAATGAAGCAGAGGCTGTTGCCAGCACCATGTCGCATGCCAAGGCCAGACTCGCGCCTGCACCTGCTGCGATGCCGTTCACGGCTGCAATGGTGGGGACACGCAAATTGCTCAATCGCAGAACCAATGGTTTGTAATGACGTTCGACGACATCGCCCAGATCTGGTGGCGTTTGACCCGGTACAAAACGGACTTGTGAATCGGCCAAGTCCTGGCCGGCGCAGAATCCGCGCCCAGCACCCGTGAGAACCAATACGCGAATAGCTTTGTTGCTCTGTATGCTGTCCAACGCATCCCGAAGTTCGGCATGCATTTCAGCGTTGAAGCTGTTCATCTTGTCTGGACGATTGAGGATGAGCTTGGCAACGCCATGGCTCTCCTCAAACTGAATGTACTGGTAGGTCATGCTTCGGTTTCGTATCAGACGTGGTAGCGACGTTGGACGACGCGGAAGCGGTTGGCGACAAAGGCTGAGTCAGCGTAAGACGCGTTGGCAGAAGGGTTGCCGCCTGTGCCGTGGTAGTCTGAGAAGGCAGACGATTGGTTCACAAAAACGCCGCTTGTCAAGTTGATCGACAAGGCGACCTTTCCGCGCCATGTGGCTTGTGTCATCGCGTTGATCACGGCATCGTGGGTGGAGTACAAACCTACGGTCAATGCGCCGTGTGTTTGAACAATGCGTTGAGAGAGTGCAATGGCAGCGTTGGTGTCGGTTGTCTTGACGATGAAGCTAATGGGACCGAAGCGCTCTTCCATGTAGGCCGCTTCATCCGCCGCATCGCAAGCCAATAAGACGGGTGTACGAACGTCCGCACCGCTAAATTCCGGATTGCTAATTTTTTGGGAAGCCAGAATGACTTTGCCCAATTTCCCACTGTTGGCCAAATCAACACGATCAGCTGTTGCGCTCGATTGAATGGCACCCAAAACGGCGACGGCCACTTCAGGTTTGCTCAAAAATCGCTCAATTGCTTTGGCCAAGTCTGCGCAAAAATCGTCATAGCTCTTGTGACCTTCATCGGTCTCAATACCTGTTCCTGGAACGAGGATGGCTTGTGAGGTGGTACACATTTGCCCAGAGTACAAAGATAACGTGAAGGCGAGATTACCCAGCATGGCTTTGTATGAACTGGTTGAATCGATGACGATGTTGTTGACGCCTGCCAATTCAGCATAAACCTGAGCCTGTTTGCTGTGATCAATCAGCCATTGACCAAATACATTGCTACCGGTGAAATCGACCGATTTGACGGATTGATGTGTCGCCAGTTCTTGCGTTGTGCTGCGTTTGTCGGTCACGCACAGGGTGACTAAGTTGGGGTCAATGCCGTTTTCCGACAGAACTGCGCGAATGGTGCGCACGGTGATGGCCGCAGGCAAGATGGCATTGCTGTGGGGTTTGATGATGACAGCGTTGCCTGTAGACAATGCTGCAAACAGACCAGGATAGGTGTTCCAGGTTGGGAAGGTGCCGCAACCGACGACCAAACCTACACCGCGACCGACGATCTCGAAATGCTTTTTCATCACCAACGCAGGGTTTTTGCCTTGCGGTTTTTCCCAGGTGGTCTCTTTCGGGACGAAGCTTTGTTCGCGCCATGCGTAGGTCACTGCCTCAAGGCCGCGATCTTGAGCGTGCGGCGAGCCAGCTTGGAACGCCATCATCCAGCCTTGACCGGTTGTCATCATCACGGCGTGACCAAGTTCAAAACTTTGCTTGTTTAGGCGTTCTAGTATTTCTAAGCAAATGCCAGTGCGACCTTCGGCTCCCATGGCTTGCCAGCCATCCATGGCGGATTGGCCCGCATGAATCAGTGCTTCGTGGTCACAGAGTGGGTATTTCACATCGAGTGCCACACCATAGGGCGATGTCTCTGCCCCTGTCCATCCGGTTTGAGCCGGTTGGTTCAATTCGAAATTCTTTCCTAGATGCGCTTCATAAGCCGCTTTGCCATCGGCTGCAGCTGTTTCGCCATAGACCTTGGGGCTTGGCATTTCGCTGTAAGGTGACCAGTAACCGCGGGTTGCAATGGCGTGAAGTGCACCATCCAAAGTGGCACGGTGTTTTTCAAACAAAGGATGAGACATGAGAGAGAACTCCAAGAAAGAATGGATTGCGAATCGCACGCAGCGGTGCTGTTGCGGTGATTTTATGCGTTACAAAATATAAGCCTATTTTTATAAAAATGTATCGCATTGGGGGTTAAAAAAAGATCAGGGTTTTCCCTCCTGATCCATCGTTCTAATTACATGCCGAGGTAGGCTGCTCTGACTTGTTCATTTTGAATTAAGTCTTGCCCATTTCCAGTCAGCGTGATCTCGCCGGTTTCAAGCACATAGCCACGGTCGGATAGGGCTAAAGCCGCAAAAGCATTTTGTTCGGCAAGGATGATGGTCATGCCTTCGCGCTTGAGAGCTTTGATGACGTTGAATACCTCTTCCACAAGGAGGGGGGCTAAGCCCATGGAGGGCTCATCCAGCAATAAAAGTTTAGGACGCCCCATCAAGGCGCGACCAATTGCGAGCATTTGCTGTTGACCGCCCGAAAGCGTGCCGGCAGGAAGCTTGCGCTTTTCCTTCAAGATGGGGAACATGGTGTAGACGCGCTCAAGATCTTGAGATAAGTGCTGTTTGAGCTGGGTGTAAGCACCGAGGTGGAGGTTGTCTTCGATCGACAGCGGGCCGAAGACTTGCCGACCCTCTGGGCTATGGCAAACTCCCAGTCGCATCCGTTGGTCAGAGCGAACTTTAGAGATGTCTTCGCCGTTAAACCAAATTTCACCCGCGCCCATGGGCTGTACGCCTGATAGTGAACGCAAAAATGTGGTTTTACCTGCACCGTTTGCGCCCACGAGCGCGACGGTCTCGCCACGCCTCACTTCGAGGTTCAGACCCTTCAGTGCCTTGATGCGACCGTAACTACTCTCAAGACCGTTCACTTTTAAGAGGATGTCGCCTTTGATTGGCGTCGCTTGAGGATCTAGGGTGCCACTGCTGTGTCCTCCCAACCCAACGGATTCGGGGGCAAGACTTACGACGCGATGGTAGAGCTCACGAAAATCTGAACGGGCTTGCTCGCCGAAGACAGGATCTTTGTTGTCAGAGAAGGTGGTGTTGATTTCCTCCCAATCCGCCGTAGTTAAGATTTTCCGCGACAAAGGCATGGCCTCGACTTCTTCTTTTGTAATGTGCGTTTTTAAGCGTCGCGTGTAGTCACGCAATGCCGTTGTTAAGGCAGATTGCTCACCAACTTTGGCTTTGGCAAAGGCTTCCTTGATTTGATACAAGTGCACTTTAGCTTGACGATGGTCATCTTCTAAGGCGTCAATCAGCGGGTGGGCCTCGGGTGACCGCAGTCGCATTAAGCGGAACAGGTGGTCGTCTTCTTTCAGATGATGCGCATGATCTGCAAAATTTTCGATGTAGGAGAAAACGGATTCAAAAAATGCGGGGTCTACTTTCCCACCTTCATCGATCTCGTTTGCGACCTGTTCAAGTGTGACTGCGATGCGCCAAAAATTTTTGTGCTCGTCAGAAATGATGCGTAGTGCTTCCATATCTCTACCTCAGGCGTGCACGCCCAAATATGCTGCGATCACGTCGGGGTTCTTGCGAACTTCCGCGCCCGTACCTTCAGTCAGTTTTTTACCGTAGTCCAGAACCAAAATTCGATCTGACAGGTTCATCACCATCTTCATATCGTGTTCAACGAGTACAACAGTGATGCCCGCATCTGCTAGTTTTCGAACCAAGCGATCAACCTCAATGGTTTCCTTTGGGTTCAAACCTGCAGCAGGTTCATCCAGAAAAATAACGCGTGGTTTCATCGCTAAAGCCCGTGCGATCTCTAAGCGCTTGAGTACGCCATAGGACATTGAATCTGCGCGCGCGTCTATGTAGTTCTCAAGACCCACGAATTTCATTAATTCAGCGGATTCTTCGCGCAACTCCTGATCGCGGCGACGCAGACTCGGCCAGCGTAAAGCCGCTTTGAATAGGTTTCGATCCAATCGGAGGTGAGCCCCAACCATCACGTTTTCGATGGCGCTCATGTTCATGCAAATTTGCAAGTTTTGAAAGGTTCGAGCCACACCGCGTTCAGCCAACTCATTGGGAGATTTGCCCTGAATCGCTTCGCCGTCAAGCCGAATTTCGCCGGTGGTTGGTTTGTAGACGCCGGTGATCAGATTGAACAGCGTTGTTTTGCCAGCCCCGTTGGGGCCAATGACTGAATAGACGATGCCCGCATCAATGGTGAATGACACGTTTTGAACCGCTTTCACACCCCCGAAGTGGATGGACAGGTCTTTGACTTCTAGCAATGCCATGTTCAATTTCCCTTGCTAAATTTGGCAGCCAATGTAGGCACCAGGCCCTTTGGCAGAAATATCATGCAGAGCATCAGAACCGAGCCAAACACCACGGTCTCCCAACCTTCAAAAGTTGCGAGTGCTTGAGGCAGTGCCGTGAGTAAAACGGCGCCAACGATAGACCCGAACACAGATGCCATGCCACCGACGACGACCATCGTAACCAGCTCAATAGAGTGGAAAAAGTCGGCGAAGTTGGGAGTGACAAAGCCAATGTAGTGAGCTGTAATGCTGCCCATGATGCTTGCAAAAACAGCCGACAACACGAAGATGGTGACTTTGTAGCGGACGAGGTTGACGCCAACCACTTGTGCTGCAACTTCCGAGCCATGAAGCGCGCGCAGGGCGCGACCAAAGGGTGAGTCAATCATGTTCAAGGAGGCCCACACGCTGAAGGTCAACAGCAATGCAACCACCCAATACCATTGCTTGTCACTGTTCAGTTCGTAGCCAAATAAAGCCATCGCTGGTACAGCCATGCCGTCCGGTCCACCGGTCCATTGCGCTTCGTTTCGGAGAGCAATGTTGATGATGATCCCGAGCCCCAGCGTTGCCATGGCGAGGTAGTTACCCTTTAATTTAAAAATGGGTCGAGCCACCAAGCCAGCAATGAGTGCGGTAGCAGCGGCACCCGCGGCCATCGCAAGCACGGGGTGCCAGCCAAAATGGGTTGGCAAAACCGCCGATGCGTAGGCGCCAATACCAAGGAACCCGGCATGGCCTAAGCTGATTTGCCCAGCAAAACCAATGAGCAAATTAAGCCCAATGACGATGGTGGCATTGATCGCCATGCGGATCACGAGATCCATGTAGTAGCTGTTTGGCAAGACGAAAGGGAGGACGATCAAGACCGCTGCGACGAGTCCTAAGCCCAGATAAGCGTTTTTTTGCATGGTTACACCCGGTCTGTCGATTTGCCGCCGAAAAGACCTCGTGGCATAAAGAAAAGTATGAACAGAATTAGTACGAAGGGCACCGCATCTTTGTAGGCAGAGGAGATATAGCCAGCGCCCATCGCCTCTAAGACGCCAACCAGCAAGCCGCCCAAGACGGCCCCTAGGCCATTACCTAAACCGCCGACAACGGCTGCAACAAAACCTTTGAGTCCCAGCATGATGCCGACGTCGTAGGACGTCATGGTGATGGGGGTCACCAAAATGCCTCCGACCGCACCTAAACCAGCCGACATCGCAAAGCTGAGGAAGAGCACCCAATTCGTGTTGATGCCGACTAGCTCAGCAGCGGTTCTATTGAACGAAGTCGCCAGCATGGCCTTGCCGGTCAGTGTTCGGCTGAAAAAGTACCACAACGAAGCCACCAGTACCGCAGTCACCGCCAAAACCCACAGACTTTGAGGCAAAAGTGTTGCGCCCAAAATGTGGATGGGATCGTCGCCCGAGAACGCTGGCATGCTGAACGTGCCTTTTCCAAGCCAGACTTGAATCAAACCGCGAATCACCAGTGACGCGCCAATTGTGATGATGATCAGAGAGACAGTATCTGCGCCTTTGACCGGTTCAATGGCAACCTTCTCCATGACGATGCCCACGATGGCAGGAATAACGATGGCTAAAAGTAGGGCGATGGGCAAGGGCAACCCCATCTGCGCAAAATAGACCGCCAACATGCCGCCAAGCATGATGAACTCACCTTGCGCAAAGTTGATGACATTGCTTGCGTTATAGATCAGGGTAAAACCAAGGGCTGCGAGTGCATAGGTTGCACCCACGGTAATGCCTGAAAATAAGAATTGTAGGAATTGAGAAAGCATCAAGATGTCCTTCTCAGAGTCGAACAGTCAGTCAAGCTTTCGAAAACTTGCATTTGCATTTGGTGTCTCCGCCGGATTCAAATAGGTGAAGGCAAAGTCAAACCCTGCCTGTCTAGGTCTTGTGAATTCCTACCAAAGAACTCACGCCACCCGTCAATGTGTTACACATTATTGTATGAAAAATATAATTTAGTATCGCTTTGATTGATAAAAATCAATAAACCTAGGGTATGTACTAGTGGGTTGTGTGGGGTGTTTGCTAGGGTTGGTAAAAGCGAAGCCCTTGTGTCCCTCAATAGATAGTGCTTTGTATGGTGGCCTGTTAAAAATGAAACGTTTTTAACAGGAGATGTTGATGGAAAATTTTGAAATTGACGCGGCAGAAATTGCATCTACCAAGCCACAACTTTTAATTCCGGCCCTTCGTCCGGTCTACGATTTTCTAGAGCCGTTGTCTTGGCTATTCATTCGACTTGTTGTTGGCTTGATGTTGTTACCGCATGGGATTCCCAAATTTCAGGCAGGCATTCAAGCCACGGCAGAAAGCGCTTTATTGAAGAGAGGCATTGAGCCTGCAGAGCCTCTGGCAATTGCATTGATTTTTTTGGAAACAATTGGAGGCTTGTGCGTCGCCTTGGGGCTTTTCACTAGATTTTTTGCAGCTGCGATTACGTTTGAAATGGCAGTTATTGCCTATAACTACTTTCCCAAGTTTGGATGGACAGGGCCTGGCTATGAATATCCAATGATGTGGGGATGCATGATGTTCGCGATTGTTTTGCGCGGTGGTGGCCCCTACGCCCTTGATAACAAGCTTGGGCGTACGCTTTAGAACGAGACGTTCACTCGTGCATCGACACGCGCTTGGCGAGGTAGTAGGCCGATACGGATGCAATGGTCGCGACCACCGCACATAGCCAATAGTGGGTGACTAGGCCGCCTGGTTCACGTTGCAGTAGCAAACCGCCCATCCAAGAGGCGAGGCCCATCGCGAATGACTGAACTGCTCCGTTCAATGACAGAAAAGTGCCTCGGAATTTCGGGTTTGCAGCAGAGGTGAGCAGCGCCATTCCAGGAATCATGCGGGCGTTCATGGCAAAAAACAACAGGCTGGTCACCAGCAAGACGAGCGGCAACGGAACAGGCTCCAGCAAAGTCACTGCGAACATGGGAATGATTGAAAACAGAACGGCCCGTTGGAAGGTTTGGCGCTTGCCAATGCGGTCCGTTAAGCCGCCAATCCATCGGCCACTGAACAACGTGACCACACCACCGCAGAAATACAGCCATGGGATTTCGTTGGCTGCCATGACCTGGTTGGTCTGCAGGTACAGCGTGATGTAGGGGATGATGGTGAAGGCTGCAAACATCATCGTGCCGGAGAGGAGCAAGGCCATGCGTTGGTTGCGCTCTCTGAGTATTTGTCCCATGGCATGCAAGATGTGCTTGTCTTTGCCGTGTGTGATGTGCGCATCTAGCGTGGGCACGCTGTAGATGGCAAATGCACCGATACCTAGGCAAAGTAGGCCGATTCCAAAAAATGCAAAGTGCCAGCCCCACAAATGGGCAAACAAGAGTCCAGCAGGTACGCCCGCAACGGTCGCCACGGAGAACGATGTCATCACAATCCCCGTGGCACGCCCGCGGCGTGCAAAGGGAATCACATCGCCAATGATGGTTTGACTCATGGTGGACAGAACACCTCCAAAAAAGCCAGAGGAAATACGTGCCACCATCAGCCAAGCATAAGTCGGCGCTAAACCGCAGGCAACGGTGGTGAGCGCGAATAGGACATACAAGGTAATAAGGAGACGTTTGCGGTCGAACCGGTCGACGAAGGTGGTGGCAAACAGACCTGATATTCCGGCTGCCACGGTGTAGGCCGAGACCAATAGACCAAACTCAGCCAAGCTAATGCCGAATAGCTCGGTGAGCTGTGGGCCCAGGGGCATCATGATCATGAAGTCCACGACGTGCGTGAACTGAATGCCTGCTAACGATAGAAGTAAAAAAAGTTCGCGACGTGCTGATAGGTGTGTGTGCATGGGATGGACATAGACAGAAATATTAAGTTTCTGAGCGCGTTATAAAAAGACTTCCCCTGTAGGCGGCCAACCCCAAAAGATTGCAGGTCAAAAGAGTCCACAAAAAATTCCAGTACCAGTCAGTGTCGTTGCGTATTTTTTCTCGCGCTAACGCATCCATGGCTTGTGAGGTGAGCGCATGTTCCTGAGCACCTTGGGCGCAAATTTGGTGGTTTGCGCTGTATGCAGCAGGCTCATTTTTTTCGTTGCGCTCGCAGTTAGTCAGAAGTTTGTCGGTGCTGAGGTGGAGCGTTTGTTCGCGTGCAAATTTGTCTGTGACCATGGCCAAGTTTTCTTCAAAACGCCAATGTGCCAGCAGATAGGCGGGCAGTAAGCTAAAGATGAAAAAAGCAAGGCTAAATTTTTGAACGCGTGTGAGCTTCATGCGAACGTGCAGATTATTTATAAAAGGCTTCAACTTTGCCCTTGACCTTGATGAGAAGCGGTTTCCCTTTACGGTCTAAGGTTTTGGTAGCTGGAACTTTGATCCAACCTTCAGACACGCAGTACTCCTCAACGTCAAAGCGCTCTTTGTCATTGAAGCGAATGCCAATGTCGTGCTCAAACACAGCCGTCAGATGATGCGGGCTGCGTGGGTCAATCGACAAGTGGTCGGGCAGGTCGGGGCGTGGTGTAGTAGCGTCAGTCATGGTGCTGATTTTCCATGATTTATGCTCTAGTTCAGGTGTAAAGGCTATAAAGCATTTGCAAATAAAATATCGCCACCCTATGTCTAAATATTTACTTGTACTTTTCGCCCTCGTTTTCCAGTCTGCTGCTTGGGCGGGTTGGCAGTATTTGACGAACAACAATGGTTCGTTCAATGAGTATTACTTCGCACCGATCGAGAATAAAGGCAAGGTCAAGGTGATGCGCACCTTCACGCCCTTAGCGATTGACGCCAAGGTGCCGTATCACACGCCCAAGGCGGTGGTCAAAGTCATGCTGTACAACTACGCCTCTGAGCAATCGACCTACGAGATCAATTGCCAAGAGCAAACCATTCAACTGATGACGCGTATTTTTTACCGTGACGGTGCGGGCAAGATCCCCTTCATCACGCATCAGGTGAAGGATGAGTTCATCAAGGGAAGTACGTCTGAATTTTCAAAACAGTTCATCAAAACGCCGTTGCACTTTGATGACATCAAGCATTTCCGTATGGCTGAGGTTGCTTGTAAATAAAAAAGGGGACCGCTCTCGGCGATGAACTGACGTTCATACGCGCCCTAAAAATTCGGACTGGAAGCGAGAGCGGTCATAAACCATTGCAACCTTGAACCCTTTATATCGGATCAAGGAGCTCAGGCTTTAATGGTTTAGCCAATCAAATCCACACGACCATCCAAGCCCATGACGCCGGTGATGACGCTCAGCTTGGGATGGCGTTTGATGACTTGGCTACGAAACTCATTCAAGGCTTCGGCATGCGATTCGGTCTCAATTTCCTTGTTGGCCACTTTGTCTTCTCCAAATGCCAGTTTGGCGGCGCCGCAATCGCGGTGGGTGATCCCCACCACGCGTTTGATGTGGTGCAAAGAAACCGTGATGTCTAGGTTGTCCCAGTAGGCTTTGTGCCAAGCCGAAAACTTGGGATGAACCGCGCCAATGGGGCCGCCCGCAATAACAAACTGGCTGTAGTTGTCGCTGAGCTTCTCACGACCAATGCCGTGCAGCAGGCCCATGTATTGCCAGCTCAAAGTGGTGAACCGAGGGTCAATGCAGTTCACCAGCATGGACTCATAGTTACCGCTCGCAGCGGTGGCTTGGAAGGGCATCATGCCCATCAAGCCGCCAGCCACGGTGGCGACGCCGGTGCTTAAGAAGCCGCGACGCGACGGATGGCCTGCCAGTTGAAAGGGCCCGCAACAGGCGCAAATAGGGGCGATTCTGCTCATGATGATGTCCTTCTTGTGATTAAAAATAAGATCGGCCTTGATGGTTTCGACCTCAAATGTAGGGTCTTGAACAGGTCGACCCGGTTTTTTATTTTTACAGATCTTGTGCCACATTCTTGGAATGGCCCTGGGGGCAGCATGGGGCGTCGATAATGGGCGTTGATCATGTTTGCATCCACCCTGTCTGCCCCATCCTTTCGTGTTTTGAGCCTCATCCCTCCGATGACGCAGCTCAACACCCCGTACCCGTCGACCGCCTATCTGACGGGTTTTTTGCGTTCCCAGGGTGTCGATGCCGTTCAAGAGGACTTGGCCTTGACCTTGGTGTTGAGTTTGTTCACGCCCACTGGGTTAGCGCGCGTGCACGAATGTGCATTGGCAAAACCAGAGATCGAACGCAGTGGGTGCGTGAACTACTTTTTAGATTTTTTCGACCGCTACCAATCCACCATTGCACCCACGATTGCATTTTTGCAGGGGCGTGACGCCACCTTGAGCCACCGCATTGCAGGGCGTGGCTTCCTGCCAGAAGGTCCACGTTTCGCGTCGCTGGATGCCTATGACGATGACGGCAGCGGTGACCCGCTGGCTTGGGCCTTTGGGGCACTGGGCCAACAAGACCGCGCCCGTCATTTGGCAACTTTGTATTTGAATGACTTGGCCGATGTGCTGCGCGATGCGGTGGACAGTCGCTTTGAGTTTGTGCGATATGCCGAGCAGCTGGCGGGCAGTCAAGCCACGTTTGACCCGTTGGCGCAGGCCTTGGCCGCGGCCCCCACCTTGGTCGATGACACCCTGCACGCCTTGACGTTGGAAGTGATCGCCAAGCACCAACCCCAACTGGTCCTGCTGTCTGTGCCGTTCCCAGGTGCGGTGTATGCCGCCTTTCGCATTGCGCAAACCATCAAGGCGCATCACCCTCACATCCGCATTGGACTGGGGGGTGGTTTTGTCAACACGGAGTTGCGTGAGCTGACGGAGCCGCGTGTGTTTGACTACGTGGATTTCATCAGCCTCGATTCGGGCGAGCGGCCTTTGTTGTCCTTGCTCGAACACTTGCAGGGCAAACGCGGCGTACAACGCTTGGTGCGCACCTTTGTGCGTAACGAGGCGGGCGAGGTGCGACTGATGAATTGGGCCGAACCGGATGTGCCGTTTGAAGATGTGGGCACGCCCACCTGGGACGGGTTGCCACTGGATCGCTACCTGTCGCTTCTCGACATGCTCAACCCCATGCACCGTTTGTGGAGTGACGGCCGTTGGAACAAACTGACCGTGGCCCACGGGTGTTATTGGAAGAAATGCAGTTTTTGCGATGTCAGTCTCGACTACATCTCGCGTTACGAAACCGCATCAGCGACCACGTTGGTCGACCGAATTGAACAAATCGTGGCGGAGACCGGACAAACAGGTTTTCATTTCGTGGACGAAGCCGCCCCCCCCAAAGCCCTCAAGGCCTTGGCTGAAGAACTGCTGCGTCGCAAGGTCCACATCTCGTGGTGGGGCAATATTCGGTTCGAGAAAACCTTCACCCCCGAACTGGCTGAGTTGTTGGCCGAAAGCGGCTGTATCGCTATGTCGGGTGGGTTGGAGGTGGCTTCTGATCGCTTGTTGAACCTGATGAAAAAAGGCGTCTCGGTGGCTCAGGTGGCGCAGGTCACCAAAGGGTTCTCTGAGGCGGGTATTTTG
>Ga0007794_10000113_pt1 | contig 26592 bp, 21 predicted proteins | sample CryBogmetaGMA5M_FD_60365 | JGI IMG/M metagenome (GOLD analysis project Ga0007794, IMG submission 60365) | Freshwater microbial communities from Crystal Bog, Wisconsin, USA - MA5M | ecosystem: Environmental > Aquatic > Freshwater > Lake | place: Crystal Bog, Wisconsin, USA | collected 2009-07-06
CCCCCCCCCCAGCGCCCCCAGGGAACGCCGCGGTCACTGAACCTGTCAGACCTGCAGCTGATGCCCGTCCCGGACCTGAACGCCATGGCTGACAGCTACGGCCTGATCGATCTCGGCGCCCTGCGCAAACATGAGCTGATCTTCGAGATCATGAAGGCCAATGGCCGCCTGAACGGCTCCCTTCATGGCAAAGGCGTTCTGGAAATCCTGCCCGACGGCTTCGGATTCCTCCGGTCGCCTTATTACAACTACCTCCCCTGCCCCGAGGACATTTACGTGTCTCCGTCGCAGATCCGCCGTTTTGCCCTGCGCACCGGCGACTCCGTCGAGGGAGAAATCAGGGCACCCAAGGACAAGGAGCGCTTCTTCGCCGTCGTCAAGGTCGACAAGATCAACTCGTCCGACCCCGACAAGGCCAAGAGCAAGATCCCCTTTGAAAACCTGACCCCGCTCTTCCCGGACCGCCGCTTCATGCTGGAGCGCGAGCCGGCTGAGGTATCCATGCGCGTCATGGACCTCTTTACCCCCATCGGCATGGGACAGCGCGGACTGATCGTGGCCCCGCCCCGAACCGGCAAGACGGTGCTCCTGCAGAAGATTGCCAACAGCATTTCGGCCAACCATCCGGATGCCTATCTGATCGTCCTGCTGATCGATGAGCGTCCCGAGGAAGTAACCGACATGGAGCGCACAACCAAGGCGCACGTGCTGAGTTCAACCTTCGACGAGCCGCCAGAGCGGCACGTCCAGGTCGCCGAGATGGTGATTGAAATGGCCAAGCGCATGGTGGAATGCGGCAAGGATGTCTGCATCCTGCTCGACAGTATCACCCGCCTTGCCCGTGCCTACAACACCCTGCAGCCGCACAGCGGCAAGATCCTCTCGGGTGGTGTGGACGCCAATGCCCTCCACAAACCCAAGCGGTTCTTCGGCGCGGCCCGTAATATTGAACACGGCGGCAGCCTGACCATCATCGCCACGGCGCTGGTGGATACCGGCAGCCGGATGGACGAGGTGATCTTCGAGGAATTCAAGGGCACCGGCAACATGGAGCTCTGCCTCGACCGCACCCTGGTGGACAAGCGGATCTTCCCGGCAATCAATATTGAAAAATCAGGGACGCGCAAAGAGGAACTCTTGCTCCATCCCGACGAGCTTAGTAAGATATGGATTTTGCGTCGTGCGATCAATGGCGTTCCGCCGGTCGAGGCGATGGAACTGATAGTGAACCGGTTGAAGAAAACCAAGAGTAATGTCGAATTCCTGATGGCGATGAAAGAATAGTGGGAGAAACTACGGTCTATGAAAGTTACAGTTGAACAGGTGGGTCCCTGCCGCAAGGCGTTGCGTATTGAAGTTCCGGCGGAGCAGGTGACTGCCGAATACCAGAAAGTAATCAAGGAAATCGCCTCGGGCGCCCGGGTTCCCGGGTTCCGCCAGGGCAAGGCCCCCGCGGCCGTCATCGAGCGGCAGTTCGCCAAGGACGCCCTTGAGGAAACCCGCGAGCGCCTCGTGCCCATGGCGTACCATACCGCCCTGAAGCAGGAGAACCTCAAGCCGGTCTCCGTCGTGGACGTCACGGATGTCCAGATCACCAAGCAGCTTCCGCTGTCCTTCAAGGTCACGGTCGATCTGGCCCCCGAATTCGCCCTCCCCTCCTTCAAGGGCATCTCGATCACGAGCAAGAAGGTCGAGGTCAAGGATGAGGATGTCGAGCAGATCCTGTCGAACATGCGCGACCGCAGCGCCCACTTCGAGCCCGTGACCAACCGCGCGGCGCAAAAAGAGGACGTCGTGGAAATTGACTATAACGGCACCTGCAACGGCCACCCCATCAGCGAGGTTGCACCGGACCGGCCTGAACTGGCCCAGGGCAAGGATTTCTGGGTGCTGTTGTCGGACACCATGCCGGAGTTCCTGCCGGGCATCAAAACCCAGGTGGAAGGCATGGAAATCGGCCAAACCCGCGAGATCACCATAACATTCCCCGACGATTACCGCGCCAAGTCGATGGCCGGCAAGACCGCCGTCTACACGGTGACCGCCAAGGGCATCCGCGAGCGCAAGTCGCCGGAACTGAATGATGACTTCGCGAAAACCGTCGGGGCGGATTCCGTCGAGGCCCTCCGCACGAGCGTCCGCGAAAACCTGGTCAAAACCGCCGAGACCACGGAACTCGGGCGCCAGAAGGATGAACTGGTGAAATGGCTCATCGAACACACCCCGCTCAATGACCTGCCCCAGTCACTGGTGGAGGAGGAAGCCCGCCATATCATCCAGGATGTGGTTCAGGAAAACGTGCGCCGCGGCGTCAACAAGGACGATATCGAGTCGCACCGCGAGGACATTTTCAACCGCGCCGCCCAGTCCGCCTCGGACCGCGTCAAGGTGAACTATATCCTCACGCGCATTGCCGACGAGGAGAAGGTCGCCATCACCGATGCGGATGTGGACCAGCGGGTGGCCGAAATGGCCGCGCGTTACGGGATAACCCCCGAGCGCATGAAAGAGGAATTGGCCAAGCGGGACACGATGGACGGCCTGCGCCGCAACCTTCGCCTCGACAAGGCCGTGGACATCCTCCATGCCGCCGCCACAATCACGCCGGAAGGCTGAAGTTTAAGGGAGATACTATGCAACTGAAAAACCAAATGCTGGTGCCGATGGTGGTCGAACAGACCGGCCGCGGCGAGCGCGCTTACGACATCTATTCCCGCCTTCTGAAGGACCGGATTATCTTTATCGGAAGCGGTATTGACGACGATGTCTCGAACCTCATTATCGCCCAGATGCTGTTCCTCCAGAGCGAGGATGCCGAAAAGGACATCAGCCTGTACATCAACTCGCCGGGCGGCTCGGTGACGGCAGGAATGGCCATCTATGACACCATCCAGTTCCTGAAATGCGATGTGGCGACCTACTGCGTGGGCCAGGCGGCCAGCATGGGTGCCATCCTGCTGACCGCAGGCGCCAAGGGCAAACGCTTTGCCCTGCCCAACGCCCGCATCATGATCCATCAGCCCTGGGGCGGTGCCCAGGGTCAGGCGACCGACATCAGCATCCAGGCCCAGGAAATCCTGCGCCTCCGCGACCGGTTGAACGCGATTCTCGCCTTCCACACCGGGAAGTCGCTGGAGGCCATAACGAAGGATTCCGACCGCGATTTCTTCATGTCCGCCGAGGAAGCCTGCAAATACGGCCTGGTTGATTCCGTTCTGGCCAGCCGCAAAGACACGGCCAAGAAAGCGTAATCCCCATGGCAAAACCCAAGAATCCTGTCCCCAATTGCTCGTTTTGCGGTCGCTCGCCCGAGACGGCGGGACAACTTCTGGCAGGGCCTCCGGGCACCTTCATCTGCAAGGACTGCTCCAAGGTCTGCCAGGATATGTTTGCCAAATCGGGCGGGAAGCCCGCCAGCACGACGCCGCCCCCGAAAAAGGCGGAAGGGATCTCGAAGGTGCCCAAGCCCCACGAGATCTATGGCTTCCTGAACCAATATGTGATCGGCCAGGATCAGGCCAAGAAAGTGCTCTCTGTCGCCGTCCACAACCATTACAAGCGCCTCCAGCAGGGGGAGCCCGACGAAGCCCTCAAGGCGTTCAAGGATGTGGAAATCGAGAAGAGCAACATCCTGCTCATCGGTCCGACCGGCACGGGAAAGACCCTCCTGGCCAGGACGCTCGCCCGCTGCCTGGATGTGCCCTTCAGCATCTCCGACGCCACCACCCTGACGGAAGCCGGCTATGTCGGCGAGGATGTTGAAAATGTCCTGCTCCGCCTCATTCAGGCGGCCGACGGCGATGTGGCACGTGCCGAGCGCGGCATCGTCTATATCGACGAAATCGACAAGATCGCCCGCAAGACGGAGAACGTCTCCATCACCCGCGATGTCTCCGGCGAGGGCGTCCAGCAGGCGCTCCTGAAGATCATCGAGGGAACAACGGCCAGCGTCCCCCCGGGCGGCGGCCGCAAGCATCCCCAGCAGGAATATCTCAAGATCAACACCGAGCACATCCTGTTCATCTGCGGCGGAGCCTTCGTGGGTCTTGATGATATCCTCAACCGGCGCGTGAGCAAACAGGCCCTCGGCTTCGGTGAACCCGCCGAGAAAACCATCGTCGAGGAACTCAAGCACCGGGTTGAACCCGAGGACCTGATGAAGTACGGGATGATCCCCGAGTTTGTCGGCCGGTTGCCGGTCGTCACCACGCTGGAACCCCTTCGCGAGGAGGACTTGATCCGGGTGCTGACCGAACCCAAGAACGCCATGATCCGGCAGTACCAGAAGCTGATGGCCATGGAGAACGTGAAGCTGAGCTTCGCCGACACCGCCCTGCGCGAGATGGCGCGGCTGGCCGCCAAGAAGGGAACCGGCGCGCGCGGCTTGAGGGCCATCCTCGAGCACCTGATGCTGGAAGTCATGTTTGAAGTGCCAAAACGCGGCAATATCCGCGAGTTTCACGTCACCAAAAGCATGGTCCTCTCACAACGGGTAACCCTGGATCAGGTCGCCTAAGGGAAGATAGTGTGCAGTGTTCAGACTGAAGACTGCTCACTGCCCTCTGCCCACTGTCCTCAGACTGGACAAAGGCCGCCGATGATCCGGTTCTTCTCGTCCAGCCGGACAACGCGGGGGCGGATCTGCATGGCCTGGTCGGTAGGAACCAGGCCGAAAGTAAAGATGGTCAACCGGTCGCCGGTCTTCCCGAGGTGCGCCGTGGCCCCGTTCAGGCAGATCTCTCCCTTGCCGCGTTCACCTGAAATGGCATAGGTCTCAAAACGGTTCCCGTTCTCCAGGTTGGAAACCAGGATCTTCTCATAAGGCAGGATCTTGACGTAGTCCATCAGGTCGCGGTCGATGGTCAGACTGCCTTCGTAATCCAGATTGGTGCCCGATACGCGCGCCCCGTGTAATTTTGCCTTCAACATCGTCGAGAACATAGTTCGCCTGCCTGTCTTTAAATAGGGATAAAATGGTAGCTTCCCGACCTTCCAACCGCAAGATAATTGATCGGCCCGGCTACCGGTCCAAAGAATAAAATGATTATGGGATTATTCGCAACAGTGCCTTCAATGCCCGGTAATCGGTCTTACCGGTGCCAAGGACGGGAATCTTTTCAATTTTCCGGATCAGGCGGATATTATGGAGAGGCGACAGGCCAGACTCCTTGATCCGGTTGTTAACCTCTTCCCGATCCAGTTCCCGGATGGTGAAAAGGACAATCTCGGGATTGAGGTCCACCGGAGACGCCTCCACGGCAAGGACAGGTTCCTCATCGGACTGCTTGACATAAACCCTTGCCAGCGCCTCCTCGATGGCGGGCAGGGAAATCATTTCCCCGCCCAACTTGACGAAGCGCTTCAACCGGCCGGAAAACACCAGCATGCCGTCGGCCCGTTGCAACACAAGATCGCCCGTCCTGTACCAGGACGTCCCCTCGAACTCGACAAAGGGTGATTCCCCCTCATAGTTCAGGTAGCCGCCAAAAATGCTCGGCCCCCTGACCAGTAACATTCCCGGGCGCCCGGGCTCGGCGCGACATCCGGTCTCCACATCCACCAAAGCCATCTCGACCGAGGGCAGCAGCCTGCCTATGGTGCCCGGCTGCGGATTGCCTTCATCATTGGCTGACACCACCGGCGAACATTCGGTAATCCCGTAGCCTTCGATAACCTTGAGAGCAGGCCACTGGCGGTGAATCATCTCAAATATGGCCTCAGGACACTTCTCGGCGCCTGTAATCACGGCACGGAGGGAACGGAGCGTTCCCTGGGGGGAATACCCCTCACCTCGATCCTCTCCCTCAAGGGGAGCGGAAGGAATGCTTCTTAATATGCCCCCAAGGAACGTGGGGGTTCCGACCAGAAGTGTGATTTGATAGGCGTCAATGAGCCGCGCGAGCATTGCGCCCTCGGTGGGATTGGGGTGATAGGCTACCGGCATACCGCTGCAAAGAGGAAGAAGGAGAGTGCAGCTCATGCCAAAGGAATGAAACGGCGGCAATATTCCAATCAACCGATCATCGGGCAGGAACTTGAAAACCCTGGTGAAGTCACGCAGGTTTGCGAGAATGTTGGCATGGGTCAGCGGCACGGCCTTCGGCAAACTCTCCGAACCGCTGGTAAACAGCACCACCGCCGTATCCGGCACCTTCACCGAACCCAGGCGCTGACGCCAAAACATCCGGGCGCCAGCCCAGGCCTGCAGTTTGGCGCCTAAGCCGACCTTTTTACCCAACTCCTCGACCAGTACAAACCGATCCCTCAGCGCGCCCATACTGCCGGACTGGGATTCAATCTTCTGCACCACACGCCCGGCGGTCAGAACGACCTTGACGCCCAGCAAATCCAGAGAGTGGGTCATATTGCGGCTCCCCACCGTCCAGTTCACCATCACGGGGGTCTTGCCGGCAAACAGGGTGGCGAGGTAAAGAACCCCGACACCGGAGGAGGCGGGAAACATCAGACCGACATATTCGCCGGGGAACTTCCTGATCTCCGGGGCCAGGGCAAGAATCCCGGTGATCACGTCCCGATAGGTCTTCACGCCTCCAATCTGGTCTGCCAGGACAATGCGGTCAGGTCCACGGCCTGCCTGGGCAAGAAAGACGGAGGTCAGGGTCTTGCCTGCGGGGATAACAACGTCGCCGCACGGAGTTCGCGTCCCGCCTTGCGCAGGAAACCATTCCTTTGGAATAGGCTTGAGTTCCACCTTCACGGGGGCTGCTGAAAAACCACGTGCGGCCAGCAGAACATCCCCAACGGTTTCCATCCCTGCACCGTCGCTGACAGGAAACCCGAACTCGGATTCCACCCAGAGGCCCAGATCGACGATAGCCAGGCTATCGAGATTCAAATCCCGGGTCAGGGAATCGGTGTCCCCGATCGAAGCGCGCCCTGTCAACTTCCGCAAATACCCGATCACCAGCTGCCGGGTGGAATCGGGGACCTCGGAGAGATCCCCGGCGTTCACCCCGCGCGCCGGCTCAGGGAGTTCATGGCCCCCGCCCTTTTCCCACAGCGTATAGGGGACATACCATGCGGGCGGAGCCTGATTGTTATAATAATCCTCCAAATAGCGGTTGAGTTGGGCGCGCCCACCCCGGCGGGGAAAGTCGCCCGGCTCGAACAACTCGATCGCCACCCGGCGTCGGGGTGAAAAGAAGATTCCGCTCGCAAGCACCGAGAGAACTCCCTTTTTCAGGACTGCGGCAAGATGCGGGGCCCTTCCGGCGACCCGACTGAACCCACTCCCCCACAAGCCGCGCGTCCGGACCAGAACCACACGGCATTCTGGAACCTGCGCCAGGATCGTCTCCACCGCGCTACTGCCCGCCAGATCCTCGGTCCGTTGCCGCGCAATATGCCCGGACGGATAGAGCAGAATGTTACTGCCGCCCTTGAGCGCCCCGATACAATCCTTAATCCCATCCTCCACTGCCTTCCGGCTGGATTCCCCGTACAATGAGGGATCGGGGATGGCCACCACCTTCATCCGCCGCGCCAGCCAACGGACCCCGGGACGGTTCATCTGGTCCTGATCCGCCAACGGCCGCAGTTGAAATCGCGGATAAAGTCGCGACACCACTATAACAGGATCAATGAGGGCGGGATGATTGGGCAGGAACAGGATCCCCGACCGGCCCTTTTTCGCAACTTCCTCGACGCCGGTCAGTTGAACCCGATACCGGAGCCGGAGGATCGAACGGACCAAGGCGCAAATCAATAGGTTAAGCACCTGATATTTACCCCCCGATGGTTTCATTCCGCCGATGAAACAGCCTAAACAGGATCCCGGTAACCCCCAGTGAAAACAGGCCCATGATTCCGAAAGCCTCTGTCGGCTTCCAGTGGGCATTCAGGTAATTCGAAAACAGGCCGGATGAGAGGATCCCGCTGAACACGATAAAATTGACAGCCGACAACACCGCGCCCTTGCGGACAACCGGCGGGCGGATCTGCAGGAAACTCTCCATGGGGATTAGAATTCCCCCTCCAAAGCAACCCAGGAGAAACGTCAGCACATAAAGGGCCGCCCGATGAAGCCCGCCCGGAAGATAAGGAACCCCGGTCATCAACACCATGACCAGGGACATCGCCAGGCAAAGCGGCCATACCACCTTGTACCAGCGGGTGATCGGAACCAGACGACTGCTGATGACCCCGCCGACGGCGATGCCCACCAATTGGCTCACGATCAGGCAACTGGTCAATGTTTTACTCAGGTGGAATTGCTGGATGCCCAGCGGATTGATGATCAGGATCCCCAACGAGCCGATCAGCCAGACAAAGACATTCGTAAAGATGGTGGTCGCCAGCAGCGGGTCCTTGCGGGTAGCCAGAAGTTCCTGGATGGTGTGAACCGGCCCGCTCCAGGGGAATTTCGCGAGGGGATTTGCAGCAGGCCGCTTCGGCACCCCGTAGCTCACCAGCAACCCGATCAACGCCGTACCAATGACAGTCCCGCCCACCAGCACACGCCCTTTCTCAATCCCCCAGAACCAGATCTCCTGGTAATCCAGCATCATCCCGGCCAGCGCGACGCCGCCCAGGATGGCAAGGGTGACCAGCATGCGCAGGATCCCGTTGGCGTGCGTGATGAAGCGCTCCGGATAGAGATCGGGAAGCGATCCATTCATCGCCGGGCTGAACAGGGTGGCCTGGAAACCCATGATGAACAACATGGCAAAGATCAAGGGGGAATACCCGCTGCAGATTCCGACCGCGCCACACAGCATGGCGACAAGTTCCAGCCATTTGGCTGAAATGACCACATGGCTTTTCATGAACCGGTCGGCACACCAGCCCGCCGGGGCGGCAAACAGGATGAAAGGCGCCGTAAACACCGCCAGGGCGTAACCCTGCATGTTGTTCAGGCCCGCCGCGACAAACAGCACCAATGCCGCCTGCTTGAAGAAATTGTCATTGAACACCCCCAACCCGTAGGAGGTCGCGATACAGGCAAACTTTCCCCGCGCGTGGCGGAGAACCTCCTGGTCACTGGCATTGCTGGTCATCATAGAAGGCTGTAGTATTCAGTATTCAGTGTTCAGTATCCAGAAAATAGATGACATAATCTCGGATACGGAATACTGAATACTGACATGCAACTCTTCGATGCCCATTGCCACTTGCAGGACGACCGCCTGTTCCCGCACCTGGATGCCGCCATGGAGCGCGCACAGGAGGCCGGGGTAACCGGCCTGATGTGCTGCGGAAGCTGCGAGGCGGACTGGCCCTTGCTGCCGGAGATCGCCCGGCGGTTTCCCGGGGTCCGGCTCTCCTTCGGGATGCACCCCTGGTATATCGGGAACCGGAGTGATGGCTGGTTGGACACCCTGAAATCCTGCCTGACATCCCTCCCTTCATCCGTCGGGGAAATCGGGCTGGATCATGCGTTGGACAAGGCCACCTTCCCGGACCAGGAAGCAGTTCTCCTCGCCCAGATTCATCTGGCAGACGAACTCAATCGGCCGGTGTCCATCCATTGCCGGCGCGCCTGGGGACGATTAATGGAGTTACTGGATGAAAAAGGCTGGCCCTCCGCCAGATTCGTTCTCCACTCATATTCAGGCTCCGCCGATCTGATTCAGCCGCTGGCAAGGCGGGGCGCCTATTTTTCCTTTTCCGGCGCCATCACCTTCGAGCAGAATCGCAAGGGCCGGGAAGCCGCAACCCTTGTGCCTCCGGATCGCCTGCTGATTGAAACCGATGCCCCGGATCTGCCACCCTCTCTGCCGTCCGGAGCAGTGGTCTTGCGCGGAACTGATGGCGACCCGATCAATGAGCCGTCTCATCTGATCCTTGTCGCGCGGACACTCGCTGGTCTTCGGAACATGGATCTGGAAAACGTGGCCGCCACAACCCGGCAAAACGCCGGTGAGCTATTTCGCCTGCCCTTGACCGATTGACCGGTTCACCATTTCTTCCGGATCGGGATGCCGGCCGCGATCAGCTCACGCTTGATCTGCGGGATGGTATACTCCCCCGTGTGGATCATGCCGGCAATGATGGCCGCATCGGCCTTTCCCGCCGTGAAGGCATCGGCAAGATGGGAGGGCTTACCCGCCCCGCCGGAGGCGACAACGGGGATACGAACCGCCTCGGCAATCAACCGGGTCAGGGTGATCTCGTATCCCGTCCTCATCCCGTCGGCATCCACCGAGTTGACCACGATCTCACCCGCACCCAGGTCCTCCGCCTGTTTTGCCCAGGCCACGGCATCCATGCCCGTGCGTTCACGGAAGCCCCGCGTGGTGATCTCGTATCCGCTGGGGAAGCGGGGATCGTTTTCCACGCGCACCGGATCCATGCCCAGCACGATGCACTGTGAGCCAAAGGCCTTCGCGCCCTCGGCAATGATACCGGGATTCACCACGGCCAGCGAGTTCACGGAGATTTTCTCGGCCCCGGCCAGCAGGACGCGGGACATGTCGCTCAGATTTGAGATCCCGCCCCCCACGGCAAAGGGAATGTGTATTGCGCGGGCCACGGCCCGGACCATCTCAATATCAATCGGCCGGCGCTCCGCGGAAGCCGTGATATCATAGAACACCAATTCGTCGCAGCCTTCATCATAATACTTCGAAGCCAGTTCAACCGCATCACCCAGCACCACGTTGTTCTGGAATTTGACACCCTTCGTGACCTTCTTGTCGCGGACATCAAGGCAGGGAATGATTCGTTTAGTCAGCATGTTCCATCCCACCGGCTGAAGTTTTCGAACACTTTTAACCCGATCCGCCCCGACTTCTCGATGTGGAACTGGGTGGCCACAAGGTTACCCCTTCCGACAATGGAGGTGAATTCAACCCCTGCATAATCAGTGACGCCCACCCGGTCCGCCGGGTTTATCGTGGTGGGGTAATAACTGTGCACAAAATAAAACTCCGTCTCATTTTCAACCCCCGCGAAAACAGGATGCGGTCGCTGGAAAGACACGGCATTCCAACCGATTTGGGGAACTTTGTCGGCAGGGCTGGAGGGACGAAACAGCCGCACCTCGCCCGGAATGAATCCGAGCGTCGGAGTCCCGCCATCCTCCTCAGACCGGTCAAAAAGAATCTGCATCCCGACGCAGATTCCGAGGAAGGGGGTCCCCCTCGCAACCACCGCCCGAAGCACATCCACCAACTTCAATTCCGAAAGATGACGCATCGAGGCGCCGGCCGCGCCGACCCCGGGGAAAACAACGCGTTCCGCCTTGAGAATATCATCAGGGCGATCGGTAATGGCCGCCTCGACCCCGATTGCATCGAACGCCAGCTTGACGCTGGTCAAGTTTCCGGCCTTATAGTCAACAATTGCTATCACAACAGCTCCCTGCCTTGCATTTCGTGTTCCATAGTCTTATCTTACCCATTGCGCTTGTCGAGAAAGAGTTTTGAAAAAAGGAATCGAAAGATGAGCAAACCACTGACATTGACTGTGGCCACCCTTGTTATCCTGGCTGGGCTGTCTATCGGGAGCCAGGCCGCACCCCTTCATGAAGCGATCAAAGGCAACATCGTGGAGGAGGTCAAGCGGCTTGCCGAGGGAGCAAACGCCGATGTCCTCAACGCACGGGACCCGGATGGGTCAACCCCTCTGATCCTGGCCGCCGTGCGGGGCCAGATTGACATCATCAAGATCCTGGTCAACGCCGGAGCCGATGTCAACCAGGCCACCGAAGGCGGCCTGACGCCGTTGCATTGCGCCGTGAACAAGAATTTTGCCGATGTGGCGCAATATCTGGTGGCCAAGGGGGCCAATGTCAACGCTGTAACCACCAAGGGCTCGACGTCGCTTCATTGGGCGACCTATAACAAGAACCTGGAACTCTGCAAACTGCTTATCAAGAAGGGGGCATCCGTCAATGCCAAGGCTGTTAACGGCTTCACCCCCCTTCACTGGGCCGCGTATACCGATGCCGCCGATATCGCCACGCTGCTCCTGGCGAACGGGGCGGACGCCTCGATCACCGACAGCAACAAGCAGACCGCCGCCGCCGTGGCCGAGGAGCGCAACTCCGCCAGCGTTCTGGAGGCCATGAAACCCAAGCCCCCCTCCATCACGGCACGCCTTTTCGGCCACACAAAACCCGACGGCGCTTCAACGAAACCCGTGCTCCCCCTTCCCGTGGTTCCAGCCAAGCCCGCCCCGCCGGCCACCGCCAAGGCCGTCGCAACTCCGCCGGTCGGGCCTGACGGCAAGCTTCTCAAACCCATTGACTATAAAAACGGCGCCCGTTACGAGGGCCAGCCCCCCTCGCCCACAGGATCCTATGAGGGTCAACTCGTATTCCCGGACGGTTCGCGTTATTCAGGCCAGTTCCAGAAAGGTCAAAAGCATGGCGCGGGGAAACTGACGATTCAGGACGGCGCCTATTACGAGGGGAGCTGGAAAGCAGATCTTCGCGACGGACAGGGCATCGAAGTCTTCGCCAACGGCGATCGATACGAGGGTAACTGGAAATCCGACAGCATGGAGGGGGCAGGCTCCTATGCCTTCGCAAATGGCGGCAAAATCACGGGGACCTGGAAGAAGAACCATCTGGCCTCGGGACGGGGTCTCTTCAAATTCGGCGAAGGCGACACCTACGACGGCGCCTGGCAGAACGACATGATGCACGGGGAAGGCACCTATACGACCGCTGACGGGACCCGCCTGACCGGGCATTGGGAAAAGAACGCCTTCATCGGACAGAAATGAAGCCGCAGGACAACCACTAACCAGCACTGATATTTTGTACTTGTCTGAAGAAACGGGGCCGCCATAATAGCGGCCTATTTTTTTATAAGCCAATAAACCGAATAGCGGAGACCCACCATGGACCAGATCAAAGTGTTCCTGAGCGAAGACGAAATGCCCCGTCAGTGGTACAACATTGCCGCCGACTTCCCGCACGCCATGCCCCCGCCGGTCACGCCCGAGGGCAAGCCCGTGACGCCGGATATGCTGGCGCCGGTTTTCCCGATGAACCTGATTGAACAGGAAGTCAGCACCCAGCGCTGGATCGATATCCCCGATGAAGTCCTGCAAATCCTCTGGCAGTGGCGCCCGAGCCCGCTTTGCCGCGCCACCCGCCTCGAGAAGGCCCTGGGCACCCCGGCCAAGATATTCTACAAGAACGAGGGCGTCTCCGCCCCCGGCAGCCACAAACCCAACACCGCTGTACCGCAGGCCTATTACAACAAGCAGTTTGGCATTAAACGCCTGTCCACCGAGACCGGCGCCGGTCAATGGGGCAGTTCCCTTGCCATGGCCTGCCAGATGTTCGGGCTGGAATGCAAGGTCTACATGGTCAAGATCAGCTTCGACCAGAAGCCGTTCCGGAAAATCATGATGCAGACGTGGGGCGCCAAGTGCACGGCCAGCCCGAGCAACGAAACCAATGCCGGGCGTACCGTTCTCCAGCAGGACCCGAACTGCCCCGGCAGCCTGGCCATTGCCATCAGCGAAGCCATCGAGGACTGCGTGACCCACAAGGACACCCGTTACGCCCTGGGCAGCGTGCTGAACCATGTACTCCTGCACCAGTCCATCATCGGACTGGAAACCAAGAAGCAATTCGCCAAGATCGGACTCTATCCCGATATCGTCATCGGTTGCGCCGGCGGGGGATCCAACTTTGCGGGCATCAGCTTCCCGTTTATGGCCGACAAGATCGCCGGCACGAAAAACCCGCGCATCATCGCCGTCGAGCCCGCCGCCTGCCCGAAAATGACCCGCGGCGTGTTCGCCTATGATTCCGGCGATGTAGCCATGATGACTCCCTTGCTCCCCATGTACAGCCTCGGCCATACCTATGTTCCCGCGCCGATCCACGCCGGGGGCCTGCGCTACCACGGCATGGCGCCGCTGGTCAGCCACGCCATGCGAGAAGGCCTGATGGAAGCCGTGGCCATCCCGCAACTCGAGTGCTACAAGGCCGCCATGTTGTTCTCTCAGACCGAAGGCTTTATCCCCGCCCCTGAAACCTCGCACGCCATCGCCATGGCAATCCGCGAGGCCAAACAGGCCAAGGAAGAAGGCAAGGAGAAAGTCATTGTCCTCAACTGGTCCGGCCACGGCATCATGGATCTGAGCGGGTATCAGGCCTACCTCGACGGGAAACTGACCGACTACTACCTCCCGGACTCGGAAATCCTGAAAGCCGAGGAATGCCTGAAGGGGCTGCCCAAGCCCCCTCCACTGAAGTAAGGGGCATCGGCTACAACTAGTGCCTTACAGTCCTTGAAGTCCCTGATGTCCTCTGCTATGGTGTGCGACACATTGTCACGGCGACAAAATGAACCATGAAAGCAGGATTTCTTGATAAACTGATTTCCCGCCTGGATAGGCTGGATCCGGAAAGTGTTCAGACCCATTTCCTCCGTTTGGCCAAGGAAAAGGGACTTCTTGAAACCATTTTCCAGTCGATTCAGGAGGGGGTTGTTGTCCTTGACGGCAAGGCTCACATCACCTACGCCAACCGGGCGGCCGGTGAACTGATCGGGTTCAACCATGAAGCAACCGTGGGCAAGCCCATGAACCGCTTCCTGCGTGACATCGAATGGACGAGGGTACTTGGGCTCGATACCGGAGAATGGACCAAACTCAGCAGCCACCAGATCGAGGTGCGCTACCCCGTCCCGCGCCTTCTCAGCTTCTACGTCGTCCCTCTTTCCGCTGTTGAAAACAATGAGAAGGGAGCGGTGATCATCCTCCGTGATGTGACCCATGACCGCGAACAGGAAGCCAGCCTGCTGGAATCAGAACGCCTGAATGCCGTCCGCCTGCTGGCCGCCGGCGTCGCGCATGAGATCGGCAACCCGTTGAATGCCCTGAACATCCACCTCCAGCTGCTGGACCGGGATCTCAAAAAGACGGACACGCGAAACCAGGCGGCCCTGCTTGAACTGGTGGATGTGGCCCGTACCGAAGTCACTCGCCTGGACCTGATCATCACCCAATTCCTCAAGGCTATCCGTCCCGCAAAACCAACGCTGGCCAAAATCCCCGTCATGACCGTCATCAAGGATACCCTTACCCTGCTCAAGCAGGAAATCGACAACCACGGCGCCCATGTGGAACTCGAGCTCCCCACCGACCTGCCTCCCCTACGCCTCGACAAGGACCAAATCAAGCAGGCCTTCTTCAACATCATCAAGAATGCACTTCAGGCCATGCCGGAAGGCGGCCTGTTGAGGATCTCGGCCGCCGCGTCGGACCGCTTCATGGCCATCGCTTTCCGTGACAACGGATCAGGCATTTCCCCGGAAGACATCGGGCATATCTTTGAACCCTATTACACCACCAAACCGGCGGGGTCGGGCATCGGGCTGATGATCGTCCAGCGCATCATCCAGGATCATGGCGGCAGGATTGACGTGCACAGCGAACCGGGAGTAGGCACCACGTTCACGGTTTTCCTGCCGCTCGATGAGCGACGCGTCCGCCTCCTGAAACCCCACCCCCGCTCAAAATCGGACTCCGAGGAAACGCCATGACTTCGCAACGCACGGTATTGATTGTGGATGACGACCGGAATACCCGGGAAGGACTCAAGAGGGCCCTTCAGGGACATTATGAGGTCGTCATGGCCGAAAGCGCCGAAAAGGCCCTGCCGCTGCTTGACGAACGCACCGTGGATATTGTCTTGAGCGATATCCGCATGTCCGGCATGGACGGCATGACGCTCCTCCAGCGGATCATGGCGCGAAGCAATCCTCCTATTGTCGTCATGCTGACCGCCTACGGGAATGTGGAAACCGCCGTCGAGGCCATGAAACTCGGGGCCTACGATTTCCTCACAAAGCCCGTCAACCTCGACCACCTTGACATCCTGCTCAAGCGGGCCTTGCATTCCCACGAGGTCGAAAGCGAAAACATCACCCTGAAGGCTCAATTAGACAACCGGTTCGGCCTCGAGAGCATCATCGGACAATCCGATGCCATGCAGGAAGTTTTTGAAACCGTCAAGCAGGCGGCCCCGACCCAGGCAACCATCCTGATCCTCGGCGAAAGTGGCACCGGCAAGGAGCTGGTTGCCCACGCCATCCACCGGCTCAGCAGCCGGTCAAAGGGCCCCTTCATTCCCGTCCACTGCGCCGCCCTCTCCCCCACGCTTCTGGAAAGCGAATTGTTCGGACATGAGAAAGGGGCCTTCACCGGTGCCACAGAACGGCGCCGCGGCCGGTTCGAACTGGCGGATGGCGGAACACTGTTCCTCGATGAGATCTCCGAAATCGGCACGCCGGTCCAGGTCAAACTCCTGCGGGTCCTGGAAGAGCGCCAGTTCGAGCGGGTGGGCGGACATCAAACCCTGGATGTAGACATCCGCCTCATCGCCGCCACCAATGCGGACCTGGCCGCCATGGTCAAGGCGGGAACATTCCGAAACGATCTCTTCTTCCGGCTGGACGTGGTATCCATCACCCTGCCCCCCCTCCGGAAACGACCCGGCGACATCCCCCTGCTGTGTTCCCATTTCCTGAAGGAGTTCAGCGTACGGAACAACAAACCGGTCGAGGACATCACTCCCGATGCCATGGGCATTCTCTCGGCTTACAACTGGCCTGGCAATGTCCGTGAACTTCGAAATGTCATCGAGCGCATGGTGGTGCTCTCACGCACGCCCCGCCTGACTGTGCGGGATATTCCCGCGCCCCTCCGGGGCGCCGTGCAGGCCGAAAATCCTCGTCCCGTGGCACTTCTTAAAGGGGAGTCCGCGCGAAGCGCCTCACCTGAATCCATGGCCGATGCCGAGCGTTTAATGATTTTTGAGGCGCTCAAGCGAAACGGCGGAAACCGGACCCTGGCCGCTGAACGACTGGGCATCAGCCGCCGTACGCTCCAGCGAAAGCTCAAGGAGTACCGGCAGTCAGAAGTAACTGACAAGCCCTCCCCTCCAGCCTGACATTCTCCGCGCATAAGTCTTGAAAGATAACTTAGGTAGCACCACAAAACACAATATTTGGCGTGTTGTGCAACACAGCAACGATTCTGCGCTCCGGAGAGAATATGGCGCCAGGCTATTTGTTTCTCCTGAACGAAAGAGCTTCACGATTGAATCCTTCAGGCAAATCCCTATAGTTACCACTTCGTTGCGCACAAGCGCGGCAGGAACAGGTGACTATGAACGAGAAATACCCTTTTGAGACAATTGAACCGAAGTGGCAGAAGTACTGGGCGGATCAGGGCGTGTTCAAGGTCGACACGTCCATCCACCAGAAGAAATACTACTGCCTGACCATGTTCCCCTATCCCTCCGGAACGATGCACGTGGGGCATGGACGCAATTACATCATCGGTGATGCCGTCACCCGCTATAAGATGGCACGCGGTTTCCGCGTCCTCTCCCCCATGGGCTGGGATGCCTTCGGGTTGCCGGCCGAAAACGCCGCCAAGCAGCGTGGCGTTCACCCCAAGGAGTGGACCTACTCCAACATCAAGCAGATGAAGCGCCAGCTCCAGTCATGGGGCATTGCCTATGACTGGGATCGCGAGATCGCCACCTGCCACCCCGATTACTACAAGTGGACCCAGTGGGTCTTCCTGAAGCTCCACGAGCGCGGCCTCGCCTTCCAGAAGAACGCGCCCGTCAACTGGTGCGACTTCTGCACCACGCTGGCCAACGAGGAAGTGCTTGCCGACGGCACCTGCGAGCGCTGCGGCCGCAAGGTGGTCAAGAAGGACCTGACCCAGTGGTTCTTCAAGATTACCGAGTATGCGGGGAAACTGCTCGACGACCTCTCCCTCCTGGACAAGTGGCCGGAGAAGGTCCGCGCCATGCAGGGCAACTGGATCGGACGCTCCACCGGCGCCCGGGTCGAATTCACCATCGCCGAAACTGGCGACCCCTGCCCCGTTTTCACCACCCGGCCCGACACCATCTACGGCGTCACCTTCATGGCGCTCGCCCCGGAGCATCCGCTGGTCGAGAAGCTGCTGAAGGACAACCCGCGCGCTGCGGAAATCCGGGCCTTCGTTGAGAAGGAGAAGATGGTCTCGGCGGCGGAACGCACCGATGAAGCCACAAAAAAAGAAGGGGTGTTCACCGGCTTCCATGTCCGCAATCCCTACAACAACGAACTGGCCCCGCTCTGGATCACCAATTACGTGCTTATGGAATATGGAACCGGCGCCGTCATGGCCGTCCCGGCCCACGACCAGCGCGACTTCGAATTCGCCATGACCTACAACCTTCCCGTCAAGGTGGTCATCCAGAATCCCGAACTTTCCCTCGACGGTTCCGCCATGGAAAAGGCCTATGAGGATGACGGCATCATGGCCGATTCGGCCCCGTTCAACGGGCGGAAGAACCGTGACGCCATGACCGATATCATCCAGCTGGCTAAGGACAAGGGATTCGGCGACTTCACCACCCATTTCCGCATCCGGGACTGGCTGATCAGCCGCCAGCGCTACTGGGGCTCCCCGATCCCCATCATCCACTGCCCCGATTGCGGTGCCGTGCCGGTTCCTGAAAAGGACCTTCCCGTGCTGCTGCCCGACGATGTGGACTTCAAGGCCGAACGCGGCAACCCCCTGGCCGCCCACGAGGGATTCATCCGGACAACCTGCCCGAAATGCGGCAAATCGGCCCGGCGGGAAACCGACACCCTCGCCCAGTGGCTCTGCTCCTGCTGGTACTATTTGCGGTATGTCAACCCGCGCAGCACTTCGGAGGCTTACAACAAGAAAGACGTTGATTACTGGTTGCCGGTGGACCAGTACATCGGCGGTATCGAGCATGCCGTCCTCCACCTCCTCTACTCACGTTTCATCCTCAAGGTTCTGCATGACGCCGGCACCTGCTCCTTCCGTGAGCCCTTCAACGCCCTGTTTACCCAGGGAATGATCTGCAAACGGAGTGAAAAGGACGGCCAGCTTTATAAGATGTCAAAGTCCAAGGGGAACGTGGTCTCCCCCGACGAACTGATCCGCGAATACGGGGCCGACACAGTCCGCCTCTATACCCTCTTCATCGGCCCGCCTGAGAAGGATGCTGAGTGGAATGATGCCGCCGTGGAAGGCTCCTTCCGGTTCCTCCGCCGCATCTGGCGTCGCATCTACGAAACACGGGGGCTGCTTCTCGAATCCAAGGAGCTGAAGACAGACCTGGCGAAAATGGAACCCCCGGAACGGGACCTGTTCCGCAAACTGCACGAAAGCATCGCCAAGATCACGCACGATCTGGAAGGCGCCTTCCAGTTCAATACCGCCATTGCACAAATCATGGAGCTGATGAACGCCGTCGAGCTCCTGAAGATTGATGCCGGCAGCAGCGAGCAGTGCAAGGCCGTTTACAGGGAAACCATGGAAACGCTGGTGATCCTGATTTCACCTTTCGCCCCGCATGTCGCCGAGGAACTCTGGGGCGAACTGGGACATCCACCCAGTATCCTGACCGCACCCTGGCCGATGGTGAATGAAAAAGCCCTGGCGCGGGATGAGGTGGAGATTGTGGTTCAACTGAACGGCAAGATCAAGGGCCGGGAAGTCATCCCGACCAGCCTTTCCCCCAAAGCGGTCGAGACTCATGTGCTGGCACAGGAAACCGTCAAAAAACTGCTTGTGGGACTCACGGTCCGCAAAGTGGTCGTTGTGCCCGGCAAACTCGTCAATATCGTGGCGACTCCATGAACCGCTGGCTCACAGGCCTGGGCGAACTCGGACATTCGCTTTTCGCGCTGACACCGGGCGAACGCAAGGCGCTCTGCCTGGTTCTGGCACTCGCTCTTCTGGGACTCAGCGTTAAAGCCTGGCATGCTCGAAACAGCCCTCACCAACCAGCAACACAACAACTGAGCTCCCCCCCATGAACCTATACCTCATGCGTCATGCCCATGCCTTGGATGTCGGGGAAAAGGGAATCAGAACCGACAGGAACCGTCCACTTTCCCCCAAAGGGATCGAGATCACCCACGAGGTGGCAACGGCCTTGAAAACGATCGGGGTGCATCTGGATTGCGTGACCACAAGCCCCTATCCGCGCGCGCTCCAGACAGCCGAAATAGTGGCACATGAACTGGGCGCAGTCCCCGTCGATAAATGTCCCATGATGGAACCGGGCGCTTCGCCCGCCGAAGTGGTTCAGTGGTTGCGCGGGAACAAACTCGACTCCATCATGCTGGTCGGACACATGCCTGATCTGGCGGAGATTGCATCCCTCCTGATCTGCGGTTATCCGACAGCCGGATTAATGTTCAAGAAGGCGGCTGTGTGCCGCATCACCTTCGACGCCGTACCGGCCTCCGGAACCGGCACCCTTGAATGGTTGCTACCACCCTCCCTGATCGCCAGGCTGGATTAAGCATCATCAGAAGCGAAACGATACACCGACCGAGATGACGGGATAATACTTATACGCGTTCGCATCATCCTGGATGTCGGCAACCTCTTTTGCAAGCGCCTCATCCACATAAGGTTGCAGCGCGGGATTGGAGGCGGTGGCTTGGGCAGAGCCCTTGGGCGAACCCTGGAACATAACCCCGAAGTCACAGGAGAAATGCCAGCGCCCATCGGCACCGACCGCATTCCCGTATCCGATACCTGCATAAGGAGCCATCTCGCTGAAGGTCACCTGCCCGCTCAAGTCATCCAGATAATATTCCTGACCATCCAACGTGACGGTCTTTGTAAGATCGGCCTTCATCTTAAACTTGTTCTTGTTGATCAAAGCACCGCCGCTGATCCTGAATCCGCCGGCAAAGGGGTGGATGTCCACCAGTCCGCCATAGGATCGCCACTCCAGATCGGTCTTTATCGTCCCTTCGTCCTGCTCTAACGAGGGCCCGGCGTTCAGGGTATTGAACCCAAGCCGAAAACCCAGGTAATCACCAGCCCCGATGGTGGCGTCGAGTCCTGCTCCCAGCGTGCCGGCCTTGACGGTCAAACCCAGTCCCCCAGCGGAGCCCGCAGACACTTCAGGCTGAGTTGCCGCCCGCACCATCACAGGCGACATGATCGCCAATCCAACCAGAACAAACAGTCTTGCGATCATTCTTTTTTTCATTCCACAATATCTCCCCAGGGTTATTTCTTGCGGAACATAGCAGGACACTTTCGGCAGGGCAAGCCATGGTGACGCTCAGGCGGAAAATACGTCCAGGCAGCGTCAGCACGTTGGAGTATCGTTCAGGCATTTTACCACCACGGCTGTGATGTCGTCCTGAATCTTGCCGGATCCACTAAAGCGCCGAACTGCATCGAACAAGGATCCGATAATCTCGGCAGAGGGGCGACAACGCTCCCGGCTCACAATATCAACCGCACGGGCCATCCCGAACTCTTCTCCGGACGGTGACGTTGCCTCCAATACCCCATCGGTGAGAAGCAGAACCAGATCGCCTTTCCCCAGCGACACCTCGGCAGAGACAAGTCGTTGTGTCTCCGCATCAACACCTACCGCCGGTGCCAGCGCGCTCAGCTCATTCCGAACACTCCCGTCGGGGGCGATCAAATAGCCCGCTGGATGGCCGGCATTGATATAAGACAATCTACCCGACGAAATAATGAGTTTGGCAAAGATCAGCGAGATGAAGCGGTCCGTGCCGAGATCTTCAACCAAAAGATGCCGGGCCTGGCCCATGATATCCTCGAGGCTCCGGTTTGAGAGCACCAAAGCCCTCAAATAGGCACGGACATCGGTCATCAGAAGCGCAGGCCCGAGACCGTGACCGGTCACATCCCCGACAACGACAAAGATCTCCCCGCGCGGTCCTGCAATAAAGTCGAAGTAATCACCGCCGGTCTCATCAGCGGGGCAGGACGCACCCGCGATATCATATCCGGCAGTGGCGGGAGACGTCGCCGGAAAGAGCTGCTGCTGCACCTCGCGGGCGATCCGGAATTCTTCCTCCCGGGCCAGCAGGTCGCGTTCCGCCGCGCGGCGGGCCCGGCGGACTTCAGCATCCATAAGCTCCCGGTCAACCGCCGCCACCAGACGGGCAAGGCTCCCCTTCATCAGATAATCCTGGGCGCCGGCCTTCATGGCTGCCACGGCAACTTCCTCACCGATGCTGCCGGACACGATTAGAAAAGGAATATCAGCATTAACCGCCCTGACCATTTCAAGCGCCACCGTGGAACTGAAACCCGGCATGTTATGGTCGGAGAAAACAATATCCCAGGACTGCTGATTAAGCGCATCGGCGAGGTCAATCGCAGTGTCTACCCGTCGATATTGAGGATCATATCCCCCATGACGCAAATGCCCCAACAGCATCAGAGCATCGATTTCAGAATCCTCAATGATCAGGACTTTGAGCGGTTTTTCCATGGCGGCACTCCAGCGGCTCACCAATTCAATTGTCCCCATCCGCCGGCTTCAATATCCCCATTTCAATCTTCCGGGCTTCAAGGCAATCCTTCGCACAGGAAAAAGCCTGCTCCATCTGGTCAAGAAGCGAGGGCAGCAGGTCGACCTTTCCTGCACGACCGGCAGTTTCAACGCTTTGGGCAAGATCCACAATGTATGTTGCGCCGAGATTGCGCCCGCTAGAGCGCAGGGAATGCCCCATTCGGATAACCGGCTCAAGATCCCCCTTGGCGAGGCCAACCCTCGCTTCTGCAATTACCTTCGGGGCATAGGCCAGAAATAGATCGATCATCTGGACAACAAAACTACCCCCACCTAGTTCTTGAAGAGTGGAAATAGCCTTTTGGTCTATGGCGTTTGTTTCCATATGAAACTCACTATCTGGATATAACTCCCGGCTTGCCTTCCCTGTCAAGCAGAATGGACCATTGCGATGTCGTGCTCCACCCGGTCGAGCCAGGCGTAGAACTGGGCCAAGTCAATCGGCTTGATAAAATACCGCGTCCCGTATTTGGCCATGCGGATCAGGTCTGCCTCCTTCATCCCTTTACCGGATATGAGGGCGACATGGCGACACCGGCATCCTTTCTTGATCACACCCTCCAGCAAATCAGCTCCATTGATTGCCGGCATATCCAAATCGGAAATGATAAGATCCGGACAGTCCGGAAACATGTTGCAGGGGCACGCTTTTAACTGGGAAACAGGGAAATCAACCGGACTTGAATACGTCAGGACTTCAAAGCCCCGGCGCATCAACAGGAGTCTGATGCAAGACAATACAACTGGCTCATCATCAATCACAACGGCTTTAAGAGATCGTGCATTGGTCATAACATCAGGCCCTTCGCTCTTTTCTTCAATACCCGGCAAGGAACGCATAGTGCGGCCACATACTAGAGGACCCGCCTGCAAATGAGTATCGGAAAAACCCTGAATCAACTGTCAGGGTTTCCCTGATAAAAGGCTTTTCGATAGGCATTCCCTTCGCTGGAATACTATTGACTTCACCCTGTTGCTCCCCTACTTTTGTGACTCATTATTGCGTGCAGCCGTCATCCATGAATCACAACAAGAATATCGGCAGGAAAATCACAGAAGCCCGAGGCCAGACCCGTCCACGTCTGTCCAGGCAGGCATTGGCGGACCGCCTCAAGGCCGCCGGCCTTGATGTGGACTCAGCGGGCATTTCCGAAATCGAAGCCGGGAACCGTTCCCTGAATTACTATCAGGTATCGCTTATTGCCGCCGTCCTGGAAACCACGCCCACACAACTTCTTTCCTGATACCCGGACCTCAAATTTCCCGGGCTGGTGCAATGGGCGAATTGACATGTTCGGGCGAATTTTTATTGTCGCCAGAAATCGTTGTGCATGTAGACTGGAATAATGAATAGCAAAATCCTGCTAGGCTTCGGAGTGTTGGCATCGCTGGCAATCTCCATCCATGCGGCGGACTTGACCATCGATGGGTTTTCCGGCGGGGAACTCTCCTTTCAGGATGTCCACGCCAGCGGCAGCTACACCATCGAGTGGAGCTCATCGCTGAGCCAGACGAACTGGAGCTCTGACTGGAATCTGTTATCGCAGATTGCGGCAACAGGCGGAACAATCCGGGTCCGGGTCCCCACATTTTTCCGGGTCCGCCATAATCCCGAAACCCCTGCGGTCGCCCCCGTCATGACAAAGTCGACCCCCACACAAGCAGCTGCGGCGCGCGCCCCATCAGTTGCTGCACCGCCCCCTGCACCAGCAAGTACCGCTGTCGAGCCTGCTCCGGCAGCACCCTCCATCATCATCGCCGCGTCTACCCCGCCTGGCAGCACAACGCTCCATGATTCCGGTTTCGGCGGAGGATTAGGCACCCCATCCGACCCCTATCGGCTCACCAATGCGGACCAGCTCCAGCGGATCGGAAACTCGCTTTCCAGCCACTATGTACTGGTCAATGATATCGATGTCTCTGAGACAGCCGGATGGGATGGCGGCAAGGGGTTCCGCCCCATTGGTAACAATGAAACCCCGTTCTCCGGCGTGTTCAACGGAAACGGGCACAGGATTACGGGGCTGCGAATCGCGCGTTTTGGTGTCGTCACATCGGATATCGCCTTTTTTGGAGCCACAAGCGCCAACGCCCTGATCGTGAATGTCCGCATCCAGGACGCCGTGGTGGCAGGGTGTGACTTCGTCGGGATACTCGTTGGCAGGAATTCCGGCACAATCACGAACTGCCATGTGGCGGGCGTCGTATCGGGCAGCGGCACTTTTGGCGGCTTGGTGGGATGCAATTCGCAGGGAGGACAGATCGCGCGGTGTTCTGCAACAATAGGGGTCCGTCCCCTGTGGGTTGGCAACCATCTCGGCGGATTGGCCGGCGGGAATCAGGGGATAATCCGGGATTGCTTCGCTGTTGGCGCCGTCACAGGTCAGGAGGATCCCGCAGGCCTGGTGGGCGTCAACAACGGCGGCACCATTGAACGGTGCTATGCCTTCACAGAAGTGGAGAGCTCTTTTTCGGGATATAGCGAGAATTACCATCGCGGGGCGGGAGGTCTAGTGGCCCTCTCCCAAGGAGGCGGTGTAATCCGCGATTGTTTTGCCGCCGGAATAGTGAAGGGCCCGGCGAATTTGCCGAAAGGGTCCCTGGTGGGGGTTCTTGACACCAAAGCCATGGTCTGCAATTCCTTTACCGTCGTCTCCGGCGCGGACTCATGCGAGAGTATTGGAAAGATTTTCGGGGACGCGGGACCCGTTCAATGCAACCCCGTCGCGGCAATCACGGCCTCACTTTTCACGCAGGAAAATTCCCCGCTGAAAAACTGGGACTTCAAGAACACCTGGACCCTGAACTCCGGCAGCTCATCCTCTGCCTATCCCCAACTCCAATAGACATTCAGGGACAATCTTTGGCCAGGAATAATCAGAAAGGAACTGATACATGGACGAGCATACTCATAACATGAAGAGTGTCCTGTCTCTTGGCGGAGACTGGAAGATCGGTTCAGCTGATGGAAAATATCATACGCATGTCACCGTCCCCGGAACCTTGTTTCAGGCACTGGAACGTGACGGCGAGTTCGGCCCGCACGGACTCAACTGGAAGGAGGAAAACCACAAGGCGATGGATATTGCCCGCCGGACATTCACCTTCTCCCGCGAGTTCAAGGTCGATGAAGCAATGTTCCAGAACGCCGGACGCAGGATAATGCTTGAGTGCGATGGTTTGGATACGCTTGCCACAATAACCTTGAACGGGAGGGAAATCGGCAGCACGGACAACATGCATCGCACCTGGGTCTTCGATGTTACACGGGACCTCCGACATGGCGCCAACCAGATTTCGATCAGGTTTGAAGATTCGATAGCATACGTTGAGGCAGCCCGGAAGCGCATGGTTCTCAAGCGCAATATTGGTTTCGGACATATACGCAAGAGCAACTGCAGCTATGGCTGGGATTGGGGGCCGGCGGTTCCCGATGTGGGGATATGGCGTCCGATCCGCCTCGTGGCGTATGATGGTGCGAAGATTGACGATATCCAGATCCGTCAGCGTCACAGCAAGCCGGTCGGGAAAAAAGCTGCACTCTCAATCAGAACCACGATCAAGAGCTGGACAAAAGAGACCCGTCGGCTGAGATACACTCTTACCGCACCCGATGGGAAGTCGGCGGGATCGGCGGAAGCCAGGCCAGGCATGGAAGCGGTGCTCCCTGTAGCGCACCCTCAATTGTGGTGGCCTCGCAACCTAGGCAATCAGCCGCTATATACTCTCAAGGTCGAGCTTTGTATGGGTGATCGGGTGCTCGAGACCAGCGTCCGCAAAATCGGATTCCGCACTATTGCCATTGATCGCTCCAAGCTCAAGATCGGCGGCGAGAGGTTTGCCTTCGTGGTCAATGGTGTTTCCTTCTTTGCCATGGGGGCTGACTACATCCCCGAAGACACCATGCTCGCCCGTGTGACACCCGCAGGCACCCGGGTGCTCCTCGAAGACTGCATCCGTGCCAACTTTAACATGATCCGTGTATGGGGCGGTGGTGTCTGGCCATCTGAAAACTTTTATGAAAACTGTGACGAGCTCGGACTGGTGATCTGGCAGGACTTCATGTTTGGCGCTGTCTCCGATATGGAGAACAAGGCCTTCGTTGCCAACTTCACAGAAGAAATCCGCGAGAATCTTCGTCGTATCCGCCATCACGCCTCAATCGGGTTGCTGTGCGGCAACAACGAACTCGAATGGCATTTTCCGAAAAACAATCCTACAGGCGAGAAGGAATACATTCTTCAATTTGAGAAAGTCATCGCCGA
>Ga0007794_10000115_pt1 | contig 26264 bp, 71 predicted proteins | sample CryBogmetaGMA5M_FD_60365 | JGI IMG/M metagenome (GOLD analysis project Ga0007794, IMG submission 60365) | Freshwater microbial communities from Crystal Bog, Wisconsin, USA - MA5M | ecosystem: Environmental > Aquatic > Freshwater > Lake | place: Crystal Bog, Wisconsin, USA | collected 2009-07-06
GTTAAATGGAATTATACTGTTGAATTTCCCTCCGAGTCTGCTGCCACCTTATTTTTATTGAGGTTTTCGTAATGATTTCCATTAATTATTCCGATTATCCCCTACAATTTGATGCGGCAGAGGCTAGATTACAGGCTAAAAATATACAATATAGGAAATTAATTAAATCAGGAATTACCATACAGGAAAAAAGTCATTTTTATATAAAATCATATGGAATTAGTCTGAGATTAGATCAAAATGGCGTTATTAAATATGAATTTCACAATGAAACCGCACTAAATTACTTTTTACTAAGAATTAATTCAGTTGACAATTAAATCATATTCTTTTACAATAGAGAAATCTTAATAGGAGTATGATTATGCAACAACCTCGTCGTCATCGTATCCATGTAGAAAATATGGTACACAAAATTTTAATTGAGCAAGGAAATGAGTCAGAGTCTCGTGATATTCTAAACACAACTTTAGACTACATGCTGGATGAGTTCCCAGTGCCTGATATTACCGATGAACTTATGGATCTAGCCGTGTATATAATGGCTGATAAAGTGGAACACTTTTTCAAGGATAATTACGCAGACCTACCTGACGAGCTATATCCGTTGGCAGTTATGCGTGTATTAGGCAGTAAACTCACTAATAAGCGTATAATTGATCCTGCTCGTATTCCTAACTTTGATAAGTTTCAGAAACGATATCAGAAATTTATCATGGGAAAATTTACAGGAGATAATAGGGTTGAGTTAGGCGTAGTTGATGTATTGGCTGATGCAGAACTGACTAAATCATACAACTCACGCAAACAGTACAAGATTAAGCTAGAATCAGCAAAGACTGCTAGGCAGCAGGGCTTAACCGCTAAGAAATGGCGCACAGAATATCTTGCGTCATTCGATAAAGTGTCTTCGTCGTCATCGTCATCGTCGGTATAGTATAATGGCAATAATCACATATTACATTATTAGAACACATGCCGCCGGAGGATATCTTGGCGGTACACCCAAGGAATGGAAATCATGGCATAGCATCAATAATGCCAGAAAGTTTAGGGCTATTTCAGAGATTAGATCATTTATGACTAGGATGTTAAAGCATCCTGGTGAACTTTATGTTGAACACTGGACGATTGAGAAACACGATGTTTCTGAGCCTTATCCTGTCACAGATATTTTTACCTCAAGCCATACAATGGCACTTCTTAAACATCAAAATACGGTGTAATATGGCTGTAAGACATTTCCGTTATAAAATTAAAGCTAAACCTGAGTATGATCAGTGGACAATAATCTCTCCGTGGTGTAGAGCAAACATAGATGAATATGGTATATCATGGGGTCGGATTAACGGTACATGGCGCATACGTTTTAAACGGCATGCTGTGCTATTTGCCTTGAGGTGGTCATAATGAAAACTGACAGCTATATCTTAATCGGTGATTGGTATAAATTTGATATGACGAATCATATTGTATCATCAGAAAAACTAAGAAAAATGATTCAGTGGTGCACAGAACACTTTGGTGATGCTCCAAAATGGGGTGCTTATCCAGGTGCGCCTGACGCATGGACTAGGTGGTGTTGTTTAGGATCATCATTTAAGTTTAGAGACGAGGTAGATTACGCATTTTTCTTATTGAGATGGGCATGATGAAAGAATGGACTAAATTACAAGTACCTCAACCCAATGCTAGTTCAGCATGGGGATTGTGCGGACTATGGTGTTCTAATAACTTCGGAGCTGGGTTTACGCCAGATAGAAAATGGAGATACCTAGGAGAAGGTGTTTATGAATTTCAGAATGATCAAGATGCTATGCTGTTTAGTTTGAGGTGGTCGTAATGAGAATATTACTGTTCAAACCAAACGAAGAAATACCCACTTGGTGGTATAATTTTTTAGAAGCACATTTAGGCCCAATAGATACTGTTGAAGAAATAAATTTAGCCTTACTGCCGTTTAATTGTAGATTTTCAGTGAACAAGACAAAGAAAGGATTTGGGTGTAGGTATATACACTTTAATACAAAGGACGAGTATCTTATGTTTGTGTTGAGGTGGTCGTAATGTATACTGTAACAAAATTACCCGATAGTGTTATTAACAAAGCCACCAAGGCGCTTAATAAAAAATACGGAAAGCCATTAGTTAATTGTAATAGTATGTGGAGAGACTGGTGGAAAAAAGATTATAATGTGGAAGCCAGTGTAGGATGGACTGAGTACATATTTGAATCTGAACAAGCATATACAATGTTTTTATTGAAGTGGACATGATAGATTTAGAAAAACTAAGAGACATCGTTCGTAATAATTGGCGCAGCGAAGATCATATTATTCGGGAATTTCCGCTATCAGGTGAAACAAAGTTTGCTGCCAGATGGCCCGTAATGGATAGACACACCCACTATTTGAAAACTGTTTATGGGGTAGAAATATTCTTGTCAGAGGATGAGCATAGGCGCTTTGTTGGATACAATATCATTGATTCAGAAAAGTTTACATGGTTTGTGTTGAGGTGGTCGTAATGAAATTGCTTGATGATATAAAAGACCGTTGGATAACATGGCGCACAGGCAAGGATCGGACACAGCGTGAGTGGGAAGCATGGTACAATAGCAATGTGAACTGGAGGGCATATAACATTACTAATATGTTTGAGAACTTTAAGCATGTTATTGAAGTAGATCCTAACAGATTTTTGTGGGATGCCGGATTAGACTGGGTACCACATCCTGATGCTAAACAATACTTCTGGCCACAACGTCCGCTAGGTGAAAACTGTGTCTGGCGGTTAGAAAGAGTCGTGCGTAGTCAATGGGATAATCGTTGGCATCTAACCGGAATAGGCGGAGAAGATCGTGTATTTGTTGCGACAAATTCGGATGAAGATGCTATAATGATTACTTTAAAGTGGGTATGATGTACACAGCAAAATTACCCGAAGATCGCGGGTGGAGAGATCGTCTTGAATGGTGCGAACAACATTTTGGTCCAGCCACATCCATGGAGTATGGCAATGCTTGGTTAAAAGGTGCTAGATGGTGGCGGTTGAACGATCTAATATGCTTTGGTGCCGAACAGGATTTAACATTTTACCTATTGAGATGGGCATGATGAAAGATTATCAAGCGCATTTAATAAAACAGATAGTGAAAGATAGTGAAGTCGTATTCAAGATACGACAAAGGCAACCATCTCCTAAACTTTATGTAATCCGTAATACCGTGAACAAAATGAAAATTGTTAAACTAACCAAACGATATAAATTATACAGCAAGGGTTATACTCATGTTTTAAGATGGAACTACTATAGCAGTATCGTAGCGCCATATGAACAAGCGTTAGCTGAATTGTACGGTCCAGAGAGCCTGTGGAGTGACAGTAGCCCTTGGAAACACGTAACTGGTAAAGAAGCTGGAAGATGGCATGAGCGTCCCTATTTCATTTATGTTAAAGATGAATCAATGTTAACCATGTTGTTACTTAAAATTAAATCATGAAAATAATCAAGCTAGACAACAGATTTACAATGTATAAAGCAGGCTATACTCATGCTATGAGATGGCCTCGTTGGGAGCCTCGTATAATAACCCCATATGAAGAAGCTATGGGTAAAATGTATGGTGAAAACTGGTATACTAAGGGTAGCCCATGGACAATGCAATTTGGTAGTAAGAGTAAATCAGATGAATATACACCATATTACATTTATGTTATGTGTGAATCAATGCTAACCATGCTGTTGTTAAGAGTTAAAAATGAAAGTAATTAAATTAAACGGACGATACAGCATGTACCGCGAGGGGTATAAACACGCCCTTAGGTGGGATGAAGGGTATAGTCGTGAGGTAGGGCCGTATGAACGGGCTATGCAGGAAATGTATGGTGGTTCTAGATATTCCACTGGTAACTCTTGGAGAGCGGCATATGGATCTTCTAGAAGTAAAGCAGGTGTCACTCCATACTACATTTATCTTAGGGATGAATCAATGTTGATGATGTTATTACTACGAGTTAAACAATGATGATCATTAGGCAATGGACGCTGGTGCCTATCGCTGGTGGAAAAATTAGTACACAAGCCTATCTGTGGTGTAATCACAACATACCTCTACGGGATTGGGATCATAATTTTGATGGATTTTTGTTTAAACATGAACAAGATGCTATAATGTTTGCTTTGAAGTGGTGTTAACAATGAATGATATGAAAATATTCACAGTAAAATTAGCAATTACTAATCATACCTATAGTCATGTAGCACAATGGTGTCACCAGACTTTAGCTGATGGCACATGGTGCTTTGCTGGATTGGATTCAACGGGACATATTGCTTATATTGAGTTTACTGATAAAAACAGTATGTTAATGTTTGTGCTGAGATGGAGTTGAATAATGGATGATTGGACTATAATTGAGTCTCCACTTGAATCGGATTGGCCTGTACGAGTCTTATGGGCATTTAGCACATTTGGAACTGATAATTGCCGATATATTAGCCCTGATAAACTAGCCTTTAAAAATACTGCTGATGTTACAATGTATAGGTTGAAATGGGCATGAGTAAAGTTAAAATTTCACGCAAAAGTGAATATAATATTGTAGATGATTCCAGACTTACATCTGACTGGTTTCAGCCCAGACAATGGTGCGAGGACAATTGGGGTATGGATGGTGGTTGGTGGGAATATCACGGTAGTGGAGAGTTTTGGTTTTGGCGTCCTGAAGATGCTGTATTTTTTGCGTTAAAGTGGCCATGAAATACTATACAGTAAAGATGCCAGAAGCATATGCCAGAATAAAATGGTGTGAGGAGACATTTGGAAAACCATTTCAGAACTTACCAATAGGTCAACAACAGTGGAATAACATGCGCTGGTATCGCAATAAAGGATCTCTTTTCTTTCGTGAAGAATCAGATTATATGTTATACTTGTTGAGGTGGTTATGACTATTGCTATTCCTATAGGAACTATGTATAATTGGCCTTATCCAACTTCTGGTGTGATTGTTGTAACCAATAATATTGGCCAAACATTTCAGAAAGCACATCACGCTTTGCTAAAAAAGCGTGGTAGACCACCAACTGGAAAGCATATGAGTGTAATGAAACAATGGTGGTGGGAAGAATATGCTATTACTATTATTGATGACTGGTTTGCGCTTGAGTTTGCGTCTGATCAAGCGTTAACTATGTTTATATTACGGTGGTCATAATGAATAAGATTAATACAGCACAAGGCGAATGGACTATTGTACAAGCAGATATTTTTTCCAGCTATACTGATTTTGACGAAGTTATGGCATGGGCTAATAATTCTTTTGGTCCTAATGGTCTGATAGAAGGATCATGTACCCGCTGGGTATACTTATATGGCAGTAATTTTGGATTTCGTTTTGAAGAAGATGCCGTCATGTTTTCGTTGAGGTGGGCCTGATGATTCCGGGAATAGCTAGATTAGCGAAAATGCCTAACATAGGAACGGTTGTAGCAGTAGAACACGACTGGGCTAAGACATTTGTCCTGTTACCGCATCGTACTATTGGAAAACGCTGGGTATGGTTAAAGCGGGTATATGTACGCAGAGTATGGGTATATACTGGCTTTATTGATGAACCAGAGACACAGTATGCTGAATTTTTTGATATTCTGAGGTTGTAATGATTACAATTGACCTAAAACCCAGATTAACACATGAAGTTTTGATACATGATAACTCTGCTGTTCAGATTGAAAGAATGTGCGCATGGTGTCATGAACAGTTTGGCATAAGATTTGGTATTGTAGATCGTCTAACTTTTGGTACCCATGGTGTATGGCAATGTATATATGATGGCAGAGGACGCGACCATGCTGTATATAAATTCTCATTTGATCACGAGCAAGATGCTATAATATTTGCTTTGAGGTGGATATGATTGTTGATATTGATATTGATCGTTTACCAAGTGATTCTGATGTTATGCCTATAGTTGACTGGTGTACTGAACATTTTGGTACTATTGGTAAGAAGTGGCAAGGTCATTATGATGAGACAGATCGTGTATTTCGTTGGCATTTCAAGTACGAAGCAGATGCTATACTTTTTGCTCTGAGATGGAGTTAATATGGCTTATTATACAGATAATTTGAAGAAACCTAACACAGAATATACCGCACGACGAGACATTAGTTATTATCGTGACACAATAACCTTTAGGGAGCATGTGTACAGCTGGCTGAATCAACGCAATATTGAACATACATGGCGAGGTCATGGCACTAGCGTAACTGAGCATAGTTCAACTATGCACCTCACAGTCAGTATACCCAATGAGAATGATGCTATGTTTTTTATGTTAGCATGGGGATAGAATGAAAAATATTGATTTTATTAGTGTTGGTGGCGCAGAAGAAACTTATGTTCCTGCATATAGGCTGACCAATGAAATGCTTGAGTGGCTTGAAACTCATGAGGGCTATGGTAGTTACTCTAAGGGCGGGCATGGTATATACTTTACCAGAGAAGAAGATGCTACAATGTTTACGTTGAGGTGGTCATGAATTATATAAGAGTTCATTTTCGGTCAATAGAGAATTTTCAGAAAGAACAATGGGAATGGATTAAAGAGTATTGTGATTACAAGTTGCCATATCCAAATGAGGCTTATAAGAACAACACACCAAGGTCAGTGTTCTTAACTGAGCAGGATGCTATCTTATTTGCCTTGAAGTGGTCATAGCAATGAAACACTGGGAAAACAATTTAAGAGGATTGGAAAGCAGGGCTATTGAAAAATATCTTCTGAAGACCAGCGTCAATCATGGAGAAGATATCAAAAGTGATTGCATGGATCAGATGCAGCAACATTGGCCTGGTAATTATGATCTTGTGTGGGCTAAAGATCCTAAGGACAGCAATTATCATTTAGACGTAAGATTCCATACGCCCGCCGATGAAACTATGTTCTTATTGAGGTGGCTATGACAAAAATTGCGTTAACTACTGAAATGTTCGCAAAATGCTGGATGGTAATTCAACCCGCCTATAATGAATTGGTTAGAAGTGGAAAAGGAACTCATATGGGTGATATAATAGAAGCGTATCGTCTAACATTTAATTGTGCTATGTATCTGCCAGGACCTTTGCAAGCCAGCACTGCCGATCATGATAGACAGGGAAATTATGTATTGTTTTTTGAGAATGATGAAGATGCCACAATGTTTTTATTGAGATGTTCATGATGAAAAAAATGGACGAATGGTATCAGGTGATTTTGCCGCCTCCCGAAGGTAGTGTTAAATGGATTGATTGTTTTTCATGGTGTGTTGAAACTTGGGGGCAATCAGGTCGTGAGAATGGCTGGACAATTGGCGCAGGAAAAGTTTACTTTAATCATGAAAAAGATGCTACAATGTTTATATTGAAATGGAAATGACAGAACAAGAATACCAAGATCAACACGAATGGTGGCAAATGGACCACGACAGGATTATGGCCGAGATGCGAAGGGAGCAAGAAATGATAGAGAAATATCCCTATGGAGTAAAATCACCCATGGATGATACTAATAATACATGGTACATACGATGGAGCTGGTGTGGTGAACATTTTGAATGTGAAACTTATGGGTATTCAGCTAATTGTTTTTATTTTAAGCGAGAAGAAGATGCTGTATTCTTTGCCCTAAAGTGGAGTGGTCATGAATAACACTAAATCTAAATATCAAATACGCCATGTTAAATGGTACGAATATGAAATGTGGGAGCCATATCCTGCAAGGCCAGTCAATCAAGATAGAGTACAGGCAATGCTTGAATGGTGTACAGAACAATTTGGTTCCGCTAATGCAATTACTGATGTGTTGGCAAGATGGAGTTTAGACTACTCTACTTTACGATTTAGAGACGAGAAGGATTATATATTTTTTATGTTGAAATGGGCATGACTAAGCACAAATATTCGGAACTAATTCATGCATGGGCAGACGGTGCCACAATTCAAGTGTATTGGACTGGCAGTGGCAAAACACAGTTTGAGTGGATGGATGTAGAACGTCCTGATTGGTATATAGATGATTGTACAACCATGGATGGTCAGGTAATTACATGGCGTCTTAGAATTAAACCAGAATAGGAATAACATGGAACAAGTATATTGTGAATTACATGAAGGCTTAGCTATAACTTTAAAGCTGCCTAGATATGTCACTTACATCACTGAGGATTTTGGAAATTTCAGAGGTAACCTTAGTGTTGTATATAGTTCAGAACGTGTATGGGTACAAGATGGTAGTAGCGTAGTTTTCGCAAAGAATAGACATGGTGATCCAATAACAATGAAAGTTGACATGGAAGAATTTATGTGGATTAAACTAAAGAGTGTGAATATATAATGACACAAGTATATTGTGAATTAACTGAGGACTCAGCCAACAGATTAAAGCTGTCTAGGTATGTCTATTATAATACTAACAAAACTCTTAAGATTAATGGTAGTCATATGTATATTTTTGCATCAGAACGAATATGGGTGCAAAATGAAACTATTGTTAGATTTAATCCATATAAATGGAAACCTGTAAGAGCAATCGAAGTTGATCTGGAAGAATTTATGTGGATTAAATTAAAAAGTGTGAATGTAAATGTATAAAGTATATTGGTCTTCAGAAGATGGAGCCGCCCGTAGTAAAGATTATTTAGAAATGACTGATGCCCTAACCGAGGCTAATCGGATGCGTACAATAGGTATGGCATATGTTGCCATGGTAGGTGAGAATCCCAATCAAGTTGGCAAGATGGGATGTGATAGTGTAGAGGATGGTAAGTTACCAAATGGTGAAGCATACACATGGAAAAAACGAAGAAATTCTTGATATTAAAGTTAAGTAATGTTATAATAGAAGTATTATGACAAGAGAATTAATTTATCAAAAAGTTGTTACAAAACCATTTACGGATTATAGCCAATATGTTCCTATTCGTAAATGGTGTATTCTTCATTTTGGACCCAGTGTTATCAAGGGAGTTAAAGAACGACCTTGGCATGGCCATATGGAATCCAATTGGGATTCATTGTCTGCTATTACAACTAGGTGGTATGAAGGTAAGTTTTATTTTAGAGATCGTTCGGCAGCAACTATGTTCGCATTAAGATGGGCATAGTTAGTAATGGAAATTTTTTATAGAATTCGTAGCAAAACTACCGGAATGTATATATCAGGTACTCCTTTGTATAGTCGTTGGACATATACAGGAAGAAAGTTTCCAGCTATGGGAAGTCTTAGGCAGTTTATTACTTTATCCATAAAAAAGAACACTGTAATGACAGATTGGATTATAGAAGAAAGTCAGTTAGTGCCAATTGGCGACAAAGAAGTATCAGAAATTATTACACCTAAAAAATTACTGGAGTTATTATCAAAATGACAACAATGTGGATTGGTGATTTAAATCAGTATCGCGTAATTAGAGAGATGTTTGACGCCTACAGTACTGATATCAGTAGCGAAGATTGTTTCAAAACATTTGAGGAATATTGGAATCGCAGAATTGATTCTCCTAGGATGGACTATTCTCCCGGAGTTGCTGGAATAAAGGTGAATTTAGCTCCCGGAGGATCGTATCAGGTACCACTTCAATTGAAATTTACGTCTGATGAAGAACAAACATTTTGGTTGTTGCAGAATTCATGATAGCAGCAGAAGTTGAAACTCCTACATTTTTTACGGATCACAATTATTCGGCTCTTCGTGACCATACAGAAATGGAAGAATGGTGTGGCAAGATGATAGGTGCTCAAGCACAATTTCGTGATCATGTGTCTGAGGAATATCCTTGGACTTATAGTTTCATGAGTGGTAAAACTGTATGGCATTTCGCACGAGCAGAATACGCTACCATGTTTAGCTTGAGGTGGTTATGATAATTGACATCACAAAAAAATTGTGGTTGCCATTACGCCATAAAGAAAAACAAAGTATTAAAAGCCAAATGATATCTTGGTTTGAACAAAATGTAGGCCCTTTAGTCAACTGTGATCTAGATAACAGCATATACACCGGAGATGAGTGGAAATGGTTTAAGCATGTGATATATGACACAGGATCACAGGGGCAAACTGTAACTTATACGACATACTTTGTTGATATTTCAGATGAAAGAGTAGCTACTATGTTTAGGTTAAAGTTTTTATGAACAGTCATCAGCGCAGACTAGATCGCAGACGATGGCGACATGAAGTTATAGTTGAATATATGAATCATAGCGATTATTTAAAACAGTTTAACTGGTGTCGTGATGTATTTGGTCCTTATGTGCGTGATGGCTGGCGTGAACGACTTAAGTGGTCTAACATAACATGGCAATTTACAAGTGAAAAGAAAGCCATGCTGTTTAAATTAAAATGGGGTCATCTTGAATATTACTGAAGCAGTAAGTGTAGCAACACTGGCATATATGTTTGAACCGTTTGACGAGCAAATAAAATCAGAAATGAGTGAGATATTTAAAAATCTACTACCGGGTAACTATGAAATAGACTGGGAAATGGATGAGAACAATATGCCTCAGGTAAAATTAAAATTTGCTGATGAAGCAGAATCTACTATGTGGATATTAAAAAACACATGATTACTCTACCAATTGAACCTTATTGGGCAAATGCTACCACATGGTACATTCAACACACTTCTGGAACTATAGAAGAGTTTCATGATTGGTTGAAAAACCAAGGTGTAATTGGTTTACCACGCAAAGTTTTTACACCATATTTAGAGTTTATTAATGAGTATGATGCTATAATATTTAGAATAAAGTGGGGACATGACTATTAATAAGATAACGTTTACAGATCTCAATCGTGCCGGTGATTGTCTTAAATGGACTATGGAGAATATAGGATCAAAGACAAGCAGTCCTGGATCTAGCCTGCGTGGTGAAGGCTGGCATTTTTGGACTAATATGCCATATGATATGTCTACAGAAAACATAACTTTTACTATGGAATTAAACGAGCATGTAGATGAAGAAACACAATTACTTTTTATGTTGAAATGGGCATGAAACTTACACACCCTATAACTTGGCAAGCCGGAGTAGACAAAGGCGCAGCAGAAACTTTTCCAAAGTTTAGATTTTCCATTGAAACTCCAAACGGTAAACTATCAACAGTACCCATTGGATATGTTGAGGTAGATGTTGACGAAGAGGTGGCCAGATGGCTTGAGAAAACTCACAGCGGCTGGACACAAACAGAATCATTGATGTATACGATATTAAGATATCGTTATATTATACCCAATGAGCTGTATATAGTAATGTCACTAAAGTGGACAGTATAATGACAGATTCTAATAAAGAATTTAATATAGTAAAACAACAGATAACAGCAAAATCAAGAAAGCTATCGGCTAGATGGACAGTTGTTAATGCAACCGAGATTTTGACCGTCCTGGGTCAGGATATGCAATATGAGATTGACTGGAAAGTTCTATGTGATATAGATCCTGATAGAAAACATTGGATAGAACTAGATTTTTCTGATACAGCTAAGGAAGCGGGTAGAGATGTGATTGAAGCATGGTGTAAAGAAACATTTAAACATGGCTATTTTATGTTTAGTAACCGAGTTATGTTTCATAGTGAAGCAGATGCCGAGTTCTTTTTGCTTAGATGGGTATGAAATTTAATCTTAATATAAACAAGAAATACGCAGTAGAGAATTGGGTGAGGGACAATTTAGGATCTGACGCAAACATATGTATTGAAAGAGTAAGAGTTGACTATGGTGGGTTACCTCGCGAAGAGTACATATTTAAGAAAAAGGGTGATAAGTGGATATTAACCATAGGATTACATGAAAATAAAACTCTTACATTAGAGGCAGACGATGGTATAATATCCGAGGAAGATGCTATAATGCTTATGTTGAGGTACTCATGAGATTTATAACAGGTGAAGTAGCAGACTTAGACAGTCCCTATCGCTACTGGGCTAGCGAAGTAAAAGAAGGAGGATGGCGTGCCAAGAAAGAAAATATTATATACACATGGTGTATAGAAACATTTGGTGTTAGGGGTGAAGAAGAAGGAGTGTGGAATTGGAGTTATAATCACACAAGAACAGGTTGTTATTATTTTGTAAAAGAACAAGATATGGCATTTTTTTTATTAAAATGGAATAGATAAGATATGATTAGTAATATAGCATTTGATTTAGACGGAGTATTGGTACCAGATTACAGTCACATGGCTGGATTGAATCACCAACAGTTTTACGAGTATACCTTGTATGCCAAGCCTATGTTCAATCCCACTGGCGTGTTTGATATTGTCACGGCACGTTCAGAGAAGTACAGAGCAATCACAGAGCGGTGGGTAAGTCAATTGACTACACAGCCAAACCGTTTGATCATGAAAGCAGATCAAGATGAAACACCTACCGCATACAAATCTCGTATTTGTTGGGAACAGGGGTACCGTGTGTTTGTTGAGAGTGATGCAGAGATTGTTGCAAATATGGCCAAGCTAAGTGGGCTAGAGGTTATACACTTTGATGAATATATCTCACGACGCTTTGCCAAGGTAGCACATCAAGGTGAATTATTTAACTTTACAAAATGAAGATAAGATTACTTGGCCAAAAAAATGACAGCGGCATTGGTACCCATTATGGCGAGTTCGCCAGGGCATTGCTCTGTATCAGTGGCGTTAACTCACTGATAGAGTTAGTGGATCATACAGATCACAATGCTGTAAATGCAGCAGTACTAGCCAGCCGTTCTAATGACATCAATATATCATTTGTCTGTGCTAATATAAATGGATTCTTTAAGGGACATAACATCAATTGGTGTGTGTTTGAATCTACACGTATTCCAGATCCTATATTTTCTACTATGCGATTACATAACTTATGGATTCCATCTGAATGGGGTCGCAAGATTGCCGTAGAACAAGGCATAAACGCTAATCAAATTACTGTAGTACATGAAGGAGTCAATGCTAATTTATATCATCCATATTTGATACCGCCTTCACAGAAATTTAGATTTCTATTGATTGGCAAATATGAACAACGTAAGAGCATAGATGAATCAATTGAAGCATTTGCTATGACATATGGAAACAATCCTGATGTTGAATTAGTAATTAAATCAGATTATTTTAGGAACCATGTAGAGAAGAAACAAGCATTAGAATACAAGATTGCTTCCATGAAAGTTAATAACATACGCTTAGTATGGGGATTACAATCAGAAACAGAACTGGCTAACTTATATAGATCAGCAAATGTATTCTTATTTCCTACTAAAGCAGAAGGATGGGGCTTGCCGCTAATTGAAGCAGCAGCAACAGGTCTACCACTTGTAACTACATTTCATTCAGGTCAAACAGAATTTCTACAGGACATACGTTCAAGCTGTGTGTTATTAGACTATACACTTAGGCCTATTGACTGCACCGAGACTAAAGAGTTTTATCCTGCCGAAGATGGCAATCATGGCAAGTGGGCAGTGACTACAGTTGAAGAGATAGCAAGAGGAATTAAATTGGCATATACTAACTATGCTAGTCTTAGCACTCAAGCTATTAAGAACAGCGCCATCATACGTAGTAAGTACTCATGGGCTAATAGTGCTATGTCAGCACTTAATGTATTAAAACAACGGGGATTACTATAATAAGAAAACATCCTACTAAGTTAAATGATTACGCAACATTGGCAATAATGTCAGTGTGCGAATTTTTGCCTATAGCATTTTTGATATATTGGTTAAGTTAGCTAAATGTAACTGGAAATATAAACGTTGCCGGAAATGAAACAACGTCATTCATAAAGAATACAATTACGCCAGGTTGACCAGATTGATCATTTTGATTCAAATTAACTGTCATAGTGGTAGTTGTACTTCCTGAAGACCACGTGGCAGTTTTGTTTCCTGTGCCATATGTAGAGAAGAATGATTGGTTATTAGCAGTTAAGTAGGTGATAGCAACACCGTTGGTATCTGCACCACCTCCACTGGTAGCATTAAGAATAAATCCATTGCTAATCATGGTGGCAGTTGGATCTTCTAGCCATTGTCCTTGACTGCCGCTTTGTGTCATTTCTGTGAAGCCAACGACTCCATTGCTGCCGCTTGGGCCAGGACTATTACTAGCAGCACCAATGCTAATGCCACTACCTATACTAATCCCGCTTTCAATCTTAATTCCTGGAGCTACCATAATTGTTCCTCTAAAAGTAATATAATATTTATACAGAAATGTAAGTTATTGACTCATTAATAGTAAATATTCCTCCTAGATCATAGCCAGTTACATACTGATTACTGTAGATCAAATAGTATGATTTCGGTTTCGGTTGTGGGGACTATTTTTATTAAGCCTTCTCGCTCAAAACTAAGTCCATCGCCTTCTATCACATTAATTGATTGTACATTTGCGGTGCCACTAACGATATACATATAGTAATGCCGCTTAATGTCAAGGGCGAATTCATACTCGGTAGTAAATATTCCAGCTAATAATCTAGCATCTTGTTTAATTGGCAGCTTTGCTGTGATATCACAAAATTGATTTAGTTTATCTTCGCGGGTAAACTGATGCCAATCATGTACGGGTTCTGTATCTAATACATTAGGGCGTATCCATAATTGTAGATATCTATTGGGAGTTGATGCGGTATTGCCTTCTGTGTGACTTATACCTGACCCTGCACTCATACGTTGTACTGCACCAGCTGGCACTTCAACGTCGTTACCTAAACTATCAACGTGATGACTAGATCCTTCTACGACATAGCCAAATATTTCCATGTTCTTGTGTTCATGCCATGGCACTTGCCAAGCATATTGTACACGGTCATCATTAATAGTTTGAAGGTCGCTATAGTTCATATAGCGACTATCATAATAACTGGGAAAGCTAAAAGTACGATAACTGTTGATAAATGGAGCTCTAGGATTGCCGCGAGTGTTAGCGGGCCTTAGTGTAATCATCAGTTATAGTTTAGCACCAATAGTTGTTAGGTTGCATAGATGTAACAGGCTGATAAAGTGTAAATGTTGCAGGGAAAGCAAAAGTTCCTGCTTGTTTAGGCCCATTGATGCTACCTGACTGCCATTGCGTATCTGTTGTATCTATTGGACTCAACAGCAAACTATTTGGAGCAAGCCCATCTATTGCTACTCGAATTAACCCGGTCCCGCCTGATTGCCACGATACATTAAAAGCATAACCATAAGTAGGATCTATGCCAGCTGTATTGAACGCAGCAGTAATTGCAGATTCTAATCCTGATGTTATTGTGTATTGAATTAACTGATAAACGTAACCACCTGGGTCGCTGGTAAATCCTGCCGAAGAATAGTTGCTATAATAACTTCCCCATATATAAGGCGAACTAATGTCGCCTGGATTTACTGTAAACGTAGGAGTGGTGCCGATACTAATCGATCCACCTATACTAATTCCACCTTCTATTTTAATTCCTGGAGCGACCATAATTTTTTATCCTTGTATTAAAGTGTCGTATAACCATAATTGATTATTTGTGTATTTCCGCTGGTATTGTTAATGCTAAAGTCAAATCTATTGGTAGTAATGCTTGGAGAAACATTACTTCTAACTATGGCATTACCTGTACCAGTAAATTGGTTGGGTATGCTGACAAAGTCCAACGGTGTTCCAGCACCATTGTAAACCCAAGCAAACTGTTGGCCTACTATGGGCACATTGGTATTAGTAACGGTAGCCGTAGCATTCCAAGCAATAATGCCGTTAGGTATGTTACCTCTTACCCACATTGCGTAAGTTGCATTAGCCGGTACAGTAAAGCTGTAGGTGTTAGTGCCTGCGGTTACCGACCAAGAACCGGTTGTTTGTTGGGCTACATTAGTTAATCCTGAGCCGTTACCAACAAAAGTTCCTGAAGTTGTAACATTTCCCAAGACGCTTACGTTACCACCTAATGTTGCATCGTGAGCAATAATATTGCCAGTGGCAGAACTTAATGTTAAATTTCCGCCGGACACATTACCAGTTGCACTGATATTTCCACCAGAGATGTTGCCAGAGGATGGTTCAACAGTAGCATAGTTTGTATATTTTATGTTACCATCATATGTCATTATACTCATATAACCATTGGAGGTGATATCTTGTGTGACTGCTGGAGCTGGTAAACTAGTTAATTGACTACCATTACCTAAAATATAATTGCCAGTAATATTACCGTAGGCACTTAGCGATCCGCCTGACATACTTGATGGTATCGTAATATCGCCACCACTTACTGTTAATCCTTGTACTCCGGTAATGTTGGCACTGACAACTGTTAGTTCTGACCCAGATGTTATGTTGCCCGAAACGCTAATATTGCCTTGTTGTATATTAAGATTACTTAGTACATTGCCACTTAAACTTAAATTACCACCATTAATATTTTGTCCACTTATATTACTAGTAGCACTTAAATTAGTAGCACTTAAATTAGTACCTATTATATTGCCTTCTGCGCTAATACTACCACCCATACCGGTAATGGAAGACATGGTAAGATTTCCACCTTCCATTGTAAGGCCATTAACACTATAAATGTTAGCGCCATATGCAAAGATGTTGCCACTCAAACTAATATTGCCTGCGGATATATTGGCAGCATTTACATTACCACTAATATTCGCATCACTAATAATATTACCTAATAAACTTAGATTAACAGCATTAATATTGCCCGATAAGTTAGCACCATAAGCATTAAGATATCCGCCAAGACCAGTAATTTGATTAATATTAATATTACCAGCATTGGAAGTAATGCCTGTTACTGTGTCAATTAATAATCCAGAGGCTGTAATATTGCCTGAAGTTGATATTGCGTTACTACCAAAGTCACCTAAGAAGTTAGCCACGTTAGCGTTGCCATAATCGCTACTACCAATTGATACCGGGGTACCATTGGCATAGTTTACAGCGAATGTATTTGCTGGCAATGTTAGATTGCCTGTGTTGTCAAAGTTCCATTGATATCTATTGCCACTAAAGTCAGTGGTTAATATAATGTTGGCAGGAGATACTTCAAACTGTGTTGTTCTTGCATTACCTAGATCAACCTGACGATTCTGCACAGTATAAGTTACTCCGCCGCTAACATCGGGATTAAACACTTGCACATTTAAATCATTGCCTTCTTCTGCAAGTATATTGCGAGGAATTGTTAAGCTGCCATCTGTGTCGAATGCCCAGGTTTGTGAGTTAGAAACAATGCTTATTGCATTGGGCGAAGAAATTGCTACGCCAAGAGGACCATTGAGGATTAATGCAGAATCTTCATAAACTTGCGATCCGCCCGTCCAGGTAATAGATTGCGATATATCGACAGCATAAAGATTGGCTACGTTACCGGTGATGTTACCAGTCAAAGAAATATTGCCACCGGACATGGTATTACTATTCACATCATAACTGAAATCAGTATTCCATACGTTGCGGTTAGCATCAGTGTACAGGATAGCATTGGCACTCAAGTCATTAAGCGTCACGTCGCTAAAGAATGCATAGGCGCCCGTAATATTGCCACTAGCACTGAATGTATTTGCCGAGATAACGTCAGCTCCAGTAATATTGCCGCTGCTACCGGTTGTGGTGAAGCCAACGGCTGTAACGTTACCACTCGCACTAATATTACCCGGTGCTGTTAAGTTGCCGTTTGTACCGTCAAAGCCCCACGCATAAGTTGGGCCTAATTCAATTAAGAACTGTGTATTAGCGTTGCTATTATAAAAACCAAATGTGTTTCCACCTTCAATCTCGCCCATTTCTGTACCATCAGGCAACGATGTAATACCGTTATATCCAAATGTCCACTTGTGCGGTGTTCCGGCATCAGCTTGTATGGTTACATTGCCATCAACGCCAACTGTTACATTAGCACCTGAATCGCGGCCTATAATGACATTTTCGCTATTGGCAGCAATATGAATATCTGGACCACCAGTTAGATATACATCTAAGTATGCACTGAAATTATTGCCAACATCAGGATGAAGAATTAAATTACCCTGTCCGTAGATATCGTTTGTAAAGATACCGGGACTGTTAAGATAGTCAACATTAAGTGTTAACTCCCCGCCATTATCAATATATGTAAACGCACTATCAGTGGTTAATAATCCATTAGCACCTACGTATACAATACTATTTGAATTTAGATCTGTTGCTGAAATATTAGCAGCAGTAACATTACCACTGGTTGATATATCTGTTGATAAGTTTTGTAGATATGATTCTACATTACTATTTCCATAAGTTGCGGCTAATCCAGTTAATTGACTGCCGTTGCCAATAAAATAGTTTGCGGTTATATTACCAGTAGCAGATACAGCACCTACTGTAATAACTTCTGTTCCGGGATTATACTTGAATAAACTAGAAGTAGTAATATAACCGTTAGCATTAGCAAAAGCTATAGCGTTAGCAAAATAGTTAGGAGAGTAAATATTAGTTAAAGTAACATCGCCAACACTGATTGCTCCAGTGGTATTAATTGTATTAGAACCAAACGCACCTAGTAACGTTACAACATTACTATTGCCGTAGCTGGTTGTGACTACCACATTAGATAACAATCCACCATCGCCAATGAAATACCCACCTGTTGTAATGTTGCCGGCAATTGATAAATTAGCTGCCGGGCTTAATTCATATGCCATTCCAGCTACAACGGCTGAGTTGGCATTGTCTGCTTGGATAGCATAGTGTGATGCGTTGGCTGTTTGTGCTATAGTTGCTGTGTTAGCCCATGCTGCTAAGTTGGCATTGATTGCGAATAAAGCAGTATCAGCATTAATTGCCTGTGTAGCCAGAGCTGCTAGATTAGCTACATATGCTGTGTTAGCAACCAGTGCAAATGGCACATTACCTACAATGGCATTGGCTGTGATGTTAGTAATATTGCCGCCATTGCCTGCTAGGTAGTTGGCTGTTATAGTATTACCCGAGATTACATTGGCGTATACATTACCAGAGGTTAATATATTACCTGATGCTGATAGAGTCTCTATTAGACCAAAATTAGTTAAATTTGAATAATTTACCGCGTTACTTATGGTATTGCCTAATAATGCGGTAGCCTGCACATTGGCAATAACATTGGTTAAGTTGGCTCCATCACCTATAAAAGTAGGTGCTGTGATAGCAATTGTGCTGTTCCAGCTGTTGGCTGAATAATTATAGGTAAAATTAGCATCAGCAATAGGAATTAACAATCCGCCGCCATTAGCTTGAGACGCATTGGCAGCACCTGTTGCCAGTGTGATATTTGAGTTAGCCACGCTTATTGTAGAATAATCAACGGTAACTACATTGCCTGTTACTAATAGATTTCCAGATACATATACGTTTCCTGAAAATATGCCAGTATTGGCGTTAATGTATTGTGCATAAACTGTGTTAAATCGGTTGGTTCCAGCCCCAAGCATACGAACATTTGGAATATCTGGTATAAAATTAGCTTTTGGAACTATGGATCCAATACCATTTGTGGCTAAATTAAGGTTGCCATTAGTATTCGTGGCTGTTATACTATTATTAGCAATGACAATGTTGCTGCTTACTGGCCCTACGTTAAAAAGCTGAGTAAAATTGTAATTTACTTGATTAAAAGCGTTGCGAAGAGGCGTTCCTAGGCCGTCATTAGCAACGTTTCCTGTGTTTATAATTATTTGTGACATTGGCCAATCCTTGATTGTTTCAAGTATTTAGTTAAAATAAGCTATAGTGCAGATCGCCTAATTTTACCAAAATGATTGTGTAGCAATCATAGTTGTATTATAATAACTCATAGCTTAAATGAAGCTACAATTTTAAAGGAAATCATTATGATTAAAAAGTTCAATAAAGAGTCTAAGACTTATCAATTGTTCAAACATCTACAAGCAGGCGCTCCTATTACTGCAACTGAAGCCAACGACATGTTTGGTATTAAGAATCTGTCTGCAGAAGTTTCACGAGTTCGTCAGCACGGGTTTGCTGTTTATAGCAAAACATATAAAGCCGGCAATAACAAGAAAGTTACATATTTTGTCATGGGCACCCCATCACAAGAAATCGTAGCAGCTGGGTATAGAGCTTTGGCAATGGGCCTGTAATACTCCACTCGGTAGTATTGTAAGTAAAAGCCAGTGCAATGCTGGCTTTTTGTTGACAATTAATTCAATCACGATTATAATACATTATATTAACAATCGGAGCAGTGATGGATATCACCCCTATCAAAGTAGAAGTTGAAGTTCCTGTAGAAGCAATTGAAGCTATTTTAGATAGCTTTCTTGAGCATACATATGGCACATTTTCTCCTGAAGTGTTGAAGAAAGCTGGTATGCCGTCGAAAAAGGTATACACCGAACGAATATTGTCGGATCCAAAATTTACTGAAATGATTATCGGTCATGTTAGAGAAGTTGTTGAATACTACACAGATGATGGTGATATGTGTGAAGATATGAGTGACACAGGGTATGATGATTTTGTTAAAACTGATGACATTCGTTGTGCCGACATTCATCGTGAAATTCTTACGGCACAAAGAAAACTTGAAGAAAAACAGCGCAGGGAAAAAGAGAAGCAGCTTACTGCTGAGCAGTTAAAGAACAAGGTAGCAGCCAGTCGCAAGTTTTTAAAAGACAATGGATATACTGTTACCAAGACTAAAGTTAACCCTGAAGTTAAACCTGAAGTTAAATCTCAATAGGAATTACTATGAAATGTGCATACTGTAAGAAAATTAGTTTTGAAGATGACGCAAATTTTTGTGTTAACTGTGGTGCTAAATTAGTGGCAGCATCACGGGATACTCGTACTTTGGTCACTGAAGATACTTCATTGACTCAGGTTATGATCCTGTCAGGTATTCTTAATTCAAATAGCCATAGTCACCGCGAAGATCGTAGTGATTACAGTACAATTGATAGTATTGACTATGAAACTAGTTCAAGTAGCAACGATAGCTATAGTTCAAGTAGCAGCGATAGCTATAGTTCAAGTGATAGTTCAAGCTCAAGCGATAGCGGTGGCGGCGGAAGTTTTGATTAATATGAAATACATTACTACTAATACCAAATACGAAGCATTTACTGAAACAAAAGTATTTTTTGTGTCACATATTGTGTCTGTTGAATCTGCCATTTTTAAATATGGCACTGATATGCGCAGTATCATTAACACTGTTGATGGGAAAAATACACTAACAGGGTATTCTGTTCAAGAAATTATGGAAATGATTAGCAATGCAAATTCTTAAATTAGACGGTAGATTCGCCAACTATCCTCGTTATAAGTATGCTCTTCAATTTAGAGGAAGAACTGTACGAGCAGTCGCTTTTTGTACCGAGCGCAAAGAATACGCCAAGATATTTGAAAAATTTTACGGCCCTGCTAGGATTAAGAATCCAGATTTTGACGCAGAAAAATCCCGTTGGTTGGGACAGTATATGGACAATCCGCAATGGATGTTTGATAAGAAACATAACAGGATTTACTATCAAGATGAATCTGTTCTTTCAATGGTTATGCTGATGATTCCCACTGTTGCTTGACAATTAAACTAATTACAGTTATAATTTACTATCTTAACAAAACACACGAGAATATTATGGCCAAGCACAAACGACTTGATAAAAAGGTACAGGTAGAGGACTACCTTGTATTAGAATACTTAAATTTATCTGAATTAAAAGATAAAGCCGAAGAATGGTTCCATCAGTATGGCTCAGACGCATGGCTTGAGCAATACCAAGAACCGTATAGTGAGTCATACAGCTGGGGAATTTTTAAGCGAGTTCCCGAGACTGATGCTGAGTATGATGCTCGTGTTGCTGATCTAAAGAAATGGGAAAAAACGCAAGAAGAGCGTGATCGTGCTGAGTTTGAACGACTATCTAAAAAATATGGAGCCACAAATGTTTGATAAAGAACTTACAGACGCAGAAAAAATTGTAGAGCTGAATAAGCTATTGATCTTTAATGAGAGAACAATCGAAGGATGTATCGCCCGTATGGCTGAACTAGAAGCCGATGCTGTTATAGGACGGCTGGTTCGTGCTAAATTTAAAAGCGGTAATTCAATCTCTGTGCCACGAATTACATTAGACCGTAAAGAAGTATACAAGGACGAACAATGAACACAATACTATTAGTATTATTGTTACTAACCATAAAACATTTTGTAGTGGATTTTCTGCTACAAAATAAATTTCAATGGAGTAACAAAGGCACATACGGACATCTAGGCGGAGTAATTCATGCCGCATTACACGGCATTGGCACTTATCTTTGTTTTTTGCCATTCCTTAGCTGGGGAGAAGCGTATATCTGCGGATTGCTTGATGCGGCAATTCATTACCACATTGACTGGGCTAAGATGAACATCAACAAACGAATGGGCTGGACAGCAACTACACATGAACAATTTTGGTGGTTGCTTGGACTAGATCAATTTTTACATTCACTAACTTACCTTGCCATTTTATGGCATCTTACTAGATCAGGATTAATTGTATGACAACAGCATGGAGTCACTTGCCAAATGCACAGCACATTGATAGAATTTTGGCCGATGTAAAAGCTAATCCTAATAATTGGAATGCGGTTAGAGATGCGGCGTATGAGGCGGCTCATGAGGCGGCTAGGCATATGGCTAGGCATACGGCTAGGCGTGTGATTTGGGGGGAGGCTAGTAATGCGTCTAGAGAGGCGGCTAGACATGCGGCTTATAATCCAATTAGTAATACAATTAGTAATGCGGCTTTTGATGGAATTAATAATGCAGTTTATAATTCAATTACCGCATTAGTTGCATGGGATGAAGCTAGTGATTATTTAAACTCATCGGTAGATCAAGTAAGGATATGGACATTACTAGGTGATAAAAAAGCAGTATTAATGTTGCCAGCAGTTTTGGCATTTGAAAAATCTAAGGAATTAGCATGACAGAGTATATGACAGGATTTTTACATGGCATCTTGGTGCTGGGTCTAATCTTATGGGCAGTAGGCTATGGAATTTGGCTTGCGCTCAAGCGCAAGATGATGGTCATGATTGAACAGGAACAAGCAGAAGCAGATGAAGTTCTAACTAAGGTTGTAGCAAATATTGAACGAATTGAGGGAAGATTATATTGTTACGATGATAACAATGAATTCATTTGTCAGGGTGTTACACTAAACGATCTCACCGAGGCCTATAAGGCTCGGTATCCAGATAAGCCATCGTGCTTACTGTTACTAAAAGGCGAACCAGCCTTAATTGATGAATTGAGCATGAACTATGAGAATAAACCTAGCCAGTGATCTACACTTAGAATTCAGTACAGACTTAGTATTGCCAGGTGGTGATGTATTAATTCTGGCAGGAGATCTATGCGAGGCCAAGAACTTAAAACAGTCTAAGATTCAAGATTGGGTATTTGAAAATCTTACAAAGTATCGTGATGTACTGTATGTACTGGGTAATCACGAGTCCTATGGTATGCGTATTGACAGAACTAAGGAACTGGTAGAAGAATATATGCCGGAAAATGTCCGTGTAATGGAAAATCAAACGCATGTGATTGATGATGTTATGTTCGTGGGCGGCACACTATGGACTGACATGAATCGCGGAGATGGGCGTACCATGATGCGATGTAAGTTTGACATGAGCGATTACAAGCACATCACCATGTTCAATCGTGCCGCTAATGCATATCATAAACTGACACCAGAGCATACTACTGTCTTACATCGTGCTACTAGAGATTACATTGTAGCCGAGGCTGATGCTAACCCAGATAAGAAACTTGTTGTTATTACACACATGCTGCCTAGCAATCAAGCTATCTCAGAAGAATATAAAGATGACTACACGCTTAACGGTGCGTTTGCCTCTGACTTAGATGATATTATCATTAACCATCCTAACATCAAGGTCTGGTGTTTCGGTCATACACATGACTTCAAAGACTTTGTAGTGGGTGAAACTAGATTACTCTGTAATCCCAGAGGCTATGTAGGCTGGGAACAACGAACTAAAGAGTTTGACCCTAGTTTTGGATTTGACATTTAAATCATTCAGGCTTACAATAGCTATAACTTAACAAAACGGAGTAAACAATGAAATTGGTATTCACTGATGATCATGGTGAAGAATCTGCTGGATTAGTATACGAGATGGATGATGGAACTTTCGCAGTATATGAAATCCCATTATATGGCGGAGAAGAACAACATCTGAGTGATTTTGCTAATTTAGCTGATGCTGTTGCCTACGCAAAGTCATTGACTTGACAGTTAAATCAACATCGCTTACAATAGCTATACTTTAAACAAACATGGAGTAAATGATGGATCCAGAATTGCGTGAACAAATTTTACAGATAATTCGTGAAGAATTAACTATTGATGTTACTACCGAAAGTACTTATACTGGCGGGATGGGTGGTAGCGACTTGTATCGTGATGTTCATACAGTGAAACTTATCCTTGGCGATGAAGTTATTTCGTCTGTATGGTTAGACTAACAAGAGAAAATTAGGAGCGAGAAAATGAATAAAGTTGGTGGAGTATTTTACTTTAGGTTTAGTTTTGATAACGATATCAATGATGATGTTGTTCATAACACATGGGCTTTTAATTTTAAGCCCGATGCTGTTAATCTAGATGGACTGACAATAGACGACATGCAAGACGATTGGTATGAAACCACATGCGAGGAAATTGAATCTGATTATGGTGTTCATGATTGGAATTCATCACCATGTGACAACATAACGGCTGTTGGATATTGTACATACGAAATAAGTCAGGAAGATGCGCCGGTATGTGTTGAGCGTTGGCGGCAGGAGTTTGTTGCTCTACTAGGTGCTGAAAATGTTAGTACACAAATTTACGATCTTGGATCCGTTGATGTTGAGGATGATCTTGATGCGTTTAATAGAGTTGAAGAACTAGAAGACGTAGGCGTTGAAGAATGAATTGTATAAATTGTAGACAGCCACATAACGGTAATTATATCATGGTACTGGGAACTTTCAAACTTTGCCAGTCATGCGATGATGCCGGTAAACGACTACATCAGGAACTTAAAAAAGGTGTTGTTATTGAGTCAGTTGATCCCAAGACAGGCAACACAACTACCACCACATATAAGATTTAGAAAATGATTAACATTCAAATGCTGGAAGATCAGGATGTAATACAAGCAGATGATCTTGTGCGTCAACTTAGTTTGATGTATGAAGGCCAATCAGATTACCTGATGACAACATCAACTTATGGCGGTGGACCTATCAATCGCCTTAAATGGGTTCAGGCAAAGTATAATTGCCCATTCTGGGTGGGTAAAACTGTTGGCACATTTAATACAGCAATGGAACGATTCGGATCAGGATACGAGTTCATTCGCGGAGTAGTTCCTGCTGCTCACTTAGAGCGATTGACAGCCGGCCAAATGGAAATTGCTAACATGATTTTAAACGGCAAAAGGATTAAAAATGAGTAAACTAAATCAAGATATGATTGATGCTAGGTATGATACATTTTTAAAAGCTGCCGAGGCTAATGAACAGGCTCTTAAAAAAGATCAGCCTGTACCAATAACAGAGTGGACTGATTTAGAGTTGTTACATGAGATTGCCAGATTGAATTCATTAATAGCAACTAATACTATCGCTAGGATAATGGTTGAACTTTTTGAAAAAGAATATAACAGAAGGATATTAAAATGAAAATAGGACTTAGCTATTCCAGGTGTTTAAGAGATATCATTGAAGGTACAGTAGACATCAATGATGTATTGATTATTATTGCCAGAACAAACTTTGATCCACACATTGACGATGAGTGGCGTGGTATTTGGGCTGGATACAGTAGGGAGTCATTCTTCAGTTATCCAGAATGGAGTAGTTACGAGGATACAGATGAACAACGATTCAGAGATGTAACCATTGAGTTGTACGATTCTGGGCGCCTGCATCAACCACGCAAGTTTGGAGCACATCCGGTACGCCGTGATGAGGTTTGGCTTGAGGCTGTATTGCCTAGCAGTGAACTTGAACAAAATGCCGCTGCCAAAACAGCATGGGATCATTTCCAAACTGTGGCTGGTCTTACCAATGTAACTATAGATAAAAATTACAAATGAGTACATACTTTGAAGAAAATCAACGATATCAAATTGGTCTATTCGTTGGTCGGTTGAATTGGGATAATTGGGATAGCTATGAAAATGGCACAGATCCTG
>Ga0007794_10000117_pt1 | contig 25886 bp, 27 predicted proteins | sample CryBogmetaGMA5M_FD_60365 | JGI IMG/M metagenome (GOLD analysis project Ga0007794, IMG submission 60365) | Freshwater microbial communities from Crystal Bog, Wisconsin, USA - MA5M | ecosystem: Environmental > Aquatic > Freshwater > Lake | place: Crystal Bog, Wisconsin, USA | collected 2009-07-06
GCCCGTTGAGCACGGTCAAAGCAAAGAAGAATGGAAGGGCGGCGCTGAGTGCAACAAGATCTTGGGCAACCCAGCCTTCCGCACTGCGGGCTCTATCCCTATCGACGGCTTGTGCGTGCGCATTGGCGCCATGCGCTGCCACTCACAAGGCTTGACCATCAAGCTGAAAAAAGACGTACCGATGGACGAGATCGAAAGCATCTTGGCCAGCGCCAACGACTGGGTCAAAGTAGTGCCTAACGTGCGCGAAATCAGCGAACGTGACCTGACACCCGCAGCCGTGACCGGCACACTGACAGTGCCAGTAGGTCGCTTGCACAAAATGGCCATGGGCAACGACTACCTAGGCGCATTCACCGTGGGTGACCAGCTCTTGTGGGGCGCTGCCGAGCCATTGCGCCGAATGCTTCGTATCCTGCTAGAAGCGTAAAACAAAGTAATATCTCTGTTATGACCCAAGCCAAACACACCGCTTCTCGTTTGTTCCAGAGATCTGCTTTATGTGCAGCCTTGTCACTGTCATTGCTTGGCAGTGCGCAGGCGCTCACTTTGACCCGCCCTGTGGTGCAAAGCAAGCAGGGCGAGGCTTTGCGCGCAGAAATCGATATCAGCGAAATCAGCTACTCTGAACAAGTTGACTTTCAAGCGAGCGTGGCAAGTCAAGAAATTTACAAAGCCGCCAAAGTTGAACTCCCCGTCAGCAATGGCAGCCCCTTAGACATTCAAGTCCAACTGTTGCGTCGCGACAACGGAACGCCGTATCTCAAAATCAGCAGCAAACAAGTCGTCACCAGCAACACGATGGACTTACTGATCGACTTACGCTGGGCGACAGGTCGTTTGCTTCGCGATTTCAGCCTGTCCCTTGACGACCCGAAAAAGACGTCCAAACCCATCGTTGCGCCAGCCCTTGCGGCGGGTGCGAATGCAGACAAGAACGGCCAGCAAATCTTGGTTAAACGCGGCGACACCGCCAGCGAACTCACCGTCAATCAGATCGCTGAGGATGTGTCGCTCGATCAAATGTTGCTCGCCTTGTTGCGCAGCAACCCCGATGCATTTGTGGATGCCAACGTCAACCGCATGAAAGAAGGCGCTTTGCTGACCTTGCCCACCGCGCAAGAAGCCAAGGCCGTCTCACGCGAAGAAGCCCGTCGTGAAATTCAGGTCCAAACCAAAGATTTTGATGCCTACCGAGCCGAGTTAGCAGCGCGCGCGCCAGGTGGCGTGGTACCCAAAGCGGCCCGTGACACCACAGGCAAACTCGACGCAAAAGTACAAAACAAAAACGCCAAAGCCAACCAAGACAAGTTGACCTTGGCCAAACCCAGCAGCCAAGACGTGGCTGCGCAAGACAAGATCGCCCAGCAACGTGAAGCCCAAGACGTGGCCACCCGTGCGGCCGAACTCAGCCGCAACATTGCCGAACTGAGCAAGATTGCAGCAGCAACCGTGACTGGCACGACCGCCTCTGAGCCAGCGTCAGGCGTGCTACCCGTCAACGTACCCGCCGATGCTGAATCGGCCAATAGCGAGTGGCTCAACGAGTTGCGCGAGCATCCACTCACGCCTGCAGGTGCAGGCAGCTTGATTGCCCTCTTGGTGTTGGTCGGTTTGTGGCGTCGTCGTGCTTTGAATAAAAACGAAGCGCACATCCAAGGCTTACCGCCACTCAATGTCAAGTTCAACTTGGACTTGCCTGAGTTCAACCACGCCCCTGCTGATCTACGCCATACCTACGAAGCCAACACTCAAGCGGAAGATGAGCTCGTCGAAGAACACGCCAACCACGCCGAGCAACCCCCTCGCCCCACCATGGAAATGCCAAACATTTCCTTGGAGTTGGACGAAGCGGACCACGCCAGCCCATACAGAGTACGCATGGACTTGGCAGACGAACTGTGGAACTTGGGTCAACTGCATACCAGTCGTGCCTTGATGGAAGAGGTGTCCATCGAAGCCTCCGGTACTGACAAAGAAATAGCCCTCAAGTGGCTGGCTGATCGAGGTTAAGCGCAGATGCGCATTGCAATGGGCTTGAGCTACAACGGCCAAGCCTACGAAGGCTGGCAGAGCCAGTCTTCAGGAAAAACGGTTCAGGACAAGCTAGAAAAAGCGCTGGCCAAGTTCACCCAAACCTCCATCTCTACTTTGTGTGCCGGCCGCACCGATTCAGGTGTGCATGGCCTCATGCAAGTCATTCACTTTGACACCGAGCTAGAGCGCACAGACCAATCTTGGCTGCGAGGCACCAACCGCTATTTGCCACTCGACATTGCCGTGCAATGGGCGCGTGAGGTGCCCCGCGAGTTCCACTGCCGCAGCAGCGCCATTTCGCGCCGCTATGCCTATGTGTTGCTTGAATCCGCCGTGCGCCCCAGCGTTGAGGTGGGCCGCGTGGGCTGGGTGTACCGCCCGCTCGACCTCAAAGCCATGCAAAAAGCCGCACAGTATTTGATGGGCGAGCATGACTTCACTTCTTTCCGCGCCTCTAGCTGCCAAGCCATCACACCCGTCAAAAACATGACGCGCATCGACATTTCAAGAAAAAGCACCAACCCAGGCTCAGCCGTGTGGCGCTTTGAGTTTGAAGCCAGCGCTTTCTTGCACCACATGATTCGCAACATCATGGGCTGCTTTGTGAAAATTGGCACCGGCGACAAACCGCCCGAGTGGATGGTTGATGTGCTGGCTGCACGTAACCGCGACGCGGCTGCCCCCACCTTCAGCCCCGACGGTTTGTACTTCTTAGGCCCCCGCTACGACGCGAAATGGGATTTACCCGACCGCACGCCTGCGTATGATGGATTGCCATGAACCGCACACGTATCAAAATTTGTGGCCTCACCCGTGAGGAAGACATCCACGCCGCCGTGGCCGCAGGCGTGGATGCCATTGGCTTTGTCATGTACGCCAAAAGCCCCCGCGCTGTGACCGTGGAACGTGCGGCCGAACTGGCCAAACTTCTGCCCACCTTTGTCACGCCTGTGCTGCTTTTTGTCAATGAAATATCCGAGACCATCGCCCACACGAGCACCCAAGTGCCTGGTGCGTGGTTGCAGTTTCACGGAGATGAAACGCCGGACCACTGCCGCAAGATTGCCCGCACCTTGGGCCGTCGCTGGATCAGGGCAGCCCGCATCCCGCTAGAAACCCCTGCGGGCGAAGAACCCTTCGACCTCTTAAAATACGCCCAAGATTACTCAGACGCCCAAGCGGTGCTGCTCGACGCCCATGTCGACGGCTACGGCGGTGGCGGCAAAACATTCAATTGGTCACAGCTTCCTCAAAACGTCAACGCTCACCTCGTCTTGTCTGGTGGACTCAACGCTGCCAACGTGACAGATGGCATTCGCGCGCTGCGTAACCACGGCTTGTCGCTTGCGGTTGATGTGAGCTCTGGCGTCGAATCGGCCAAAGGCATCAAAGATGCGGCCAAGATTCATGACTTCGTCAGAGCCGTTCGCGCAGCAGACGCAGAGCAGCCGCTCTAAGCCGCCTCGCCCCCTTTTTATTGAAAGCCCTTGGGCTCACAGCCCCAAGGCATTTTTTGTAGGCACCCTATGTCGAACTACCAGCAACCCGACGCCAAAGGACACTTTGGTATTTACGGCGGCAGCTTCATCAGCGAAACGCTGACGCACGCCATAGAAGAGCTCAAAGACGCGTACGCCAAATACCAGCACGACCCTGACTTCATTGCTGAATTCAAAAATGAGCTGGCCCACTTTGTCGGCCGTCCTTCACCCATCTACCATGCAGCCCGTATGAGCCGTGAAATGGGTGGCGCACAAATCTTCTTGAAGCGTGAAGATCTGAACCACACCGGCGCACACAAGATCAACAACACCATCGGCCAAGCCATGCTGGCTAAGCGCATGGGCAAGCCCCGCGTGATTGCCGAAACTGGCGCCGGCCAACACGGCGTGGCCACGGCCACCATTTGCGCGCGCTACGGTTTGGAATGCGTGGTCTACATGGGTGCAGAAGACGTCAAACGCCAAAGCCCCAACGTGTACCGCATGAAACTTTTAGGCGCGACCGTGGTGCCAGTCAACAGCGGCAGCCGCACCCTCAAAGACGCCCTCAACGAAGCCATGCGCGACTGGGTGGCCAACGTCGACAACACCTTCTACATCATCGGTACCGTGGCCGGCCCACACCCCTACCCGATGATGGTGCGCGACTTCCAAAGCGTGATTGGCGAAGAGTGCCTTACCCAAATGCCCGAGATGTTCAAGAGCCTAAAAATGGCCGAAGAACAGCCTGATGCCGTGGTCGCCTGCGTGGGCGGCGGCAGCAATGCCATGGGCATCTTCTACCCCTACATCAACCACGCCAACACCCGCCTCATTGGCGTGGAGGCCGCCGGCGAAGGCATGGACACCGACCGTCACTCGTGCTCGTTGCAGCTGGGCGCACCCGGCGTGTTGCACGGCAACCGCACCTACATCTTGCAAGACGAAAACGGCCAAATCACTGAGACGCACAGCGTCAGCGCTGGCTTGGACTACCCAGGCGTGGGCCCCGAGCACGCGTTCCTCAAAGACATTGGCCGCGCCGAGTATGTGGGCATCACCGACAAAGAAGCGCTGGAAGCCTTCCACTACCTGTGCCGCACCGAGGGCATCATCCCCGCGCTGGAATCAAGCCATGCCATCGCCTACGCCATGAAGCTGGCAAAGACCATGAAGCCCGAGCAGTCCATCTTGGTCAACCTCTCGGGCCGTGGCGACAAAGACATTGGCACTGTGGCCGACCTGAGCAACGCAGACTTCTTCTGCCGCCCCAGTTGCCAAGGCCAATCGGTCAAAGGTGGCCCAACAGAACACACCATCAAGGTCACGAAATGAGCCGAATAGACGCCACCCTCGCCGCACTCAAAGCCCAAGGCCGTAAAGCCCTGATTCCCTATGTGATGGCGGGCTTCCCACAGGCCGACATCACGCCCGCGCTCATGCACGGCATGGTTGATGCAGGCGCTGACATCATCGAACTGGGCGTTCCGTTTAGCGACCCCATGGCCGACGGCGCGGTGATTCAAAAAGCCGGTGAAGCCGCGTTGCGCTTTGGCATTGGCACAGCGCAGGTGCTGGAGATGGTGCGCGAGTTCCGCAAGACCGACAACACCACCCCCGTGGTGCTGATGGGCTATGCCAACCCCGTGGAGTGCTACAACCTCAAGCATGGGCCACACACGTTTGTGAAAGACGCCTCTGTAGCGGGCGTGGACGGCGTGCTGATCGTGGACTATCCGCCCGAGGAGTGCGAAGAGTTTGCTGCCGCCCTGCGCGCGCACCACATGGACCTGATCTTCTTGCTCGCGCCCACCAGCACCGCCAAACGCATGGACCAAGTGGCCCGCGTGGCCAGCGGCTATGTGTATTACGTCTCGCTCAAAGGCGTGACCGGCGCTGGTAACCTCGACACCGACGCTGTGGAAGCCATGCTGCCGCGCATCCGCCAGCATGTGCACATCCCCGTGGGTGTGGGCTTTGGCATCCGCGACGCCGCCACCGCCGCCGCCGTGGGCCGCGTGGCCGACGCCGTGGTGATTGGCAGCCGCATCATCCAACTGCTCGAAGCCGCACCAGCAGGCCAAGAAGTGGCCGCTGCACACGCATTTTTGACAGGAATTCGCGAAGCGCTGGACGCTTAAGGCGGCCCCTGCACCACCCGCTAAAATGAAGCCTAAACAAGAACTGACGAAGGACTGACCATGAGTTGGCTTGAAAAACTACTGCCCCCAAAAATCCTGCACACCGACCCCTCGGACCGCCGTAGCGTGCCCGAAGGCGTGTGGGTGAAATGCCCCAGCTGTGAGACCGTGCTCTACAAGAGCGACCTGCAAGCCAACAACAACGTTTGCCCTACCTGCAGCCACCACCACCGCATGGGTGCCCGTGCTCGCTTGGACATGTTCCTTGACGCAGAAGGCCGCTACGAAATCGGCCAAGAAGTGTTGCCAGTAGACGCCTTGAAATTCAAAGACAGCCGCAAATACCCAGAACGCCTCAAAGAAGCCATGCAAAACACCGGCGAAACAGACGCCTTGGTGGTCATGGGCGGTGCGGTGCACAACATCAACGTAGTGGTGGCCTGCTTTGAATTCGACTTCATGGGCGGCTCGATGGGCTCGGTCGTTGGCGAGCGCTTTGTGCGCGGCGTACACACCGCCATGGAACAAAAAGTGCCCTTCATCTGCTTCACCGCCACCGGTGGCGCGCGCATGCAAGAGGGCTTGCTCTCGCTCATGCAAATGGCCAAAACCAACGCCTCGCTCACACGCTTGGCCAAAAAAGGCTTGCCCTACATCGCCGTGCTGACCGACCCCACCATGGGCGGCGTGTCTGCCGGCTTTGCGTTTGTGGGTGACGTCGTCATCGCCGAACCCAACGCCTTGATCGGCTTTGCCGGCCCACGCGTGATTGAAAGCACCGTGCGCGTGACCTTGCCAGCAGGCTTCCAACGCGCCGAGTTCTTGCAAGAAAAAGGCGCCGTTGACATGATCTGCGACCGCCGCGAACTGCGCAAAACCATCGCCAACACACTGGCCATGTTGCAGCGCCAGCCGGCGGATGCAGTGGCTTAAGCTCGCTCAGCCCGCTTCAAGAAAGGCCCTTCTGGGCCTTTCTTGTTTTCGGAAAAGCGCATGTCACCGTCCACTTAAAATACACGGTTTGCTGCCTTTCACTTTTGGGCAGCCCTTTCCCCACATAAGCCTCTTTAGATGTCTACCAACAACACCCCAGCCACGCCAGAAGCCGCTCCCGTCGACGAAAACCAACTCATGGCCGAGCGCCGCGAGAAGCTCAAGGTCATGCGCGCGCGTCAGGCTGCGGGCCAAGGCGTGGCCTTCCCCAACGATTTCAAGCCCGCGCACCACGCTGCCACTTTGCACGAGCTGCATGGCGACAAGACCGCCGAGGTGTTGACCGAAGAAGGCCAGTTCACCAAAGTGGCGGGCCGCATGATGCTCAAGCGCGTGATGGGCAAGGCCAGCTTTGCCACGTTGCAAGACAGCACAGGCCGCATTCAGATTTACGTGACCCGCGATGACGTGAGCGAAGATCTCTACGCCGACTTCAAGCACTGGGACTTAGGCGACATCGTGGCTTGCGAAGGCAAGTTGTTCAAAACCCGCACAGGCGAGTTGTCGATCCACGCCACCAGCATCCGCATGCTGACCAAGAGCCTGCGGCCCATGCCCGACAAGTTCCACGGCGTGGCTGACCAAGAGATCAAATACCGCCAACGCTACGTCGATTTGATGACGGACGAGACCGCTCGCAAGCGCTTTGTGGCGCGCAGCAAAGCGGTCAGCGGTATTCGCGACTTCATGGTGCAACACAACTTCCTCGAAGTTGAAACGCCCATGCTGCACCCCATCCCAGGCGGCGCGAACGCCAAACCTTTCACCACGCACCACAACGCGCTGGACCAAGAAATGTTCTTGCGCATTGCGCCAGAGTTGTACTTGAAGCGCTTGATCGTGGGTGGCTTTGAGCGCGTGTTTGAGATCAACCGCAACTTCCGCAACGAAGGCATCTCGGTGCGTCACAACCCCGAGTTCACCATGATGGAGTTCTACGCCGCGTATTGGAACTACCAAGACCTGATGACCTTCACCGAAGAACTGGTGCGCGACGCTGCCATGAAGGCGGCCGACACTCTGCTACTGACCTACGGCGGCAAGCCGGTGGATCTGAGCCAACCGTTTGAGCGCTTGACCATCCGCGAAGCTATCTTGAAGCACACCGAAGCGGGCGACAACGTCGACAACACGGCATGGCTGATCGAGGCTTTGAAGAAGCTCGGTTTCAAAGAAGAGAAAGACAATCTCAGCACACGCAGCTTGGCCAGCTTGCAAGTGATGTACTTTGAAGAGACCGTGGAAGACAAGCTGTGGCAGCCCACCTTTATCTGCGAGCACCCAGTTGAGATTTCACCCTTGGCCCGCGCCAGCGACACCAACCCTGAGGTGACCGAGCGCTTTGAGCTCTACATCACAGGCCGCGAGTTTGGCAACGGCTTTAGTGAGTTGAACGACGCTGAGACCCAAGCCGCACGCTTTCACGCCCAAGTGGCGGCCAAGGACAGTGGCGACGACGAAGCCATGTTCTACGACCACGACTTTGTGCGCGCCCTCGAATACGGCATGCCCCCCACGGGCGGCTGCGGCATTGGCATTGACCGCTTGATGATGCTGCTGACCGACAGCCCCAGCATCCGCGACGTCATCTTGTTTCCTGCCTTGCGTCACCAAGGCTGAGGGCGAAGCAAGAGCGGCACAGCGGGCTTAGAAAAAGCGGCTGTAGGCCGCAACGCCCAAACCTGCAAAGGTCAGCGCCAAGACGGCCAGCAACAGACGGAGGGTTTGGCGCATCCCGCTCACCGCAGACACCAAACCCGCATTTTGTTCGGCCAACTCAGCCACAGTTTGGGTGAGTTGGGTTTGCCGTTGCTGCAGTTCGTCGATCTGCAGTTGGGCTGCAAGCAAGCGGTTTTTTAGCTCGCCGAGGCTGGGTACGTCGTCCGCATGGGCGTTGGGTGTGGCCATGGGCTGCGGAGCGGCGTCAGCACGCTTGCGGTCCATCAAGCTGCGGGCTTTTTCGAGCACCGTGGGCGCGTGGGACAGCACATCCCCCCAGGGGATGACTTTGAGTGCGGAGAGCCAAGGTATTGCCATGTTTACTGAGGCTGAAAGCCGCTGTTCTTGATGAGCTTGGTCCACACTTGCGTGTAGGCACGTTCGCGTTGTTCGAGCTGGTGTGAGTTCATGTAGCCCACGGTCAGCCCCATTTTGGTGAGCTGTTCGTTCACATCGGGCATGGCCAGCACTTTGGACAAGGCCAAACCAAAATGATTGATGGTGGCTTGGGGTGTGGCGGCAGGGGCGAAGATGCCGTAATAAGGCATGTCATCTAGGCCGCTCAAGCCCAGTTCAGAAAAGGTGGGCACATCGGGCAAGGCGGCTTGACGCTTTGAACCCAGCACCGCCACCACGCGCACTTTGCCGGCTTTGTGGTTTTCCATGAAGTCGGGCACCGAGCCCACGCCTGCTGCGATTTGGTTGCCCAGCATATCGGCCATCATGGGGGCGCTGCCACGGTAGGGGGCAGACACCAAATCGAGCTTGAACTTGTCGCCCACCACCTTCACCAAGAACTCTGGCGTCGATGCAGGCGCTGGAATACCCACCGCGCCCTTGCTGCCCTGCGCTTTGACCCACGTCACGTATTCGGTGAACGACTTGGCGGGTGTGCCACCTGACACGGCATAGGCGTTCACAAACGTCGCAAAGCCAGCCACAGGGGCAAAGTCACGGGCGGGGTCGTAGCCTGGGTTCTTGACCACCAAAGGCAAGATGGAGATGGTGTGGTCGTGCGAGAGGAACAACACAGTGCCATCGGCAGGTGCAACCTTCAGTGCTTGTGCTGCCAGTTGGCCGCCTGCACCAGGTTTGTTATCCACCACCACGGGTGTACCCAACTCGTCTTTGAGTTTTTCAGCCAAGATGCGGGCCACCGCGTCCGTGCCACCGCCGGGGGGGAAGCCCACCATCAGCTTGATGGTTTTGGTGCTTTGCGCCGCGGCAAATCCACAACTCAAAGCCAAAGCTAAAACGGTAAAGTGACGACGTGCAGACAACATGGCTGACTCCAAACGAAGAGGCTTAAGGTTGAGTTGAATTGGCGAGGGGGGGCTCACCATCCGGATTTTGCATGTGATCGGGGTCCAGTTCTGGATTCTCACCAAACTCACCCTCAGGCGAACCTTTACGGGTTTCGCGTTCGCGCAATTTATCTTCTTTCTTCTTTTTCTTGGCCAGCTCGCGTTGACGTTTTTCGTAGTTGTAATTGGGGGTTGCCATATGAGCTTTCGTGAAGAGTAAAAGACGTGCAGTTGCTTAAGGCAGCAGGTCCAAAGCCCGCACATAGGCGGGGTGGGTCATCAGCGCATCCCAAGCTAGCGCCGCAGTTTTTGGCAGCAGTGCGCGACGACGTTGTTCGCTCGCTTCACTGGCATGCCATTGGTTTTTAACAAGATGCTCTGTCAAGCCAGCGAGCATTGCATCCAGCCCGTGGCCATCGCCAATGCTTTGATTACACAACAAAATCAAATCGCAACCTGCGTTCAGCGCAGCCACGCCCGCCTCGGCAAAGCTGACCGAGCGACCTTCGATGCAACGGGCACCTTCCATCGACAAGTCATCGCTGAAGATGGCGCCGTTGAAATGCAATTGGCCGCGCAAGATGTCTTGCAACCAGCGTGGCGAAAAACCGGCAGGCAACGCATCGACCTTGGGGTAGATGACGTGTGCAGGCATCACGCTGGTGAGGGTGGTGGTGAGCCATTGGTAAGGCAAGGCGCAGTCGCCCATAATGGCCTTGAGGCTGCGCTTGTCGACGGGAATGGCCACATGCGAATCGGCCTTCACAAAACCGTGGCCTGGGAAGTGTTTGCCACAGTTGGCCATGTCCGCCAGCAGCAAGCCATGCATGACGCTCTTGGCCAGCGTGGTGGCCACACGCGGGTCGCGGTGGAACGATCGGTCACCAATGACACCGCTCTCGCCGTGGTCAAGGTCAAGCACGGGGGTGAAGCTGAAGTCCACGCCGCAGGCGCGTAGCTCGCTGGCCAGCACATAGCCGCAGGCAGTGGCGGCATCCATCGCCGCCATCGCGCCGCTGCCGGGCTGACCTTTTTTGTCCTTCATCCACAGCTCGCCCAAGGCGCGCATAGGTGGGATGTGGGTGAAACCATCGTTGCGAAAACGCTGCACGCGTCCGCCTTCATGGTCCACACAAATCAGTAAGTCTGGGCGCACGGCCTTGATGTCGGCGCACAGCTGAGTGATCTGTTGGCGGCTGACCCAGTTTCGGCCAAACAAAATGACGCCACCTGTGAGCGGGTGCTTCAAGCGTTTTCGGTCTGCCGCAGTGAGCTGGGTGCCAGCGATGTCAAGAATGAGGGGGGCGTGGTGAGACATAAATCGAATGTTCTTAGGCGGTGTGTGTTTCAACCACCACGTAGCTGGTGGCGTAGTCGGACTCGTCGCTCACGCTGACGTGGGCACTCAGGCCTTTGGCTTCAAACCATTCTTTGAGCACGCCATGCAGCACGATGGTGGGCTGGCCGCTGGGCAGCTTGGCCACTTCGCACAAGCGCCACGTCATGGGCATGCGCATACCTAAGCCAATGGCTTTGCTAAAAGCTTCTTTGGCCGAAAACCGCGTGGCAACATAGCGCACGCCGCGTTCGGGCCAACGCTCACAGCGGGCTCGGTAGGTGTTGAGTTCGTTGTCGCTCAGTACTTTTTGTGCAAAGCGTTCGCCGTGCTTGTCCAAAGACGCACGGATACGGCGAATGTCGCAAATGTCTGTGCCGATGCCGTAAATCATTCGTCGCCTCAAGCCTGCGGCATGCACGCGTTGTACGCGCGAACAGTTTCTGTGTAGCCAATCTCTAGCGCATCGGCAATGAGTGCGTGGCCAATGGAGACCTCTTGCACACCGGGCACGGTGGTGAGGAAGGTGTGCAGGTTGTCGCGGTTTAAGTCGTGACCCGCATTAATGCCCAGGCCCACAGCCAAAGCTGCTTCGGCGGTGGCTTTGAAGGCGGCCAACACCTCGGTTTGTTTGGGTGTGCCGTAGGCCGAGGCATAGCGCTCGGTGTAGAGCTCTACGCGGTCGGCGCCTACGGCCTTGACGGCAGTCATTACATCCACTGCTGCCATTGCGTCGGGTGATGGGTCCATGAACAGGCTCACGCGCACGCCCAAGGCTTTGGCTTCGGCGATCAGGGGTTTCAAGCGCTCGGCGTCTTGCGGGAAACTCCAGCCGTGGTCGCTGGTGAACTGGCCTTCGCCGTCAGGCACAAACGTCACTTGATGGGGGCGCACTTGGCGCACAAAGTCCATCAGGTTGTGAAACGGGTTGCCTTCGATATTGAACTCGCAGTCGGGCCAGGCTTTGAGCAAAGCGGCCAGATCGAACACGTCGTCGCTGCGAATATGGCGGGCATCGGGGCGTGGGTGAACGGTGATGCCGGCTGCGCCTGCTTCAAGACACAGCGTGGCGGCACGGGTGACGCTGGGAATACCCAAATGGCGGGTGTTGCGCACCAAGGCCACTTTGTTGAGGTTGACCGACAAGGCGGTTTTTGTGTGTTTGGACATTGCGTAAATCAAAGAGATTGCAGGTCGATCATCATCTGCCGAGTGCGCAGTGTTTGGACCCCGCAATGGTAGTGCAGCAAGGCCCTTAGCTGCCCCTGCAAGGCGTTGCGTTGCTCGGCGGGTAGCTCCGCACACAAACGCAGTGTGGCGGTGAAGGGCGTGTCTGTGGTGAGGCTGTCGTGCAGTTGCAGCCAAACGCTGCCTGCGAGGCCTGCACGGTCTTGGGCGTTGTGCGCACGCAAGCCGCCTTCGGCCACCAACAGATACAGCGCATCAGGCTGCAAGGGTGCGAGCGTGAGGGTTTGGGTGTTGAGCTCTGGCAAGAAACCAATGTCGCGTAACAGCAGCAGTTCAAAGGCGCGTAGCGCAGGCGCGATCGTGCCTTCGTGGCCCGAGGCCAGCACCTGCACCACTTGGCGGTACAGGTCAAACAAACTGGGGTGTGGGTCGTCACGCGCCAGCAAGCGCAGCAACAACTCGTTGATGTAGTAGCCCGACAACAAGGCCTCGCCCATGGGCATGATGTGACCGCCCACCCACTCTGCGCCTTTGAGCGTACGTATCTCGGCATCGCCCGAATAGCTGACGGACAGCGGCTGCAAGGGCAGCAACACGGGGCGAAAGTTGGAGCTGGGTTTTTTGGCGCCTTTGGCCACCAAAGCCACCCGACCAAAGTGGCGGGTGAAAGTTTCCAAAATCAAACTGGACTCGCTCCAGTCGTAGCGGTGCACCACGAACGCAGGCTCGTCATGGATGCGGGGAATGCCCCGCGACATCGTGAATGTGCTGGGCTTACTCGTAGCCAAAGCTACGCACCCGCGCTGCATCATCGGCCCAACCCGAACGCACTTTGACCCACAGCTCTAGGAACACTTTGGCGTCATAGAGTTTTTCTAGCTCGGTGCGTGCTTCCATGCCCATGCGCTTCAAGCGCTCGCCTTTGTCGCCAATGACCATGGCTTTGTGGCCATCGCGCTCGACCACGATGGTGGCGGCAATGCGCACCAACCGTTTGACGCCTTTGGTCTTGCCCTTTTCTTCTTCGAATTTGTCGATGATGACGGTCGAGGTGTAGGGCAATTCGTCGCCGGTCAAGCGAAAGAGTTTTTCGCGCACCATCTCGGCGGCCATGAACTTTTCGCTTCGGTCGGTCAGCTCGTCTGCTGCGTACATCCACGCTTGCTCTGGCAAGTACTTTTCGCAAATGCCCAAGAGGCGTTGCACGTCTTTGTCGTTCTTGGCCGACATAGGAACGATCTCAGCAAAGGGGTGACGTTCTTGCATCGCTTGGAGCCAAAGCATGATGTCGGCGCGGTTCTTCATCGTGTCGAGTTTGTTGGCAATCAACAGTGTAGGAATGCCTTTGGCCAGCAGCGACAGCACGCGCTCGTCGGCGGGTGTGAAGCTACCAGCTTCGACCACCAACACCACCAAGTCCACATCGCCCACCGCGCCTTGCACGGTTTTGTTGAGCGACTTGTTCAGGGCGTTGCCGTGGATGGTTTGAAAACCAGGCGTGTCCACAAACACAAACTGCGACGCGCCTTCGGTGTGCATGCCCGTGATGCGGTGGCGCGTGGTTTGTGCTTTGCGCGAGGTGATGCTGATTTTTTGACCCACTAAAGCGTTGAGCAAGGTCGACTTGCCCACGTTGGGTTTGCCAACAATCGCGATCAGGCCGCAGCGCTGGTCTGCGGGGGCGACCGCCGCTTGGCTGGCGACGACACGATTGCCTTTGCTGGCAGCCAACATGGCATCGATGTCTTGCTGGCTTTGCGGGTTGTTTGAAGGAGTGGCCGTCATTTGAGCTCTTTGATGATTTCGAGCATGGCTGCTGCGGCGGCTTGCTCTCCTGCGCGGCGTGAGCCGCCAATGCCACGCTCGCAGCGGGCTAGTTCTGGAACTTCACATTCCACATCGAACGTTTGTTTGTGCGCGGCACCTAAAGTACCCACCACACGGTAGATGGGCAGCTTGAACTTGCGTGCTTGCAGCCATTCTTGTAACTCGGTTTTAGCATCTTTGCCAACCGCTTGCATCTCAGGGTTAACCTCCACCTTGGCAAAGATGCGCTGTACCAGTGCATCCGCCGCGATGTAGCCTGCGTCGAGGTACACAGCGCCCAACACGGCTTCCAAAGCATCGGCCAAGATGGATGGACGTTTTTGCCCACCTGAATTCATCTCGCCCTCACCCAACCGCAAGATGCCAGACAAGCCCATCTCTACGGCCAAGTGGTGCAGTGTGTCTTGTTTGACCAAGTTTGCGCGCACGCGCGAAAGGTCGCCCTCAGGCAAAGTATTCAGACGTTGGTACAACAAGCTGGCAACCGCCAAGTTAAGTACCGAATCGCCCAAAAACTCTAGGCGTTCATTGTGGTCGGAGCTGAAGCTGCGGTGCGTCAACGCTTGCGTGAGCAACGCAGGGTTTTGAAACGTGTATTCCAAGCGCGCCTGAAGCGTCTCATGAATTTGTTGTTGAGACGGACTCAGACGGGCGGTGCGTACGCTGGATGTCATTGAAATGCGCCGATGCGCGCGAGGTTGCCAAAGTTCATCCAGACAAAGAATGCTTTGCCAACGATGTTTTTCTCTGGCACAAAGCCCCAGTAGCGCGAGTCGAGAGAGTTGTCGCGGTTGTCACCCATCATGAAGTAATGGCCAGCAGGTACTTTGCAGGTCACGCCTTCGACGGTGTAGTGACAGTTTTCTTTGAATGCAAAATCGTCAGCACCTGGGATGAACGAAGGACGGTCTTTGTCATTCAACACGTTGTGCTTGCGCAGGCCGGTCATCTCGGAAGGTTTGGTGCCTAAAGGCATCTGCTCTTCGAACTGCGTGATGTAGCGCAGACTGTCTTGCTCAAAGAAATCAGCGCGCGGGTCTTTGCTGACCGCTTGGCCATTGATGGTGAGTTGCTTATTCAAATACGCAATGTCGTCACCCGGGACGCCGACCACACGCTTGATGTAGTCAAGGCTTGGCTTGGGTGGGTAACGGAACACCATCACGTCGCCGCGCTGCACGGGGTTGCCCTCGGTCAGCTTGAGGTTGATCACGGGCAAACGCACGCCGTAGTGAAACTTGTTCACCAAAATTAAGTCGCCGACCCAGAGGGTTGGAATCATCGAACCCGATGGGATCTTGAAGGGCTCAAACAGAAATGAGCGCAACACGAACACCACGGCGATGACAGGGAATAAACCGGCGGTCCAGTCCAGCCACCAAGGTTGCATGTACAGACGCTCTTTGGCGGCTGTCACGTTCACATCGGTTTGGGTGATGCCCTGCTTGTTCAGCTCTGCCGTGCGCATGTCGGCCTTGGCCTGCAAGCGATCCGCTGCTGCTTTGCGCTGAGGCAAGAAATAGAACTGCTCGGCCAACCAGTAAATACCAGTCACCACAGTTGCCATGAACATGAGCAAGGCAAAGTTGCCTTCGATCATGCCTACGTACCAAAACCCAGCGTAGCCCACAAAGGCTGCCAGTACGAATGCGGTCAATGTAGCCATCAATCCTCCACCTGCAAAATGGCCAAGAAGGCTTCTTGCGGAACTTCCACCGAACCAATTTGCTTCATGCGTTTCTTACCTGCTTTTTGTTTTTCAAGCAGCTTGCGTTTGCGACTGATGTCGCCCCCGTAGCATTTTGCCAGCACGTTCTTGCGCAACGCTTTGATGCTCTCGCGCGCAATGATGTTGGAGCCAATGGCGGCTTGAATAGCCACGTCAAACATTTGACGGCTAATGATTTCTCGCATCTTCGCCACCACAGCGCGGCCACGGTACAGAGACTGCGAGCGGTGCACGATGATGGACAAGGCATCCACCTTCTCACCGTTGAGCAAGATGTCGACCTTCACCACATCTGCAGCGCGGAATTCTTTGAACTCATAGTCCATGGACGCGTAACCGCGTGAGACAGATTTGAGCTTGTCAAAGAAGTCGAGCACGATTTCGCCCAAGGGCATTTCGTACGTGAGCATCACTTGACGACCGTGGTACGCCATGTTCAGTTGCACGCCGCGCTTTTGGTTGGCCAACGTCATCACGGGGCCGACGTAGTCTTGCGGCATATACAGGTGCACGGTCACGATGGGTTCACGTATTTCGTGCAGCTTGCCTTGATCGGGCATCTTGGATGGGTTTTCCACCATCACCACTTCATCGCCAGGCATGACGACTTGGTAGACCACGCTAGGGGCTGTGGTGATCAGGTCTTGGTCAAACTCGCGTTCCAGTCGCTCTTGCACGATTTCCATATGCAACAAGCCGAGGAAGCCGCATCGAAAACCAAAGCCCAAGGCTTGGGATACTTCGGGCTCGTATTGCAACGAGGCGTCGTTTAGTTTGAGCTTTTCGAGCGCGTCACGCAGGCTGTCGTATTGGTTGGCTTCGGTGGGGTACAGGCCCGCGAACACTTGCGGTTGAATTTCTTTAAAACCTGGCAAAGCTTGCTCAGCAGGTCCCAAGTTGTTAGGTAACTTCTTTTCCAAAGTGATGGTGTCACCCACCTTGGCCGCTTGCAACTCTTTGATACCCGCAATGATGTAGCCCACTTGGCCGGCTTCGAGCGATTGACGCACCTCATTGGCAGGGGTAAACACGCCCAAGTTATCAGCGTTGTAGACAGTGTTGGTCGCCATCATCTTGAAGCGCTCACCCTTGCCAAGGCGACCATCCACCACACGCACGAGCATGACGACACCGACATAGGTGTCAAACCAGCTGTCCACAATCATGGCGCGCAATGGCGCATTGGGGTTGCCTTTGGGCGGTGGGATTTTGGCGACGACGGCTTCTAAGATCTCATCGATGCCCATCCCCGTTTTGGCAGAGCATGGGATCGCGTCCGTCGCATCAATGCCAATGACGTCTTCCACTTCCGCTTTCGCGTTCTCTGGATCCGCATTGGGCAAATCCATTTTGTTGAGCACAGGAATCACTTCGACACCGAGGTCGAGTGCGGTGTAACAGTTGGCCACGGTTTGAGCTTCAACACCTTGACTCGCATCGACGACGAGCAACGCACCTTCACACGCCGAGAGTGAACGCGAGACTTCATAAGAGAAGTCAACGTGACCCGGTGTGTCGATCAAATTTAGGTTGTAGATCTGACCGTCTTGGGCTTTGTATTGCAGCGCAGCCGTCTGCGCTTTAATAGTTATCCCACGTTCTTTTTCGATATCCATCGAGTCGAGAACTTGAGCTTGCATGTCACGCTCTTCAAGTCCTCCGCAACGCTGAATCAAACGATCTGCAAGCGTAGATTTGCCGTGATCGATGTGGGCAATGATTGAAAAGTTTCTGATGTTGTTCATCAACGGGGGCACTTAAGTGATTGAATTCAAAGGGACTAGCGCATGAAAAAAGGGCGCGTCATTTGCTGACGCGCCCAGAACCAACAAGCAATGGCAACTGCATAAGGTTGGGAGTTCATTGTAGGCAAAAACCCCGAATTGCACAGCGATCTAAGCACGACCGAGGCCTCGTTGCAGGTTCGCAACATGAATCTATCCACAACTTATCAACATTTTGACCAAGGGGTTTTGGGATAACTTGTGGGCGATCTGTGGATCACCTGTGGAGTCATTCAACCAATCCCGTATTGTGAAGTTTTAGGCTTGCGATATATCGCAAAAACGCATTCAGCCCCCCAATTCTATACAAAAAGGGCTTGAACACTTTTTTTAAGTTAGTTTGCGCTCACTCAAAAACAATTTATAGAGTCTCAAAATTATTTTGATAAGCACTGTATTCCCGATTCAAGCCAAGGGATTTAGCGCACAGGCCGAATAACGGTGTATTGCGCCCACTCTCCTCGACGTATCAATAAGTTCACAGGCTTGCTGCGGTCGAGCTTAGCAATCAATGCATCCAGCGTCTGCACGTTGGGTGTTTCCGTGTTGGCGAGCGCCAAGATAACGTCACCCTCTTGGATGCCTGCACGCACAGCGGGTTCAGCCACAGCATCCACACGCACACCGCCGCGCAGTTTGAGCTCTTTCTTCTGCGCATCCGAGAGTTCACTGACAGTCAAGCCCAACACCTTGGTGGCCGCATCCGTGGTGGGCTTTTCAACGGCTGCTTTCTTCACAGGTTTTTCCGCTTCAAACTCACCCACCGTGATGTGCATGTCTTTCAAGCTCCCACGTCGCCACACTTGAATGGCACTGCGTGTGCCCGGCTTGGTGTTGCCCACCATCCGAGGTAAGTCACTCGACTTGTCGATCGCCTTGCCTTCGAACTTCAAAATGATGTCACCGGGTTCGAGACCCGCCTTTTCAGCCGGTGAGCCTTGCTCGACGCCGCGAACCAACGCCCCTTGGGCTTTCGACAACCCCAGTGATTCGGCGACTTCTTTGCTCACTTGATCAATCTGCACACCCAAGCGACCGCGCTGTACTTTGCCAGTTGCACGCAGCTGCTCGCTCACGCGCACTGCTTCGTCAATCGGGATCGCGAATGAGATGCCCATGAACCCCCCCGAGCGGGAGTAAATTTGGCTGTTAATGCCCACCACTTCGCCGCGCATGTTGATGAGTGGCCCCCCTGAGTTGCCAGGATTGATGGCCACATCGGTCTGAATGAATGACAAATAGTCGCCCGTGTCGCGTTGCTTTGCACTCACGATGCCTGCTGTGACGGTGTTATCCAAACCAAAAGGTGAGCCAATGGCCATGACCCACTCACCGACCTTGAGGCGACTCACCTCGCCAATCTTCACTGCCGGTAGACCTGTGGCTTCGATCTTCACCACCGCCACGTCCGTGCGCTTGTCTAATCCCACGATACGCGCTTTGAATTCACGTTTGTCGGGCAAGGTGACTAGCACTTGGTCTGCCCCTTCCACCACGTGGGCGTTGGTCATCACATAGCCATCTGGCGACAAAATGAAGCCTGAGCCAACACCTTTGGGCTGCGCCTCATCTGGTTGCGGCTGAGCTCGGTTAGGACGCTGCTGGCGTGGCGCATTGGGGTTGTTCGGTGTAGGCATGGGTACGCCAAAGAAACGACGGAAGAATTCTTGCATTTCCGCATCAGGTTCGCCGCCTTGCGCATCTCGGGGCACGGCCTTTTCGAGCGTGCGGATATTCACCACCGAAGGGCCCACCTGCTCCACCAACTCGGTGAAGTCTGGCAAGCCACGTACGCCTTGCGCGATGGCCGAGGACGTCAGTGCAACGCTCAGGCCACTCGCCCAGAGTGAGGCGCACAACATGCCCGTAAAGAGAGAACGATTTAATACCGAATGGCGCGCCATGTGTGTTTCCTTCAATGCATATCTGCGCGCTGATACACAGCGCGACGTAAATCTTGCCAACGGGTGCTTGACTGCTCGGCCCCTAGCCACAACCAAGCAGATTTTCCGTGCAGTGTGTCAGATGCGGGTTGCCAGCGCAAAAGCAAGGTTTTTTGCAAATCCAAGATGGGTTGAATCTCACCCAGCGCGTCCTCTTGAGCGCAAGCTTGGTCGTGCCAGCACCACACTTGGCCATCCCAAGTCAATGTGCCCGTTTGATTGAGCGCGCGAGCGCCCATGATCGAAGCACACCCCGTCGCAACGACTGCCGCAGCCCAAACCCAATGCATGGATTGATGTAAGGCCCAAACGAATAACACCGCTGACGTGCACACCACAAAGATGACGTAAAGACAACGCTGAAAAGCACAACGCCCCACCGGATATGAAACCGATGGGGCGTTGTGCATGGCGATCGCCTTAGATGCGTTTGAAAACTAACGCGCCGTTGGTGCCACCGAAACCGAAGTTGTTTTTGAGCGCAACATCAATCTTCATGTCACGCGCAATGTTCGCGCAGTAGTCCAAGTCACACGCTGGGTCTTGGTTGAAGATGTTGATGGTGGGTGGGCTCTTTTGGTGATGGATAGCCAACACAGTGAACACGCTCTCAATACCGCCTGCACCGCCCAACAAATGGCCCGTCATGGACTTGGTGGAGTTGACCACGGTCTTCTTGGCGTGATCACCCAGCGCCGCTTTGATGGCATTGGTTTCGTTGATGTCGCCTAACGGGGTCGATGTGCCGTGCGCGTTCAAGTAATCCACCTGATCGGCATTGACACCCGCGTTGCGCAAGGCACTGATCATGGCGCGGCGTGGGCCGTCCATGTTGGGCGCAGTCATGTGACCCGCGTCTGCACTCAGACCGTAGCCACCCAACTCCGCATAAATTTTGGCACCGCGTGCTTTGGCGTGTTCGTACTCTTCGAGCACCAAGACACCTGCGCCTTCACCCAAAACAAACCCATCACGATCGCGGTCCCAAGGACGCGACGCGGTAGCAGGGTCGTCATTGCGGGTGGACAGTGCGCGCATGGAAGCAAAGCCCCCGACGCCCAATGGGGACATACAGCACTCAGAACCGCCAGCAATCATCACGTCGGCATCGCCGTACTCAATGTGACGACCGGCTTCGCCGATGCTGTGCAAGCCCGTTGTACAGGCTGTGACCACTGCAAAATTCGGGCCTTTGAAGCCAAAACGCATGGACACATGACCAGAAATCATGTTGATGATGGACGCTGGCACGAAGAAAGGCGAAATGCGACGTGGGCCTTTGGCCAACAGCTCGCTGTGCATATCTTCGATCAGCGGCAAACCGCCAATACCAGAGCCGATCACGACCCCGATACGGGTCGCTTCCTCTTCGCTCAAGGCTTCGCCAGTGGCTAAGCCCGAGTCTTGTACCGCTTGCATCGCAGCCGCTATGCCGTAATGAATGAACTTGTCCATGGCTCTCGCGTCTTTCGGCGAGATGTATTGGTCAAGGTCTAGATCTTTTACTTCCCCAGCAAAGTGGCAATTGATAGCGGAGGCATCAAAACGAGTGATGTTCGCAATGCCAGACTTACCAGCTAAAAGATTGGCCCAAGCGTCAGCCACCGTGTTACCCACGGGGCTGATACAACCTAGACCGGTCACGACGACGCGACGACGGCTCATGCGGTGGTTCCTAGTAGTTAGGCTTTTTTGTGGGTCAACGCGTAATCGATCGCGTTTTGCACAGTGTTGATTTTCTCGGCATCTTCGTCTGGGATTTCAATACCAAACTCATCTTCCAATGCCATCACCAATTCCACGGTATCTAAGGAGTCGGCACCCAAATCAGCCACGAAGGCCTTTTCGTTAGTAACTTGAGACTCTTCAACGCCGAGTTGTTCGGCAATGATTTTTTTGACACGTGTTTCGATATCGCTCATGGATTCCCTCTAAGGGTTGTGAATAAGACCGTAATTTTAACCGGACGGCCCGACCGTTTTAATTCTGTTTTGATTCTTTTGCTATTCAGGCCTTAAGCCATGAACATTCCACCGTTGACATGCAGCTCTTGGCCCGTCACATAACTGGCGTTTGCGCCAGCCAAATAGGCCACGGCGTGGGCTATGTCAGCGGGTTTGCCTAGGTGTCCCAACGGAATCTGACCCAACAACGCTTTTTGTTGCTCTTCTGGCAACGACGCTGTCATGTCAGTCTCAATAAAACCAGGTGCCACGCAATTGACCGTGATGCCACGGCTGCCCAATTCACGGGCCAACGCACGGGTCATGCCCGCCACACCGGCTTTCGCTGCCGCGTAGTTGGCTTGGCCTGCATTGCCTGACGCACCGACCACACTGGTGATGCTGATGATGCGACCATAACGCTGCTTCATCATGGGGCGCATCACAGCGCGGGACATGCGAAACACTGCTTTGAGGTTGGTGTCGAGCACGGCATCCCAATCGTCATCCTTCATGCGCATCGCCAAGGTGTCGCGAGTGATGCCCGCGTTGTTCACCAACACATGCAACGCGCCGTGTTCTTTGATGATTTGCTCCATCAAGGCGTCAATCGCAGCAACGTCGTTCACATTCAGGTTCGCACCACGACAGCCGGCGTGGGCAGACAGGGCTTGGGTAATTTTGGTAGCGCCATCATCCGACGTCGCCGTACCAATCACCAAATAGCCTTGCTGTGCCAACTCTTGGGCAATGGCTGCGCCAATGCCACGCGAAGCGCCCGTGACCAAGGCTATGTGTTGTTTTTTATCGCTCATATGTTGTTCTCTCTTCGATTAGGCCAATGCGATTTGAACTTCAGCCAAGGTGGCCGGGTCAAACAAAGGCAGGCCTGTCATATCTGCATCAATGCGCTTGACCATACCGGCCAGCACCTTGCCTGGGCCGCATTCGACTAAGGTGGTCACGCCGCGAGCCTTGATGGCGGCGACGCACTCGACCCAACGTACGGGGCCAAAGGCTTGGCGGTAGAGCGCATCACGGACACGATCGGCGTCTGTCTCGACAGACACATCAATGTTGTTCACCACAGGGATTTGTGCTTCGGCAAAGTGTGTAGCAGCGAGCTTTTCTTTCAAACGCTCAGCCGCTGGCTTCATCAAACTAGAGTGAAACGGAGCAGACACAGGCAGAGACAGGGCGCGCTTGGCGCCGTTTGCCTTGAGCACTTCACAGGCTTTTTCCACAGCTGCTTTGCTGCCCGCGATCACGGTTTGACCCGGATCGTTGAAGTTGACGGCTTCGACCACCTCAGCAGAACCAGCGCCATAGGTGGCTTGCACTTCAGCGCATCCTGCGATCACTTGAGCGGCAGTCATACCCAGAATAGCGGCCATTGCGCCGGTACCCACCGGCACGGCCTCTTGCATAGCTTGGGCACGAAAACGCACCAAAGGCGCAGCTTGAGCCAGCGTCAACACGCCAGAAGCCACCAAGGCGGAGTATTCACCCAGCGAGTGACCCGCCACCACACTAGGCAATGCGCCACCTTCAGCCAACCACACACGATAAGCAGCTACAGCGGCTACCAACATGACCGGCTGGGTGTTGGTGGTCAGCGCCAAGGCTTCTTTAGGGCCTTCGTGGATGAGTTTGGCGATGTCTTCGCCCATCGCATCAGAGGCCTCAGCCAAGGTCTGAGCGACCACAGGGTGGTCTCCCCATGCATCGAGCATGCCGACGGATTGAGAACCTTGACCGGGAAATACAAAAGCAAATTGAGTCATAACGTATCGGATAAGTTTGTCACACCAAGTCTTGTGCAGACTTACAACTTGACGAGCACCGCGCCCCAGGTGAAACCGCCGCCCACGCCTTCGAGCATGAGGGTATCGCCCTTCTTCACTTGGCCGGTACGCACTGCATGGTCCAGCGCCAACGGAATAGATGCGGCGGAGGTGTTGCCGTGGTCTTGAACCGTCAAAACCACTTTATCCATAGACAGTTTCAGCTTCTTGGCAGTGCTTTGGATAATGCGGATGTTGGCTTGGTGCGGGACCAACCAATCGATATCGTTTTCGGTGAGACCGGCCTTCTCGAGGACGGTGCGCGCAGCACCTTCGAGCAAGCCAACCGCCAACTTGAACACGGCTTGACCATCCATCTTGAGCACAGGGTCACCCAGAATATTGCCATTTCGCACATGGCCTGGCACGCACAAGATTCCCACATGTTTGCCATCGGCATGGATATCGGTGGCCAAGATGCCTGGCGTCTCCGACGCCTCCAGCACCACAGCGCCTGCGCCGTCACCAAACAACACGCAGGTGGTTCGATCTTGGAAGTCGAGCAAACGCGAGAAGATTTCTGAACCCACCACCAAAGCACGCTTGGCGGAGCCGGCACGAATCATGGCGTCAGCCACAGTCAAGGCGTAAATAAATCCGCTACACACCGCTTGCACATCAAACGCCGGTGCCCCTGCAATACCAGCCGCTGCTGGGTCAAGCTGCGCCAGCTTGTGCTGCAAGATACAGGCAGTCGAAGGGAACACCATGTCTGGGGTGGACGTGGCGACGATGATGAGATCGATATCTTGAGGACGGCAGTCAGCGGCAGCCAAGGCCTGTTTGCAGGCCTCAAAAGCCAAGTCGCTGCAATATGAATCAGGCGCTGCGAAGTGGCGAGCACGGATGCCTGTGCGTTCAACGATCCATTCGTCTGAACTTTCCACACCTTGTGTGGCAAGTTCTGCGACCAAGTCAGCGTTGGTCAACCGGCGGGGTGGGAGGAAACTTCCGGTGCCAGCGATTCTGGAGAAAAGGGTCATTAATCAGGTGGCTCAGGCCGAGGCGTCTACGTGTCCTAGGGCTAGCAATGGAGCCGCATGGGCAATACGAGAACGCACACGTTCGAGCAAGTTATGGTGAGCTGCATCATACGCGCGGTTCAAAGCAGTACCAAAGGCTACATCATCTGCTGAGCCATGGCTTTTAAAAACGATCCCGTTCAGTCCCAACAACGCTGCGCCGTTGTAACGGCGGTGGTCGACCCTATTTTTGAAGTCAGATAAGACAGGATAAGCAAAAATACCCGTTATTTTCGTAAAGATATTGTGTTTAAACGAATTTTTCAGTGTTTCACTGATCTTATGCGCCAAACCTTCGCTAGCTTTCAAGGCCACGTTTCCGACAAAACCGTCACACACGATCAAGTTGACCGTGCCTTGGTAAATATCATTGCCTTCGACGTTGCCATGAAAGTTCAAATCGCCTGATTTAGCAGCAATTCGCAGAAGTTCACCAGTTTTTTTAATGACTTCGTTGCCTTTGATGTCTTCTTCGCCAATGTTGAGCAGCCCCACGGTGGGGCTTTCGATGTTATCGAGCACCGAAACCAAGGCTGAACCCATGACCGCAAATTGCAGCAAATGCTGAGGCGTGCAATCCACATTGGCACCCAAATCGAGCATGGTGGTACCGCCACCTTTGAAGTCAGGCATGCGGCCGGCGATGGCTGGACGATCGATGCCATCAATGGTTTTTAGCACATAACGTGCGATAGCCATCAAAGCCGCCGTGTTGCCAGCAGATACCACCGCTTGGGCAGCACCACTCTTAACCTGCTGGATCGCCACGCGCATGGACGAGTCTTTTTTGCGACGCAGCGCAACCTCAAGAGGATCGTCCATTGCCACCACTTCGGAGGCTGCAACGATCTGAGCACGAGGATGTGAAAAAGAAGACAAAGCCTCTGGCAGGCCGACCAGCAAGAGCTTGGCGTCTGCGTGCGTGTCCAAGAAATGGCGGCAAGCCACTAGCGTGACGCGCGGGCCATGGTCGCCACCCATGCAATCGACAGCAAGCGTGGTCATGCGGATTTCATCTCGTCAAAAAAACAAAAGCCCGGGGCACCTAGAGAGCCACGGGCCAATGAAGAATGAATAAATTAAGCTTCAGACTTGGACTTCAACACTTTGCGACCACGGTAAAAACCGGTGGGGCTGATGTGATGACGCAAGTGAATTTCACCCGTCGTTGGCTCAACGGCTGTGCCGGGAGCTGTCAACGCTGTGTGTGAATTGTGCATGCCGCGCTTGGAAGGAGATTTTTTGTTTTGCTGGACAGCCATGATCGGCTCCTGGACTTAAATGTGGTTAATCATTGGGCCACAAACCAACCTAAGTTAGCGTGACACGAAGCCTGCCATTATAGCCCAACTCCTGGGTTTTTAATCCTTACCTGTTTTGAGTGATGCAAGCACGGCAAACGGGTTGGGCTTGGCCTCCGACAGAATCGCCTCCTCCTCAGGTGAAGTTGGTACTTGCTCACTCAAACATGTCGGATGCATGGGCACCAATGGCAAACTCATCAACAGCTCATCCTCGATCAAAGCCATTAAATCGAAGCTATCCTCCAAGACCAATAGGTCCTCCTCAGACTCGTCGTCTTCGGCCACGGCAGT
>Ga0007794_10000121_pt1 | contig 25200 bp, 20 predicted proteins | sample CryBogmetaGMA5M_FD_60365 | JGI IMG/M metagenome (GOLD analysis project Ga0007794, IMG submission 60365) | Freshwater microbial communities from Crystal Bog, Wisconsin, USA - MA5M | ecosystem: Environmental > Aquatic > Freshwater > Lake | place: Crystal Bog, Wisconsin, USA | collected 2009-07-06
GTTCTACCTTGGGACGCCAAACGTCTCGGGGTCGCCGGATCTGATACCGTATTTTCCATATCAGACGTTGAAAGCAAAAAGTAATCGGCTTGCCGGACCGTGGGTTAAACAACACGTGGTTCCTTTTTCCGCTAAGCCAGGGACTTACTATGCCGATACGGCAAGTCCAGGGCACATAGTGAAACAGGGCGATGAGTACCTGATGTTCTTCAGTGCGTCGATGAAGCGTACGCTCGCCATTGCCCGCACCAAAGATCTCAACGGTCCATGGGCGATTGATCCGCAGCCTATTGTTTTGCCTGAGGAGCAGATCGAGAATTCATCGCTCTACTTCGAGCCATCCATCAAGATGTGGTTTATTTTCACCAACCACATCGGTCTGGAAGGTGGAGAATACACTGACGCGGTCTGGGTATACTGGTCGAAGGACCTGAACGCCTGGGATGCAAAGAACAAGGCTATTGTTCTGGATGGAAAGAACTGCAAATGGAGCCGCAAGTGCATCGGTATGCCGTCGGTCATTAAAGTGGGTGAACGCCTGGCCATATTGTATGATGCGCCGGGAGGCGACAGCAAGAGCCACATGAAACGGGATATCGGGCTTGCCTGGCTCGAGTTGCCGTTATCGCTACCCAAACAATGATTACAGGAGGCCGAATCAGAGGGGTATATCCCCTGGCTTTGCCGTTGTTGATAAATTTCAAGGTTCAAAAGTTGACTCCGTCGAGCGCGGGCGGACATGCGCGGCATTGTCGGTGATGATCTTGACGATCGAATCCTCAAACGTGGATTCGCCTGGCCAGATGTTGAATTGTCCGCCAGGGCTCCATTGCCACATGATCGCCACCGGGACCTTGGCTTGTGAAATGGCGGCAAAGGCATTGGCCACGTAATCCCGCGCTGCCTCGGGCGAGAGTTCCAGTGGCTTCTCTCCGCTTCCGGCGATCGCCACGTCAGAGCGTTCTTCCAGATTCAGGCCCCATCCTTCCAACGCGAACGGCTTGCCGATGGCCAGACATCGCCGCGCCAGAAGGCCTCCGATTTCCTTCGCTTGTCGGTCCGATTAACCGCGGGCACCGGCAGCGGTGTCATCCAAGCAGGTGAAGCCAACACCTCGGCCATACGCCTACCAGGCACCTTCGTTGGGTCCTTTTGCGGTTGGGATGGACGGTCATGGTCATGCCGTCCATGTTACATTCATAGTCGAACGCTTACCATTTCATGGATAAGAAATCGCTTTTCTGGCAATACGGGCACACGCCCGTTAAGCCCCCCCCTGAAACATCGTTTTCAGGGTTGTGCGCATGTATAATTCTGAAGCGAAGGTCAAGATCGGACAGTAAGGAGATCAAACGCCGCACCTGTGTAGCAACACTGTTCACCGGTGAGGAGTCGCTCTTGCGGCTCGTGAGTGCTGTCCTCGCAGAACCCGATGAAGAATGGGCAACTGCCAAAAACTATTTACCCAAGGAGACCAAGTGAGACCCGCCGGTCAAGCTGGCGCATTTACTGAAAAGAAATTGCTTTGCCGGAAACGGGCATGTATTAAGACTATAAAAGCGCATTTACAAGGAACATAATTCCTGCGGGCGATATGCGCCGAGAATGTTCAATCAGGATGGGGCATGATCCCTGCCATCAAGAGGAATGCTCGTCAGGAGATCAAGCTGCACTGGGATACGCCCGGATTGGCGATCCGCATTTATAGGGGGGGGAGAGACGCATTACCGCTAGCAAGAAGATCAATGACCGGCAGGTGGAAGCAGAAGCGGCGGATTTTCAGCGGCATTTCACGTATTAATCATCCCATGAACATGAAACAGCATATCTTCAACGACAGCGACAGCGGACTGAGGGTTAATAACAAATTGGCACATGCGGGAAGAGTTTACGAGATGACGCCGCGCGAACGAATGAAGGCCTTCTTCAACGGTGAACCCGTCGATCGGATTCCGAACGGGTTGGGTGGTTGCGAAACGGCGGGTTTGCACAATATTGCCTATCACAGGCTGAAACGCATGCTCGGCGTTGATGATCCCGGCAATCGTGTTTGCACCTTCATGAACAACGTCATCTTCGAACCATCGGTTCTTGATGCGATGGGAGGCGACATCATTCTTCTCGGCTCACGCATGTGTCCCTCCCGATTCTGGGGCGACGATGCGGCAAAGGAATGGAAGCCTCTGCATCTCTGGGACATCGATCTTCAGGTGGCTAACGACTGGGCGTTCCAACAGGATCCCGATGGCACATGGTGGTGGGGAGACAAAATGTGCCCGCCCGGCGCGTTCTACTTTGATCCGCCCGCCGGTCAGAATGTTGGCAAGGACTTTGCCAGTATTGAAGAACCATCGCCAGACGATTTCAACCCGCCGCACACGCTTCCCGAGAAGTTGGTTGAGCGTTTGGCGCAGGAAGCAAAGTGGCTTCACGACACGACCGATTACTGCATCGCCTGCGGGGAGATGATTCAGGATCTTCAGTTGCGGCCCGGAGGAACACAGTCCTGGTGGATGCGCATGGTCTCCGATCCGGAGGCGTGTCACGCCTTTCTTGAGAAGGCCGTAGAAGCCGCGCTGGCCCAGCTCAAGCAACTGGATCGGGCTATCGGCAAGCACTGCGCCATCCTTGGAATCGCCGATGACATGGGCGACACGCGCGGAATTACGATCGGTCCTGAGTTATGGCGCGCAATCTACAAGCCCCACTACAAACGACTGTTCTCGGAGTGGCACAAGATCACCTCCATGAAAGTCAATCTGCACACCTGCGGATCCATGATAGACATCCTTGACGATCTTATCGAGTGCGGGGCGGACATCTACAATCCCGTGCAGATTTCCGCGTCCAGCATGGATCCGGCCGTCCTCAAAGCGAGATTCGGAGACCGGTTGATATTTTACGGCGGCGGCTTTGATGCCGTGAAACTTCCCACGACGACTTCTCCTGACGTCGTTTACGAAACGGTCCTATCCAACATCAAGACGCTCAGCCGGAACGGCGGCTACATCTTTGCGGGAGTACACAACCTGCCCCCCGACCTGCCGGAATCCCATTTGCACGCCATGCTGCGTGCCTATCAGGATTGCAGATCGGATCCGGCATGTTTGATGCGGCAGTCGGACATGGAGGGGCGCAGGGCGCCGAAGTCAGGAGGATAGGGCTATGCACACGAATAGAGAGAATCCGTGAGGGCGGCGTTGATGGCTATTTTGACGTTCTCCACATTCGGCGCGGCCCGGTCTGAGGACCTCGCGGAGCGGACGTTCCAGCGCGCCGGAGATTCAAAGACCGGTTGGCTGACCAGTATCCGGCATGCAGAGGATCCCAACCACGTCGAGTTCATCCGTCCGGGTCAGGCCCTTGGCCCCGTGAAGCTGCGCATTCGAGCGCCGGGGGCGCCTTGGCGTGATGTCAGTCAGAGCGATTCGGACGTGGAAGTCGGCTCGCGGTTTCTTCCTCGCGGTGCTGCGTTGCGCTGGGAGATTACCGTCAAGAACATCGGCAGCAGCAAGTCGCTGGAGATCGGTGACCTGGCGTTGCCGTTACCGATGAACACCGACTACGTCCAGGACCACGACGAAACTTTTCTGCGCCGCGTTTTCCGGCACTCGTTCATCGCCGGGCACGGCTCGTTCCTCTATTGGCTGCCGGTGCAGGGCAGCGGCCGGTTCCTGGTCATGATGCCTGAGGACGACACACATCTGGAGTTCTTCACCGCGGACGGGATCGATTATGCCCACGGCAATGAAAAGTTTACTGCGTTCGTCCATTCGAAAGCGAGCGCCGAAGAGGACGGGCGTGGCACATGGCGCCAGCCGCAGACCAGCCGCCTCCTCAAACCCGGCGAGAGGGTCTGCTACGCCTTTGGCCTCCACTGGGCTGATTCGTATGATGGGGTGCGCACACTGCTTTACCGTAACGGCGGTGTGGACGTGGAGATTGCTCCCGGGATGACCGTGCCGCGCGACCTGGAGGCGCGTATTGCGCTGCGCACGCATCACAAGATCGAAACGGTTGAGGCTGAATTCCCTCAGGAAACCACCATTGAACCTTTGAGTGGCGGGAGTCAGGATCGGCGGCTTTTCCGCGTCAGATTCAAACGGCTGGGCGAGAACCTGCTCACCGTGCGCTATGGTGCGGGGCGTACGATCCCTTTGGAGTTCTTCGTCACGGAACCGCTGGAAACGCTCGTCAAAAAACGCGCTACGTTCATCGTGAAGAACCAGCAGCACCGCGATCCCTCGAAGTGGTATGACGGACTGTACAGTCTTTGGGATCGCCGCCAACCCGAGGGCAGGAACCTTTTGGGTCCTGACAATCTCGGCGGCCAGGCACCCTACGCTGTGAGCGGATCGGACGATCCTTCCGATGGCAAATGCCTGGTGGTCGCCGAGAAGAACGTGGCGTTTCCTGACGCCAACGAGATCGCGTCGCTGGAGTACTTCGTGAAGCACTTTGTCTGGGGCAAACACCAGCGAACGGACAAGGAAACGCCTTACCCCTGCGGCATCTACGGCTCGGATTCCTGGAAACAGAACCGCTTCACCGGACGCGACCCGCTCGACAAGGGCGTCAGCCGACCGGACGGACCCAGCGCCTGCCGCATGTGGCGCACCTTCGACTACACGACATACTTTGCGCTCTACTATGACCTGTACCGCATCGCGAAACAGCGACCCGATCTGGTGAAGGAACTCGACGCCGCCGGCTACCTGGAGCGCGCTTACGGCACGGCACGAGCTTACTTCGAAGTGCCGGCGAAGATCCGCATGGAAGGAGGCTGGGCCTTCACAGGCTGGGTCGACTGGCAATACACCATCGGCAACTTTCACGAGAAATACCTGCTCCCGCTCGTCGCCGCGCTGGAGGCGGAAGGCCAGCAGGCCAAAGCCGATTTCCTCCGGGCTGAGTGGGAGAAGAAGGTAAAGTATTTTATCTACGACAACCCTTGGCCGTTTACCTCGGAAATGCCGATCGACTCGACGGCCTACGAGTCAACCTACGCCGCCGCGAAATATGCGCTGGACGTTCCGCTGCGACCCGACTCGAACCTTTGGCAGGACCGCAACTCGCAGAAATGGTTCTCGCATCCGGTGATCGACCTCAAACGACACCAGGAGTTTCTCCTCCGGCAACACCTCGCAAATCTTGCCTGCCGGGGTGTACTCGAAGCAAACTACTGGTCCTTGGGCAGCGACTTTCGCGGCTGCGGCAGTGCCAGCTACACTCTCAGCTACATGTCGCAGATGGGAGGTTGGGCCGTGCTCGACTACGCGCTACGCTACGACGCGAATCCCGCCGCCAATCTACGGCTCGGCTATGCCTCGATGCTCAGCACCTGGGCACTCATGAACGCTGGCGACGCCCAGTCGAACTATGGTTTCTGGACGCCCGGCGTGCTTCACGACGGGGCCATGAGCTGGGGCTTTCAACCGCGCCGCGTTGGCACGGAATGGAATCCGGCCACCCGCGACCTGCCGCGCGGCGCCTGGCCGGTGTGCGGAGAAGTCGATCACGGCTTAGCCGCCGCCATCGAGGCTGCGCGCACCGTGCTGTTCGACGATCCCGTCTTTGGCTTGTTCGCATACGGCGGCGAGGCCATGCGCCAAGGTGATACCATCCGGGTCATTCCGAGGGACGGCGTACGCCGGCGATTCAGTGCCATCCTGGGCGCGAGGCGGTTTCACCTCGACCTTACCGATGACGGTTTCGCGCAGTCTACAGCTCTGGAGATCGCCGCCAGCCTGGATCATATCCGATTCACCCTGGAGAACCGTGGAACGTCGGCCCACAACACAGGTCTCCGGGTGGAGGGATTACCCCAGGGTGAATTTGCACTCATTGTGAACGAAGATGAGACCATGACGACTTTCTTTTCAGGGGGTGCGCCGGCGGTTCTTTCGATCCCGCTGTCCAGCGCTCCCGCGAGGACAGTGGAAATCAAGCGAAAAGAACGTAGATAGTGCCCCGCCCCAGGATCATGGAGTAACCACATTATGCCTACTCGACATGACTACAAACATGATTAAACTAACAACCATCACCCTTAACCGGAAGAAACTGTAATGACATCGTCGATTAATCGCCGTGAATTTCCGATCGGTGTGGCCGCAGCCGGATGCCCGTTAGACGCGACCGACTCGACACCGGCAGTTCAGACAACGACCGGACTGGCCGAGCCGGTGTTCTGCCCCCTGCCGCTGGGCTCGATCCGGCCGACGGGCTGGCTTGAGCGGCAACTGCGGACCCAGGCCGAGGGCCTCAGCGGGCACCTCGACGAGTTCTGGCCGGATGTGGCACAAAGCCAGTGGTTTGGCGGCAATGCCGAAGGGTGGGAACGGGCCCCGTACTGGCTCGACGGCGCGATTCCTCTGGCCTGGGTCCTCGACGATTCGGCCCTGAAAGAGAAGGTCAAGCGCCACATCGACTTTATTGTCGCCCATCAACGGGATGACGGCTGGTTTTCCCCGTATCCCGCCGACGCTAATGCCAAAACCCACGACCTGTGGTCCATCCTCCTGGCCAACAAGGTTCTGGCGCAATACCACGAGGCTACGGGTGACGCCAAGGTTCTTGAGGCCGTCATAAAGAACCTCAAGGCGATGCAGCAGGCCATGGATCGCACGCCTCTGTTCGACTGGGGCAAGTTCCGGTGGTTCGAGGGACTGATTCCCGTCTTCTTCGCGTACGAAAGAACCGGCGAGCCATGGTTGCTAGATCTGGCGCGGAAGCTCCGCGCGCAGGGATTTGACTACCAGTCGTTCTACGGCGGGCAAGATGTAACCATCCCTACGGCCCGCCGCGGCAAGTGGACGTATGAAAAGCATGTCGTGAATACAGCCATGGCATTGAAGGCGTATGGACTGTCGTGGCGACTGACGCGCAACGCTGCAGAGCGGGCGTTTCCGGCCAGGATGCTCGAGATCCTCGACCGGTATCATGGCCAGGTGACTGGCATGTTCTCAGGCGACGAATGTCTGGCGGGAAGAAATCCCGTCCAGGGAACCGAGCTGTGCGCAGTCGTTGAGTTGATGTATTCGCTGGAGCATCTGATCTCGCTGACGGGCGATGCCGCCTATGGCGACAGGCTGGAAAGGGTGACCTTCAATGCCCTGCCTGCCACCTTCGCTGCCGACATGTGGTCGCACCAGTACGACCAGCAGGTCAACCAGGTCCAATGCACGATCAACAATGAGCAGATGTGGACGACTAATGGCGCGGATTCGAACCTATTCGGCCTTGAGCCCAACTACGGCTGCTGCACGTCAAACCTTCACCAGGGCTGGCCCAAGTTCGCCGCACGCCTGTGGATGCGGACGGCGGGCGAGGGAATTGCGGCGGTGGCCTATGCGCCCAGTGCGGCCCGGTTCACCGTCGGCGGAACGCCCGTTGTCGCGGCGACCGAAACCGATTACCCATTCCGCGAGACAGTCAAGATGACCATAACGGCCGGGAAAGCGGTCCGTTTCCCGTTGCTTCTTCGCGTCCCCGCGTGGGCCCACGGCGCCACCGTCCGCATTGCGGGCGGCCGCGAAGAAGCACTCAAGCCCGGCACGTTCCACCGCATCGAGCGGGAGTGGAGCGGGGGCACGGACCTCACCCTCCGATTTCCGATGAAGGTGAAGACCTCGAGGCGTTACAACGAGGCCGTGGCGGTTGAGCGGGGCCCGCTGGTCTATTCGCTCAAGATCGGCGAAAACTGGACCCGCGTCAACGCCGGCAAGCCATTCCGTGAGCTTCCGCACGGGGATTTCGAGGTCCGTCCGACCACGCCATGGAATTATGGCCTGATCATGGATGAGGCACGAGTGGAAACCAGCATCTCGTTCAGCGAGCAACCTGTCGGCGATCGCCCCTTCTCACAGGAAGGGGCAGGCGTAGTGGCCAAGGCAAAGGGCAAACGGCTGGCAGAGTGGAGGCTGGATCATGGCTGGGCCGGGGATGTACCCATCGGTCCGCAGACCTCCTCCGAGTCGGTCGAGGAGATCACGTTGGTTCCGTACGGATGTACGCGGCTTCGCGTAACAGAATTTCCGCTAATTGAGGGGGCGTAATTCGGTGAGTGGACATTCAACTGGCGAATGGGATTAACGTCGGGATCCAGATAGAACCTGCTGGCTGTGGGGCAATATGTGCCCGCCCGTGCGGCATGGCCCGCCTTGCAACAATATGTCAAAGATATGGCAGGCTCCTTTGGCCACGACCGGCTGATTGTCATCTGGGATCACTACAACGAACCAGCCACGGCGCAACCTTATCGGCCCAGCATTTGCCATGCTCGCGCAAGCCTTTTCCGCTGAAATGCACCCCGTCGCGGAGATCGCCCTTGAGCGCGTCACTATCAGGTCCTTCCAGGGAGATGCCGTCAGTCCACAGGGATTTCTGGGCGTCGCGCATCTCCGGCACGCCGTCGCCGCCATGAGAGCTGACCAGCGCGACGAACCACGGCGCATCCCAGCCGATTGCCTTGCGCGACTCTTTGATGAGCTGTTCGAGATAGACCCGATAGGGTTTTCCGATGAGCGTGCGTTTGGGATCCGGTTGAGCGGCGTCGGACTCTCCCTGGTGCCACAGCACGGCGCGGAACCCCTTTGGTCCTAACTGTTTCATACGGCCTGTCAGCATTTCAAATGCCTCGCCCTTGCTCTCCCACTCACCGCTTGGAAGCTGGCGCACCCGGCTCTCGAGCGTCGGCGGATTGGGAAACGTCGTGCCCTTGGGCAGCCACTCGCGTACGCTGGTGGCCCCGATGCCGCAGGCAATAATGCCCACGGGCACCTTGAATTTCGTGGCCATGGCATCGCCAAAGGGTGGCTGGAAACTGCCCTGGCTGCCGCTTGCGCCGGGCTGCGGGTCATTGGCCAACTGCCATTTTTTTCCATCAGAGGCGGCCACGAGTCCGGTTGTGGTCTTTTGTTTCTCGGCGCCGTGGTTCGATGCGTTCGACTGTCCTGCGACCACATAGATGTCACCCACCCCGACATGCTCCACCGCGGCTTCGGCCAGCACCGCCGGGTCGGCGGCGGATTTACGGAAGCGCACTTTGAGCGCATACCACCCTCCTGCTTGAAGTTTGAGGCGACCGCTGAACCTGCCGTCCTTGACCTGCGCGCCTTGAGCCACTGCGGTCCAATCGCGCGCCTTGCCGCGCATCCCTGCACTGAGTTCGGCTTTTATTTCGACAATGGATGCATTCGCTGGGGCGGTTCCCGCCACCTTGATCTCGGCCCATTCCTGGGCATTGCGCTGTATGACCTGCCAGTCGAGCGGTGAATCCAGCACGATTGGGGTTTGGGCAAATGCCGGGGGCGTCAGCACTATCGCGGCAATGCCACACAATCGAACGTATTTGTGCTTCATAAAAGGTTTGGCAACGAGGAAATAGGGGCAGGAAAATTGTGTTTGGTCTGCGCCATTTAACCTGACTCTCTATTATTATTCATTCACGCAGCGCAGTTCGGTTTTTTCAGGCAGACACAGCCTTGATGAACTAAAACTGGATGGAACTAAACCCGATCAGCCACGTCAACACAATACCCGATGATGGCCGGCTTGATTGCCGGCCGGAATCATCCTGATGTCCGCCACCACCCCCGTTACGCAGGCCCCGGAACCCCACGATTTCCACTCGTAACTGCCGGGCGGTCTACTGGCTCAATATATAATTCTGACCGCGCCCGGCGGTCGCGGTCCACCTGGACAATGTCTAGCCTATTTCACGACCATTGAAAAAGTGATATGCGTCCTTGTCGGTCATCCAGCCGTATCCCGGGTTTCAGCCCAGATGTCATAGAAAAGAAAGCATTGGTAGGGGTAGCGGGCCACATAGTCCTCCATGACCCCGGCGAACTGCTGCACCCACCCCCGGAGCTGGTCTTTCTTGGGAACTTTCGGCTCGTAGCGGGGGTGCATGACCGCAGCCACCGCCACCTCATAGTCGTACAGGGACGTCTTGGCCGAGAGCAGGGTCACGACCGGACAGCCTGACAGGGCCGCAATGTGAAACGCCCCGCACGAGAAGCGGGCCGGATCGCCCAGGAAACGGACATCCACGGAGCTGAACGAATAACTGCGATCCCCCATGATGGAGACGATGCCGCCCTGCTTGATCGCCTCCATGATTTCCACCACGCCTCCCAGCGCCCCCTCGGGCGAGATAATGGAGACATTCCCGGACGAGTCGCTGATCCTGAGGTTTTCGGCCACCGCCGGGTTATCCTCCGGGCGCATCACCAGGTAGACCTTCCGGTCAAACTTGCGCAGGGCGGTCATGACCACCTGCCAGTTCCCCAGATGCGCCGTCAGCAGGATGAACCCCTGCCCCGCGGCAAGGATATCCGACAGCTGCTCCATCCCCGACAGGCGCGACTGCATGCCCGGCCCGCCATACATCAGGTAATACCGGTCAATCAACGTGACGCCCTGGCTGATGAAAAGACGGTAGACATCGGCCAGGCGCCGGAGCGCCCCGTGGTCGGGGAACCGCCGCCCGACATACGCCATCGCGGCCCGTACGGCCATACGGTCAAAGAGGAGATAGTAGGAACAAACGATGTAAAGCAAACCATAGGCACCGCGCAGTCCAAAGACGCGCAAACTGGTCTTGAAAAACCAGAACCCCAGGCTGTTGCCCCGTTGCTTCGCCTCAATTTTGCGACCTTGTTCCTGCATGTTTCAAGGGGCAGTAATCAGTTTTCAGTGTTCAGTGTTCAGAAATACTGATTTCTGCCTACTGAATACTGAACACTGAATACTCCTCATCTCCGCTTCACCATCGTACTGGACTCGGCGATCTTCCAACTCAGGGCGGCGCCGAAGGTGACATTGTTTTTCGACCGCACGAGCGGGCTGTCCTCATACACGGTACCCTCGCAATTTTCAAGTCGGGCAAAGGCGGAAATGGAGACCCCGTCGAATAACTTCCGCGAAAGCCAGCCCGAGATCACCGCACCGCTATATCCCGCCCCGCTATGGTAAACCGGCCGCCCGGGTGTCGCATAGGCCTCATCCACGTCGTAAAAGTAACTGTGATACTGGTTATCGGCAAACTCCACGCCACCCTTCAACCCGGCATTCCAGGGCGACCCGGCGCGGGGCGTGAACCGGGCGAGCACGACGCTCAAGGCAGCCCGCTCACCCTCATAACCCGGACTGAAGTTATCCATGTCAATCGAAGCCACGGCACGAGCCGCCGCCTCGAGATAGAGGGCTGACAATTTCTTCCCTCGATACAGGAACAGCCGGACCGCCGGCCCCATTTCAATGAGAGGATCCAGTTCCGGCATTCCTTCCCGGACGCCCGAGCCGTCCCGCACCGGCGGGTTTCCGCTCATGGAGAGTTCGGTTTCCACCCAGGTTCCCTTATAGAACAAGCCCCGCACCCCTTCGCGATCCGCCTGAATGTAATCCCCGCGATAGATGAAATACGGCACCGGAAAAACATACCAGCGGTATTCATCCGAGCCCCGGTAATAGGGAATCCGCGAGCCCAGGCCGAACAACCCGACCTCCCAACGCGGCAACGCCGGCGGCCCGTTGGTCTCCTCCGCCACACAGGCTGTTATCCCGCTGAGCCACAGCAGGACAACCAGCACACAATTCTTCAAGGTCTGTTTCATTTTCTACTCCGCTGCACAAGACTTACCGTTCCCCATACCAGAAACCCGGACACCACCGCCAGGACCGGAGCCGCTATCAACGAACCCAGGAACCATTCCCATACCCGTTGGGGGGCCTGATATCCCCAGGTCTCAAACGTCATCTCCCTCAGCCATTTCCCATGCCGCATGAAATACCCGATTTCCACACAGACAAACGGCACCACTGGCGGCATACACAGGTTCTGAATCGACACCGCCATCACCCGGTTCAACTTGAGCCGGGTTGCCACATAAAGGATCAGCACCGTGTGCAGGAAGAACAAGGGCAGCGTGGCCAGAAAGACCCCCATCGCCGCCGCCATCCCGAGTTCGCCCGGCGTGGCGTGCTCGGACAACATCAGGCGGAAAAACCGGACCGGATGCCGGAGGAACAGCCTGATCTCGTCAGACTCCTGCTTCACCAGTTGCCGGTGCGGCCAGGGGTTCAGCCGGCGCAGCACCAGCAACACATGCCGGTGCGTCAGCCGCAGATTGTCCAGGAACGGACGGAAGTGGGAGATCCGTTTCCCCTTCTCCGGGTAGGTCACCTCCACCGGGATGGATTTCACCGTCAGGCCGGCCCAGGCGGCCCGTGCGAGCACCTCGACCTCAAAGTCATACCGTCCGGAATCGAACGCCAGTTCCGATACATAGTTCACCGGATAGGCCCGGAACCCGCTCTGGGTATCCGTCATCCTCATCCCCGTTTCCAGCCTCAGCCAGAAATCCGAAAACCGCATCCCGAACCGGCTTGAGGATGGCACATTGGGCGCATCCATGTTCCGGGCGCCGATCACGATCACTGCCGGATCCTCCGCCAGGGCGGGAAGGAATTTCCGGATGTCGACGGGATGATGCTGGCCGTCGGCATCCACCGTGATTATGAACTCCCCGCCCCGTTCCCGCACATACCGGAGCGCGGTGAGGATCGCCTTCCCCTTGCCCTGGTTGGTGGCGTGGCGCAGCACGACAATGTCCGTCCCGAGGAACAAGCCGATGATATCGATATCGGTACTGCCATCATCCACAACCACCACATGCGGCAGCTCATCGCGGCAACCCAGAGCCACCCCCTTCACCGTGGCGGCATTGTTGTAAACCGGGATGACCACCCAGGTCCGGTCAGATAATGATGCGCGGTCAGAATCCATGGAATTGAACATTCACTGTTCGCCTGATTGTTTTCCGGCTTTCGGCTTCACCAGCAAATCCCACAGCGAGCCGGTGTAGCCGAGTTTAAAGAGAAAATGCAACTTCGCCTCGATGGCATCCGGCGGGAAAACAATATGCCGGGTCTTGGCGAACGCCTCCTTGAGCGTGGCTTCCAGCCAGACGCGGTCGACCTTGGGTGAGATATAATAGGCCGGCTCCAACAGGGATTGCCCCGGGGAGATGATCCCGTCACGCAGGGCGATCTTCGCCAGGCCGGTATCCGGCAGGATCCGGATGCCCATGAACACAAAGATGGAGGTTCGCTGCAGCCCCTTCAGGTTCGCAATGCCTTCCAGCGCCGTCTCCTGCGTTTCGCCAGGACACCCGAACATGAAATAATGCGCGGTGGCAACACCCTGGTCCAGGAACATCGAATTGCAGCGGTCGACATCCTTGAAGGTGAAATCCTTGCCGATACCCCGCAGGGTCGCATCCGCAGGGGCATCGGAGCCGATCTCCGCCGCCTTCAGGCCGGTATCCCGCATGCGGGCGATAATGTCCGCATCCAGTTCGGAGCAGGGCTTGAAGAAGGCGGTCCAGGGGACATTCACCTTGCGCCGCTCCATCTCCGCCACCACGGCCCGGTAGCGACCCCGGTTGTCGTTGAACACCGAGTCGGTGAAGAAGATGTACTTCGCCCCGTAGTCCTTCACCAGCCGCTCCATATCCGACACCACCGCGGCGGGCTCGCGTTCGCGGATCGTTCTCCCCTCGAGGTTGGGATAGGTGCAGTAGACGCACCGGTGCTCACAGCCGCGCTTGGTTTGGACCGACGCCATGTGCCCGCTCTGAAGGTAAAAATCGAGCATCCCGGCATCGTAGTCCGCGGGCGGGATCTCGCCCCCCACCAGTCGGGGCTGGGCATACAGGATCCGCTCCTGCGGGTAACGCCCCTGCGCGGCCTCGGCCACAAACTCACGAAACAGCTGCTCCCCCTCGCCGGCGACACCGTAGTCCGCGCCAACGGCCTCGAGCACCGGCCCGGGCATCACGGAGAAACCCGACCCGCCCAGAACGATCCTGACCGGCGTCTCCTCGCGGAGCACGCGGACAATCCCCTGCACGGTCTCGATGTAACGCTGTTCGTTCAGCAAGTTGACGTTGTCCACATTCCGGATGGAAATCCCGACCAGCTCCGGCTTCACCCTCCGCACGCCTTCCCGAACCGCCTCAAACGACTGCCCCTTCTGCAGGAAGTCAAAGAGCGTGACCTCGTGGCCATCCTTGCGCAGGGCGGCCGCCACCATGCTCATCCCCAGCGGGTAGACCGCATAGGGGGTCTCGGCGATATTGGAGGAGATCAACAGGACTTTCATGGGGTTGCCCCGCCAGTCACCGGAGTCCACTTGCGGGTGCGGGCCAGCCGCATCGGGCGGTAGGTTCCATCGGCCTGTTCCCGCTTGATGACGTTCATGTACAACCGGCCCATCTTCACTTCCTTGGTCTCGTCCTTGTAGAACGTGCTCCAGGCATATTCGTACATCTCCTGCAGCTTGTCCGGGCTCATGCGGGCGGGCTTGTACACCACGTCGCCTCCGGTATATTCCGCCCACCGGTTGTGAAGAATCCGCCCCTGCCCCTCGAGCTGTTCCCGGATGGAGGAATGCGGGAAGGGGGTCAGCACCGTGAACTCGGCCAGGTCCAGGTCGATCTCCAGCAGGAAATCCACCAGTCGCTTGATATAGTCCTCATCATGGTCGTCCATGCCGAGGATGATGGTTCCCTCGACGCCGATGCCGCGGTCCTTGAGCCGTTTCACCCGCTGGCGGATGCAGTCCGAGGTATCCACCACCGCCTGGTAGACATACCAGCAGCCGGCCTGGACCGCCAGGTCGAGGATCTCATCGTCATCCTTGATCGGGTGCGAGACCCATTTCTTCTTGAGCGGGATCATGGCGCGGAACAGTTCCTTCTCCCACTCGTCATTCTGGGCGAGCGAATTATCGACGACAAAAAGGCGGTTGTTGTCGATACCGGCCATCTCCTCGATCACCTTGTGAACCGGCCGGGGCCTGAACTTGCGCCCCCCCAGGAACGGCGTGCAGCAGGGAAAGCAGTTGAACCGGCAGCCGCGCGAGGCATGGATCAGGTCCACCATCTGCACGCCCCGGAAATTATAGCGGTCGCGCTGGAGAATGCTGCGCCGGGCGGGGCCGATCAGGGCTGTATCGGGATAATCCCCGAGGAAATTGTAGACCTTCTTCAGCCTGCCCTGCCGCAAGTCCTCCAGGACGGCGCCGATGCGTCCCTCCGCCTCGCCCAGGAAAATCGCGTCGGCATGCTGCATCACCTCTTCGGAATGCAGCATCGTGGCAATTCCGCCGAAGATCACGGGGATTTTCCGCGCCCGGTAGTGGTCGGCAATCTCCCACGCCCGCGGCATCTGGCAGGTGAGCATCACCGACATCGCCACCACGTCGGGCGAATCATTCAGGTCCAGGGTCTGAACATGCTCGTCGCAGAACGTGAGGTCGACCTCCCCGGGCACCGTGGCGGCAAACACCACCGGCCCGTGGGGCGGCAGATGGAACTCCGGCTGGTTCTTCAGCTTCGGCCAACGGGGATAAATGAGCTTCATCTTCATACGCCGCCACTCCCTTTCATCATCTGCTCCAGACGTTCAATCCAGTCGCGGTTACCAGCCCCCGCCGGCAGGCCCTTCACCAGGTCGCCGACCGACAGGCTCCCGCCGCCGCCATTTCCCGGGGCCAGGATGAACGCCACGGCCTCACGCTCATCCGCCTTCACGGCCAGCATGCCCCCCGCGTCACCCCCGGCAATCATCAACACCGCCGTCCCCAGCAGCTCGGCCAGCCCGCCGCCGGGGTAACCAATATACAACATCGGCCCCTGAAGTCCGAAATGAATCGCCGCCTCCGCCAGGGGACTGGACGGCAGCGTATAGACAAACAGGTTCGCCCGCGCCAGCACACGACCGCCGGCAAGATAGTCCTGGAAATAAGTCTGGTTCGCGGTCAGACACCCCTCCCCGTTCGTGCCCACCAGACCCATGTCGCGTTTGGTACCATCGCCCAGCGTCCAGCCTGCATCCCGCATGGCCAGCGCACACGCACAAAGCGTCATCCTCGCGGCCACATCAAACCGGGCCATGTTTTTGACGGGGACGGGGAACAGCCCGGGATCCTTCCAGGGCGGTATCCCGGCGCCATCGCCATAGGCTCCCGCCTGGGACTGGAGCACGCGGCCCCACCCCGTCGCGTTAATCCAGCCAACACCCTGTATGCGTACTGTATTCATGATTTCAGCACCAGGGCCGCATTGACTCCGCCGAATCCGGAATTCGTGGACAACACCACGTTCATGCCATCCGTCGTGACCCCATGCCGGGAGACCCAGCCCACGGCCTCCGGATCGACCTCATGCAGATTGGCGGAGGGCGGCACGACCTGCATCTCCATGGATTTGAGCGCCACCAGCATTTCAATGAGTCCGGCAGCACCCATCGTATGGCCCAGGCTCCCCTTGATGGAATAGACAGGGACGGGCGACTCGGCGAAGACCTGCCGGAAAGCCTTCATCTCCATCGCGTCATTATACGGGGTACCGGTACCATGCGCCGACACCGAACCCACCGACCCACAATCGACACCCGCGCGGCGGAAGGCCTTGTCGATGGCGTTGGCCAGTCCGCCGCCATCGCGCGAGGGACCGGTCATGTGGTTGGCATCGCAGCTCATGCCCCACCCCGCCACCTCGCCCAGGCTGCGGCGGTTCTCGCGGTTTGCCCGCTCCCCGCTCATCAGCCACACCACGCCGGCCGCCTCACCCGCCGTCAGCCCCTTCCTCGCCTTGTCAAATGGACGGGCTCCCTCCGGATCCAGGGCCATCAGCGAGGCAAAACCCGCATAGATGAATTCGGTGACGGCGTCACACGCCACCACCAGCACCGAATCCCGTTCGCCCGCGGCAATCAGGGACGCCCCGTGCGCAATGGCGGCGGAGGATGAAGCACAGGCCGCCGAAATGATCCGCCCCGGACCGGTCACGCCCAGAACCGCTTGAATGCGGCCCAGGAGGACATCGAGCCGGCTTTGATCGCGGGCGGGCGTACCCGACAACAGGTGGCGTTCCAACAGATCCACTTCACCCGTCGTGGTGGCCAGCAGAACAAGGGTACCCTCCGGCAAGGCTCCCGCGAGCGGGGCGAGGAGCGGGGCGAGCATCCGCATCACGCGTGAGGAGTCGCCTCCCTCCGGCAGGCCGGGGATCTGGGCGGCGATATGGGCATTGAACGCCTTGGTACTGAACCGGGACACATCCGTGAAAGCCGGGGCGCCACTCATGAGCCCCGCCCAGCACGCCTCCATCCCGCGCCCCCAGGCCGTCACAAGATCCTGTTGGACTACGAGGACCTTCATGGGCGCAGATCCCGGAATTCGCCTGCCTTCCAGCGGGCGCGGCAGCGCTCCAGCATCGGCGGCGAGACCATGCACACCCGGCTGTCAGCCGCCCCGATAAAAACCTGGATCGTATAGGCACGGGCCGCGGTCGTTCCATCCGCCTTGATCAATTCATATTCCGTGTTGAGCCGCGCCCCCTCGTTCCAGATCAGCGAGGCGACAATCGTGAACGATTCATCCAGCGCCAGCGGCACCAGATAGTCCACGTGATAGGACGCCACCGGCGCCCTCAGTCCCGCCTCCATGAAATCCGGGTAGGACAGCCCGCAACGCCGCCCGAGTTCCGCCGCGCCTTCCTCGAAGAAAAGCGGATAGCGGCCGAACCACACAATGCCCATCGGATCGACTTCATTAAACCGCACGCGCCGCTGGACGGCCCACCTCAAGGGTTCAGGCGCCCCGGCCTCACGCTCGAAGAACACTTTTTTCGCCCGCCGTGTCGTCATGTCCCCCTCATTTCCTCTTCTCTTTGCGAGCCTGCCCCGAGCTTGCCGAATGGGCTTCGCGACTTCTGTTTAAACTCTTTTTCTTTTCGCTTCATGGTGCCACCAAGACTGCCAGGGAAAATTCGGCCACCTTGCCGCCACCGCGCGTCACCGTAACCCGGACGCCCATCAGCGAGTTCTCGAGATCCTTGATGGAGAGGGAGAGGGCAATCTCCTCGCCGGGTAGGACGGGAGCCATCCACTTGGCGGACACCAACCGCTTCAATTCCACGGGTTGATTCAGCGCGCGCGACAAGGCCACCACTGCCGTCTGGATCAGGCAGACCCCGGGCAGAACCGGCCGGCCGGGGAAGTGCCCCTTAAAGCCGACAAATTCAGTCGGGAATGCAATCCGGGTGGAAAACCCGTCCTGCCCGTTCCCCGTCACCGGCGACAGGCATGCCTGAATTTCCTGAGTCAATACGCTCATTGTGTCCTTGCGTTTAATTGCGAAAAGGTTCTAAAGTTACATATGTTCTTACAGATCGTCAATAAACGGCGCAAAGGAGTTTCCATGAAATTGATCACATTTATAGGTTTGGCGTGCGGGCTTGGTCTGGTTCTCAGCGGGATCCCCGCCCTGGGCGACGAAGCGACGGGCACGATTTCGGATACCGGGTTCGGTTCCTATAAGATTGATGACAGCGGGACGATGCGGGAATTCAACCTGTCCAAGGGGAAATCAGTCTATGAACCCGCCGATTGGCGTCCGCAGAAGGGCGACAAGGTCAAGATCACCTATGCCGTCACCACCAACAAGCGGGGAAAGACCGTGCTGGCGGTCCAGACGACCACCCTGGTCAAGGCGGGGCCCGACACGATAACTGACCTCAAGAGCCCGGTCACGGCAACCATCGTCGAAACGGGTGTCAGTGGCGTCAAAGTGAAACTCCCCAAGGGGCAGATCATCAAGTTTGACTACAAGCGCGCCAAGGGCACCGAGAAGGTTCCCGCCGGCTGGGTTGAAATGCCCGGCGAGAAGGCGACCATCACCTTCCAGACCCAGCGCAACCGCTGGACCGACAACATCAACTACGTCGCCGACAAGATCGAAAAGGTCAAATAGCCGTGCGGCGGGGCATACCCCCGCCCCCCTCGCTATTTCCGCTTGATCGACTTGATCAGCACCTGCTTAACGGGCACATCGCCGCCACCGGTCTGGACGGCGGCGATCTTGTCCACGACATCCATACCGGCAGTTACCTTGCCGAACACGGCATAGCCGAAGTCACGGGCGCCGTTGTTCAGGAAGTCGTTGTTGACGACATTGATGAAGAACTGCGACGTCGCGCTGTCCACGACACTGGTCCGCGCCATGGCCAGGGTGCCCCGGTCATTCTTCAGGCCATTGGTCGCCTCGTTCTTGATCGGAGCCTGGGTGGATTTCTGGCGCATGGACGTGTCAAACCCGCCGCACTGGACCATGAACCCCTTGATCACCCGGTGAAAGACCGTGTTGTCATAAAAGTTCGAGTCGGCATAAGACAGGAAGTTGCTGACCGAGATGGGCGCCTTATCGCCAAACAACTCGATTTCCACATTCCCTTCCGAGGTCGTCATAATCACGGTCGTTGAAGTCGCTACGTTGCTTGTCGCCATTGTCTTCTCCTGCTTATTTACGCATCCCGCCAGCAGTGCCGCCGCCAGGATCATGGTTACCATTTTCATTTCCTGTTCCTTCACGAAAACGGGGAAAGTTAGTATACCCCCCGCCCTAGGTCAATAATTTGTCCCCGGCCAGAGCTGGGCGGGAAGCGCCAAGTGCCTCCCTTTCCTGGCACCATTCATGCTTTGATTAACCCTGAAAAGTGAGATAATCATGAACAAATGACTTGTAACCGAATAATTCGGTCGGGTGTCTTCATCGCCGGCTTGTTGTGGCTCGCCCCCGCCTGGGCCGCCACCTGCTATACGGGCGACGGGGTCCTCACCAATCGTCTTGAACTTCAACGCTGGATGATCAACCGAGCCCGCTTCGCCCCCGAGCGCGAAGCCGACCGGCTCGGGCTGACCAACAGCTTCACCAACGGGCACCCGGATTACGACGTCTGTGAGGATGTCAACACCAACGCCTTCGGCGGCACCACCAATCAGTGGGCCCCCTGGACCCTCCCGCGCCAACCGCTCGCTCCCAATGCCCGGCTGATTACGGCCGCCAACAACCATTGCAAGGACATGGCTGAAAGCGGCTATGGCCATTACAGCCCCTCTTCAAACTATTACCCGATCGGAAGTGATCCCGGCGAACGCGCTGAGCACGAGGGATACACCAACCAGATCTCCGGCTATTACGAGAACATCGGGTATGGGTGGGCTTATTCGAGCGGGGGATATCCTGCAGACGCCTACCCGCCTGCAGATTTCCATGATAACCTGTACATCGACGCCCCCATCACCAACCGGGGACACCGCCAGGCGATCCTGAACGATACGGGACGCGAAATCGGGTTGGGATTTTTCAGGACTAATTTTTTCAACGGCTACTACAATACACAGGATTACTATACCCAGGACTTCGGCGCCGACTCCTCCAACCACTTTTTCACGGAAACCGTATTCAACGACGCCAATACCAACAGTGTATATGACGAGGGCGAAGGCGTGGGTGGAATCGAGATCCGCCTCTGGGACGGCACCAATCAGGCCGCCTGGTATGACGTGTCAGGAACGAGCGGGAGTTTCGCGATCCCCATCAACACCCTGACCGACGGCCATACCATCCGGGTGGAACTGACCAACACCAACGCCACGAGCCGGCAGATCACCTTCCCGCTCGGCTACACCACCCTGGCGGGGGTCACCCTCACCAACCAGGAAACCTTTATCGCCGGCTATTACACCCAGCCCTCAGGCATCACCAATGTCGGGTTCCGGGATCTCATCGTCACGACCCAGTGCGCGTCCATCACCGTCGCGGGCACCAATGCCACCGTCGCCTTCTCCTCGCTGGGCAGACTCAATTACCGCCTCGAGTCCACCACCAACCTCCTCTCCACCAACTGGACCGCCGTCGCCAGCGGAACCGCCACCGGCCGCACCAGTCAACTCACAGCCTCCGCCACAAACTCCACCCTCTTCTACCGGGTCATGCTGCTGAGGGACTAGCACGGCTGAAGCCCGACACTTTCGCCGCTACACTTACAGAGGGAAGAGAAAAGATTTGAACAGAAGTCGCGAAGCTCGCAAAGGCTGCATGCGGCGAGTACGCCGCATGCAGCGGGGTGTTTTTCAGAAATCAACTTCTTCCAGATCGGCACCTCGCAAGACCAGCCGCGAAATCCCGTCCTTTAGAAGTCGGACATGAAAATTAATCAGTAGTCCTACAGGTACATCCATCAGTTTCATGTATGACAAAAGTTGCGCTTTGTGTACGGGAAGAACGCATTCGACAGCCTTAATCTCAACTATCAGGCAACTATCAACAATCGCATCGAGTCGCAACGCCCTATCAAGCGTAACCCCCTTGTATTCAAGCGGCACAAATACTTGATTAACCGCCGGAATCCCTCTCAATTCAAATTCGCGCATCAGGCATTTTTCATAGATATCTTCAAGAAGGCCCGGGCCTTTATGACGATGAACTTCTATGGCCGCTCCAATTGTCTGCTCACTCCATTTATTCGCCCTGATATAATCTTTATGCATGCCGCAAATTAAGACACAGCCAGAAACTACAGTCAATTAACATATAATCATATGCATTGCGTTTAATTTAACCCCTACCCCGCTGCAGGCGGCGTACTCGCCGCATGCAGCCTTTGCGACCTTCGCGACTTCTGTTCAAATCTCTTTTCTTCTCTTCGCCCTACCGCCACTGGTGCCGGGGATACTTGCGCTGAAGCTCCTTCTTCACCTTGGGATAACCCTCGCGCCAGAAGGTGGTGAGGTCGGACGTCACTTGAACCGGACGGTGGTTCGGGGCAAGTACCTGAATGGTCAGGACCTGGCGGCCCATCGCAATCCGCAGGCTCTCCTCCACCCCGTACAGGTCCTGAATCCGCGCCGCGATGGTCGGGGGATTGGTCTCGGAATAGACCACCTTCGCCTTGCGCCCGTTCGGCAGGTCCAGGCGTTCGGGCATGTACTTGTCCAACAGCGACTGCCGGCGCCCGTCCAGCCAGGCCTTGACAACCGGGAACACCGGGCGCTCCTTGACCTCCTTGACGCTGAACGCCCCGTGGCAGATCTCCTCCAGCATCAGGCGCCGGTCCTCGGTCCCGATCCCCGGGAAATCCAGGTCGGGGCACCACTTCCGCAGCAGGTTCACCCGCAGGATCCACTGCTCCACGTCGTCAGTCCAGTGCTTGAGCGTGCAGCGTCCGGCCTCGACCTCATCCGCCAGAAGCCGGGCCGCCTCCGACTCGGAGGGATTCCCGCCCCGCTTCATCTCCAGGACCAGGTCGTGGTAGTAGCGCCCCCGCTCGGCAATCACACGCCGGGACTCATCAAACCGGACGCGCTGGTCATCCCTCACCGCACCGGGGAATAATTCCTCCAGCCAGTCGGGCTCCACGGCGGTGACCAGCGACAACAGCACATCCATGTCGCCCTTACCCCCGCCCGCCTCGACTTCACGCACTTCCGCCGCGACAACAAACGGACTCTGCCGCACCACGCTGTTCCGCTCCAGGACCCCGCGACGGCCATGAACGAGGTCGCAGCGCAGCGTTCCCCCATCCAGCCGCCGGGCAACCTGGTCGGCGAACCCGGCCAGCACACAACGCCGGACCGCGTCATCGGCCACAATCTCCGGCTCCAGCACCAATCCCTGCCCGCGGGCAATCCGGCAGAACATGTCATAGAGGCGCCCCGCCTGCCGCGCCGCCCCGGCATGGATTCCCACACCCCGGCAGAACTCCAGGTTGTAATCATGGGCATCAGCCTCATGCCACGCCTTCATCAGCATGAAGAAGTCCGACAGTCCCTCCTCGCCCAGATGCCGGTCGCGGAGTTCTTCCTGCCGGGAATCGGTCCGCCGGATCAGCACCCCGCGCTCCTGCGTCATCGCCGCGATCAGCGCGACACTCCGCACCCGGCCAACCGCCTCGGCAGCGAGCATCATGCGGGCATACCGCGGATGCAGGGGAAACGCCAGCATACGCCGGCCGGTCTCCGTGATCGCGCCGGACTGTTCATCGGCCGCGCCCAGGTCCCGCAGCAGGGTCTCGGCCCGCGCCAGCGTGCGTTCTTCCGGCGCCTCGAACCAGGGGAAATCCCGGGCATCCGGACAGCCCGACGCCTTCAGCATCAGCAGCGTTTCCGCCAGATCGACCCGCCGGATTTCGGCCACTTCCCGGGGCGGGCGTTCATTCTGCTCCCGCTCCGTCCAGAGCCGCAGGCAGACGCCGGGCGCCATGCGGCCGGCACGGCCCGCGCGCTGGTCGGTCGAGGCCCGGCTCACCTTCTCGATCCACAGGGTATCAATGCCGCGATAGGGGTCGAACCGCGCCATGCGCGCCAGCCCGCTGTCCACCACCAGCCGCACCCCCTCGATCGTCAGCGAGGTTTCTGCCACATTGGTGGACACGATGATCTTCCGGCGCGGCTCGGGCGCCACGGCGGCATCCTGGTCACGCGGCGAAAGTTCCCCGTGCAGGGGAAGAATGGCACAGCCCCGGGTTTCCGGACGAAGCCCCAGCGCCTGAATGGTGCGGTTGATCTCATAGGCCCCGGGCATGAACACCAGCACATCCCCTTCCGGTTCGCGGCGCAGCAGTTGCGCCGTCTCCGCCGCTGCCGTCTCCCACACCGGGACACGGTTGGCGTCCACGGGCCGGGCCAGGTATTCCATCCGCACGGGGTACATCCGGCCCTCCGACCTGAGCACGGTACAGGGCTTTAGATACTGCTCCACGGCCGCGCTGTCCAGCGTGGCCGACATCACCACCAACATGAGGTCGGGCCGGACTGTTTTCTGGAGCTGCAACGCCCGCGCCAGGGTAATGTCGCCGAACAGGTGCCGTTCGTGAAATTCGTCGAACAGGATCGCACCCGCATCCTTCAGCGTGGGATCGCTGATCAACCGGCGCAGCAGAATCCCCTCGGTGACGAACACAATCCTCGTCCCGGCCCCCGTGCGATCCTCGAACCGGATCTGGTAGCCGACTTCGCCTCCGATGGACTCGCCCCGCTCGGCCGCAACCCGCGTCGCCAGCAAGCGGGCCGCCAGCCTGCGGGGCTGGAGAATGATAACCTGCTTGTCTGCGGGAATCAGGCCCCGGTCAATCAGCATCTGGGGCACCTGAGTGGATTTTCCCGACCCCGTCGGCGCCTGGATCACCAGCCGCCGATGCAGGCCCGCCGCCGCCTTGACCAGCGCCGGCTCAATCTCATAGATGGGTAATTTTTCCGTCATCGCTTTTCCTATCGGCACTCGATCGAGATTCCGGAAGACCGGGTTTCAAAGCGGCGGGGCAAGACAACGGTGGGCCGGATCAGTTGCCCTGATGAATTCCAGATCCCTGGCAGGACCATGAACTCGGCGGGATAGGAATAGTCCGTGCCAAAAAACGTACGCGACGGATAGCGCATCACCACGGTATCGACCGTTCGCTGGGATGCAGGCTGCCTGACGGGAACAGCGGCAACATTGTCAAAGAGTGAGTCGTCCGGTTTCGCCTCCTGCGCGGCCTCACGCTTCGCGGTCGCTTGCTGCGGGGTCCGGGACGCCCACAGAGCGGCTACTTGAGTGGCCTCGGCATCCGTAATCAGCGGTACGGCGTTGGTTCTCCCGGCCAAATACAGTGACACCGAATTACTGCACACCGGGCCAACCTGGAAGGAAAGGATGTCCGAATCAACCGTGTCATCCTCACGAACGTACCACCAGTTCCCGTCTGTCAGGTCAACCAGATAGGCCATCCAGCCGGGCTGGGGAAGGCGCTTGCCCAGCTCCAGCACGAGGGGCGGCTGATTGGTCGCGCCGAGCGTGACACGTCCCGCCTTCCGCTCCTGATACGCATTGATCGCGGGATTGAACACCTTGCTGGCAAGCGGCTGGAAATCGCTGACAACATAGTCACCCAACCGCTCCCCGCGTCGGACAAAAAACGTGCGCCCGCTGCGGTGATTGAACGAAAGAACCGGGTTGGTTGAGGAGGAGACAATGGCCGTGAACACATAGTCGAAACAGGCCGGTTCAATGGCATACACCCTGACCCTGTCAGCCGGCCCCACCGCCCCGGCCTCCACACCCGCCAGAATCATGCAAACAAAAAATAAAAACCTGACCATGGCGAAAAGCCTAACATCAAACACTCCACAATTCATCTGAATATCCTTGCTGTTCAAGTTTCTTCCATCGCGGCGAGCGATCTGCTACTGTTCCGGAAATTGGTGGACCATGAAACCGTCGTCATCAAAAAACCGGAGGGACGCACAGGATTCCATGCAGATGGATTTCCTGTCGGCTATACCGGACGTGGCCAAGCCCATGCCCCC